>RCUH01001669.1_pt1 | contig 15626 bp, 13 predicted proteins | sample 2166191 | NCBI WGS metagenome assembly RCUH01 (sample SAMN09932848, study PRJNA488358) | compost metagenome | feature: garden; material: soil; isolation source: compost soil in an enriched community after 214 h of incubation | place: Germany: Experimental Botanical Garden Goettingen | collected...
GCACCTACAACAAGACACCGCAGAGTTATCGCAAATGGTGCAAGAGTTGCGGCGGTCATATCTTCACCGAACACCCAGGGATGGGGCTCATCGACGTATATGCCGCAGTCATCCCGGATCTCGCGTATTCGCCAGGCGTTCACGTCCACTATCAGGAAACCGTACTGCGCATCAAAGACGGGTTACCCAAGCTGAAGGATGTCCCCAGCGAATTAGGGGGATCGGGCGTCAGCGTGGACGAATAGCGCTGGCACGGTAGCGTGTGGCGCTCCTCAAGAGTCTTGATTCAGGTTGACTGACTTCCTCAGGGCGTGAAGCGGCCGGTGGCGCCAGGCAATAAACGGCCAGAAACAGTCATTGAGTAGCGTCTACGAAACATGCGGCGACTCAACGAAAGCCTTGTTCTAGAGCCTTTGTTTAATTTTGAAGCACATTAAAAGTGCGCTACTCTCCGCCGCTCCATACGCATAAGGACGCTGCAGATGAATGTCAAAATTGAAACAAATGAACAAGGAAGCGGTTGCAAAGTCTGGCTTGACGACTCCCCTGTATCGTTCAAGAACCTGGAAGATGCCCAAACATATGTCGCGCAACTGCAAGAGCGGATTGAGGCTGCATCCAGCTCATTTGCTTCAGGGCCAAATGCCCCTGACAGAGCTTGATTATCGTTGAGCAGCGTGTGCCACTGCGCGCAGCGGCTTGTTTTCGAAGCAGTGCGCGCTCCGTACCGCGCTTGAATCAACAACACCCCGAGTATCAATCCGCAACCTGATCGAACCCGGGGCGACGCATCGTCAGGTTCCGGGCATTGCCCAGGCATCGACCTGACTGGACTTCACCGCCCCGGTACGACCTTCAGGCTATAGCTTGGGCTGCGCACTCAGCGCCGTGACCGCCCTGGTTTTCCTGAAGAAAATACCGTAGACAATCGACAGCACCAGCAGGAACGGCACACCGAACACCAGGGTCATCTTGAAGGCTTCAGTGAAGTAGGTAGTGATCATCACCGCCCCCATCAATACCAGCCCCAACAATGTGCTGTAGGGAAACAGGCGCATGCGGAACGACAGTTTGCGGTTGCCATTGCGTTCGTGAAAACGACGGAAACAGTAGTGCGTGAGGAAGATCATGAACCAGGTAAAGATCGCGCCGAACATCGAGATCGCCATCATCAGGGTGAACGAACTTTCCGGGTACAGGATGTTGAGCAAGGTCGCCAGGGCGATCCCCGAGCTCGAGAGCAACAGCGCGTTCAGCGGGATCCCGGTCTTGCTCAACACACCCATGGATTTTGGCGCGTAACCGGCACGGGACAGGCTGAACATCATGCGCGTGGTGATGTACAACTGGCTGTTCATCGCTGACAACGCCGCGATCAGGATCACGAAATTCATCACGCCGGTGGCGCCGGGAATGCCGATGGCTTGCATCACCGTGACGAACGGACTCTGGGCATGGCCCGCCTGGACCCAAGGCACGATCGCCAGCATCAACGCCAGGGTCAGCAGGTAGAACACCACCAGGCGCACGATAGTCCCGCGAAAGGCTTTCTTGACCGCTTGCTCCGGGTCTTTTGCCTCACCGGCAGCCACCGCGATCATCTCCACGCTCAGGTAGCTGAAGATCGACACGATCACCGCGATCCACATCCCTTGCAGACCATTGGGGAAGAAACCGCCGTGAGCCGTGTAATTGTGCACGCCGTATTGCGGATTGCCGGAGCCGAACACCACATACACCGCCAGGATGATGAAGCCGACAATCGCGCCGATCTTGATGGTCGAGAACCAGTACTCGAAGGTGCCGAAGGTCTTCACGCTGATGGCATTGAGCACGATCAGCATGCTCGAGAACGAAACAATCCAGATCCATTCGGGCACGTTGGCGAACCAGTACTTCATGTACATCGCCACCGCCGTCACTTCCGTGCCGACCGCGAGCACAATCGCCGCCCAGTAGGCATAACGCACCAGGAACCCGGCCAGCGGGCTGACATAAAATTCGGCATAGGCACCGAACGAACCCGAGGTCGAATGGGCCACGGTCATTTCCGCCAGGCAGCCCATCAGCAGCAAGGTGATGATTGCGCCGATGGCATAGCTGAGCAACACACTCGGCCCGGCATAGCCGATGGCATAGGCGCTGCCCATGAACAGCCCGGTGCCGATTGCACCGCCAATGGCGATCATGCTCATCTGCCCCGACGTCAGCTGACGCCGCAGGCCGTGTTCACGGTTGGATATCGTTTCGAAACCGGCGTTATCGGTCATTTTTATGTCCTCTGGATTTTGTCTTTCTTGAAGAGCACGTCGTGGATTTAACGGTGGGGATCAGCCACGCACAGCAGGACACGGATCAGAAAATACTCAGTGGATACTCGATGATCACCCGGACTTCGTTGTTGTCCGTGGTGTCGGCGCGGGCGACCTGGGCGGTGGAACGCACACTGGCCTGACGCACGCGGATTGAAAGGTCCCTGGCCTTGCCCGACTGCACGACATAGCGCGCCTCGATGTCGCGCTCCCAGCGCTTGCCATCATCGCCGTAACGTCCATAGGCGCCATTGGGACCGCCGTCGTAATGGCTGTCATCGATGTGGTCACCACTGACGTACCGCGACATGAAGCTCAGGCCCGGCACACCGAAAGGCGCCATGTCCAGGTCATAACGCAGTTGCCAGGAGCGTTCGTTGGGGGCGTTGAAATCGAGGACCTGAATCGAGTTGGCGAGGAAAATCGAGGTACCCGGTTGCTGATCGAACCCCAGGTAATCGAACGGCTCGTCGCCATCGACCCGCTGATACGCCAGGGTCAACCGATGGGCACCGAACTTGTACGCGGAGGACAGCGACCAGGTGGTGTTGTCGATCTTGCCGGCCAGGCTCTGGCCGCTGTCGTTGGTGCGATAGAGATTGAAATCCAGGTTCAGCGACTGACCTTCACCAAGGGCATAGGTGTAGTTGGTATTGGCGTAGTACTGGCGCCAGATGTCAGTGAACTGCGAACCGTACAGGCTGACACTCAGTTGATCGCTCAGGGCGTAACTGCCGCCCAGATAATCGACGCTGCGGGTTTCAACGCCGGCGTACAGCGCTTTGAGCGCGCCATTGGCGTTGGTCGAATTACTGTCGTTGCCGGCGGTGAAGTGACCGATGTCCAGTTGCAATGCCTTGAGTTCATTGCTGGTCAGCTGAAAGCCGGTGGCAACACTGGTGAACAGTCGCGCATTGCCGGTGCCGAACACCGGATTGAGCGGGGTCAGGTTGCCGTACTTGAGTTCGGTCTGCGAAATCCGTGCCTTCACCGCACCACCCGCTTCGGAGTACTCGTCCTCAGGGCGGCCATCGGAATCGACCGGCAGCAAACCCGTGCCCGTGCGCCCCTTGCCACTGTCGAGCTTGAGGCCCAACTGCGCATAGGCATCGACCCCGAACCCCACCGTTCCCTGGGTGTAGCCGGAGCGGTAATCGAGCATGATCCCGTGGGCCCACTCGTCCCGATAGTTCTGCCCGCCCGGGTTGTTGAGGTTATTGCGGTAGAAATAGAAGTTACGGTTGGTCAGGGTCAGGCTACTGTCTTCGACAAATCCGTTGTCAGAGGCGGCACAGGCCATTTGGCCAAGGCAACTGGAGATGGCGAGCGGCAAGGCAGGCCAGAGGGACGGTTTCATTCTGCGTGCTCCTTATTATTGTGATTGCAGAACTGGTGGTTGGGCGAGCGAAACCCTGCCGCGGGGAAAATCCCGCAGCAGGACACGGACGCCGCAGGGTTCAGGTCACGCTGTGGCGAACCTGGAATTGCGCTTGCGACCAGGTGTTCTGATCAAGAATCTCGCCGAGGATCTGCACCGCATCCCAGACTTCGGTGAAGGTCGTGTACAGCGGGGTGAAACCGAAACGCATGATGCGCGGCTCGCGGTAGTCACCAATCACGCCCCGCTCGATCAGGGCCTGGATCACTGCATAACCTTGCGGGTGTTCGAAGCTGACGTGGCTGCCTCGTTTGCCGTGCTCACGCGGCGTGATCAACTTCAGTTCGTGAGCCGCGCAACGCTGCTCGACCAATTCGATGAACAAGTCCGTCAGGGCCAGGGATTTGCGGCGCAAGCTGGCCATGTCGGTCTGGGCGAACACATCCAGGCCGCACTCGACCATCGCCAACGAGGTAATCGGTTGGGTGCCGCACAGGTAGCGGGCGATGCCGCTGCTCGGCTCGTAATGCGACTCCATGGCGAACTGCCGCGAATGGCCGAACCAGCCGGACAGAGGTTGCGGCACCAGATCGCACAACTGCGGCGAAACCCAGACAAAGGCTTGCGAGCCTGGCCCACCATTGAGGTATTTGTAGGTGCAGCCGATGGCGTAGTCGGCACCCGCCTGATGCAGGTCGACCGGCACCGCGCCCGCGGAATGGGCCAGGTCCCAGATGGCCAGCGCGCCACACTCGTGGCTCAGCGCGGTCAGGGCCTGCATGTCGTGCATGTAGCCGGTCTTGTAATTGACGTGGGTGAGCATGACCACCGCCGTGTCCTGGTCAATCGCTTGCGGCAACGCTTCAGGACTGTCGACCAGGCGCAGGGTGTAACCCTGTTGCAGCATCTGCGCGAGGCCTTCGGCGATGTACAGGTCGGTGGGGAAATTGCTCGATTCGCTGACGATCACTCGCCGCTGTGGCGACCTTGTAGCCTGTACGCGCAAGGCAGCGCTCAGCACCTTGAACAGGTTGATCGAGGTGGTATCGGTCACCACGACTTCACCCTCCCCCGCGCCGATCAAACCCGCCAGGCGATTGCCCAAACGCTCGGACAGCTCGCGCCAGCCGGCGCTGTTCCAGCTGCGGATCAAGCCATTGCCCCATTCCTCGGCGACCACCGCTTGCGCCCGCGCCAATGCAGCGACCGGCCGCGCGCCCAGGGAATTGCCATCGAGATAGATAATCCCTTCGGGGAGCGCAAATTGCTGGCGCAGGGGCGCCAGCGTGTCCTGGGCATCAAGCGCCAGACAATCGTTTCTTGTCGTCATCGGGTGTCCTGTTTTTTGTTATGCGACGCCATCCGGGCAGGTTGCATCAGCCGGTTCTGGCGCCCTGATTCAAGGCCATTCGCTTGCCTTTCGATGGAGAGATAATGAACGAACCATTGAAGAATTTTCGTGCAAAGTAACCGGCCATGTAGTAGTTATTTCGCAGAATATTCGAATCAAACCCCAATAAACGCGGATTTATTCAAACCATGAATCTTGACTCGACAGACCTGAGAATCCTGCATCAATTGCAACAGGATGGCCGTATCAGCAATCAGGAATTGGCGGAGAAAGTCGCCTTGTCACCCTCGGCTTGCCTGCGCCGGTTGCGCCTGCTGGAAAGCGAAGGAATCATCACCGGCTATCGCGCGGTGCTGAATGCCGAACGGCTGGGCATTGAGCTGGAAGCCATCGTTCATGTGTCGTTGCGACAGGACGTCGAGGACTGGCACGAGACCTTCATCAAGAAGGTTCAGCAGTGGCCGGAGGTGGTCACCGCGTATGTCATCACCGGGGCGAGCAACTATGTGCTGCGGGTCCAGGCCCGCAACCTCAAGCACTTCTCGGATTTCATCGTCAATCACCTCAACCGTACCGCCGGCGTCACCGATATACGTTCGGAAATCGTCCTGCAAAAAATCAAGGAGCGCGAGCAATTGCTCGATCTGGTGGTGCGCAAGTAAGGCCGGGGTGGCCCTTCAAAGTCCCTGCTGGCGCCGGGCTTCGTTGCGCTGCAAGGTGGTGCTCGGGATTTCGTCGAACAGCTTGCGGTACTCGGTGGAAAAACGGCCCAGGTGCATGAAGCCCCAGCCCATGGCGATCCCGGAAATACTGCGTGCCGTGCTCAAGGATCTCCTGGCGCACGGCGTTCAAGCGATACTTTTTCAGGTAGGCCATCGGCGACAGGGCGCAGTACTTCTTGAATGCGTCGAACAACTTGAAGCGCGAAACGCCACACCGCTCACCCGAAGGGAGCGCCGGAACCGGGCGCCCGGTTCCGGCGTCCACTTCGGATTTGTTGAATGGGTTACACGCGTTGTGAGGTACTCAACGGCCGCAAAATCGCCCTGACCGGACTGGCGTCCAGATGAGCGAACCGCAGCGGCAAGGCGATCAATTCATAATCCCCTTCCGGAACCTCATCCAGCACGATGCCTTCAAGAATCGCCATGTGATGACGGGCTACGGCGCCGTGGGAATCCATGGTCCTGGATTGCTGCGGGTCCAGCGACGGCGTATCGATGCCGATCAAGCGCACGCCAAGGCTCGCCAACAGGTCGATGGTTTCCTTGGCAACGGCTGTGAAATTCGAATCCCAGGTCGTCAGCGGTGCCTGTCGATAGGTTCGCAGCAGCACCCGCTCGGGCACATCGTGCAAACGCCCTTCCAGTTGCCCCGGCTGCACCAACTCACCGCTGTCCAGACAATGCAAAACGCGGCAAGGCCCGATATACACGTCCAACCCGACATCGCCAATCGCCGCGCCGTCAGCGCTGTAGTGCAGCGGCGCATCGACGTGGGCGCCGGTATGCGGCGACAGGGTGATGCGTCCGACATTCACCGGACACTCGGGACCGTAGGTCCAGACACGCTCCTCCCGGAAAGGCGTGTCACCCGGCCAGGTCGGTGTTTCGCTACTCAAGGGTGGACTGATGTCCCACAACGCTGTGTTTTTTGTCATCGCAATGCTCACCGTGGTTTCCGGGTGAAATGATACGAGCGACAGCCGTGAAGATTCGTGCAAAAACCCCAGGTAACCGTGCGGGCTTTCGCACAAACCACCATGGATGGGCTGGATTGCGGCAGGAAATTTCAACGCATGTCGCTTGTGGGTCATTGCACCTGCGACGTAAATCCTCTGTCAGCGATAATGCTGGCTTAACGCAGGTACGGTGATATCGCCTGAATCAGGGCCTTCGGCAGGCTGTGAGAACGTTCATCCAATTGTAAGAGCCCATTTCAGCCACTACACTCCAGCCCATGAAACGCTACCTGCGGTTTTGCATCATCTTCATGATCAGCTTGACGCTTCCTCTCAGCGGGATGGCGGGCGTTCAGGCACCGACAGAACCTTGCCCGATGAAGACGATGGGCATGGCGATGATGGACGACATGGGGATGGACTGCTGCAACGATATGAAAAGCCCTTCCGAGCATGGCAAACCCTGCAAGCCGGGCCAGGAATGCAAGACGGGCGGCATGCTGCAAGTCTCGATCCTCAAGCCTCCTGTAACCGTGTTCAGCCCCGTAGTGGTTTCCTTCTTCAGTGATTCCCTGCCCGTACAAACCCCGTCCGGGGTATGGCGACCGCCTCGCGTTTGATTCCTGTCCAACATTGAGCCTCATTCCGCATTAGCGGGATGGACTGGCTGCGCGCATGTCTTTTGACGCGTGCAGTGGATGATCACAGGAATCGTAAACATGAACTCCAAGTGCTATTGCACAGGTTGGTCCCTCGTGGCCGGTCTGGCGGCAAGCGTACTGGCATTGCCGAGCTTCGCTGCCGCATTGACACTCGATGAAGCGTTGCGGCTGGCTGAAAACAATGCACCGTCGCTGACCGCACAAGACGCCAAAATTCAGGCTGCCAGCAGTGCGGCTATTCCAGCGGGTGAATTACCTGACCCCAAGTTGCTGGCAGGTGTGCAGAACTACCCCATCGGCGGCCCGGATCGCTGGAGCATCGACCAGGACTTCATGACCATGCAAATGGTCGGGGTCAGGCAAGAGATGCCCAACAGTGACAAGCGCAAAGCGCGTATTGAGGTCGCCGATGCGGCCGTTGATCGAGCTGCGGCAGAGCGTCGGGTCGAACGCCTGAAGGTACGCCAGTCCACGGCGTTGGCCTGGATCAGCAGCTACTCGGTCGAGCGCAAAGATGCGCTGTTCCAGGACTTCTACAAAGAAAACCGCCTGCTGACCGACACCGTCCGGGCGCAAATTGCCGGTGGCCGCGCTCAACCCGCCGATGCGGTGACGCCCAAGCAAGAAGCGGCTCGACTGGCGGAGCAACAGGACGATCTGGTTCTCCAGAGAGCGCAGGCCCGAGCGGCCCTCAAACGCTGGATTGGCTCCGCCGCCAACGACAAGCCTGTGGGCACCTTGCCGGAGTGGCCTGTCGATCCCTCAAGCTACGCCCATAAACTGCAACACCACCCCGAGTTGGCAGCGTTTGCGCCGATGACCCGTGAAGCGCAAGCCCAGGTTCGTGAAGCCGTGTCGCAGAAGCAGTCGGACTGGAGCTGGGAACTGGATTACCAGCGCCGTGGCCGTGAGTTTGGCGACATGGTCAGTGTGCAATTTTCCTGGGATCTACCGCTGTTTCCTGACTCTCGTCAAAATCCAAAAATCGCAGCCAAACAGGCTGAACTCAGTCAGCTTGAGGCTGAGCGCGTTGCCCTGTCACGCGAGCACACTCAGCAACTGGAAAACGAACTGGCTGACTATGAGCGCCTGAATCGTGCGGTAAGCCGCAACCAGGAAAACCTGTTGCCGCTGGCCAGGGAAAAGGTCGAACTCAGCATGGCCAGCTACCGTGCCGGCAAAGGCGATTTAAACGCCGTTGTTGCCGCCCGACGTGAACTCATCGAAGCCCGACTCAAACAGATCGACGTGGAAGAACAGCGAGCACTGACCAGTGCGCGTCTGTTTTTTGCTTATGGGGAGTCCGGCCAATGATCCTTGAAAAATGGAACGGGGCATTGCTGGTTGGCATCTCGCTGGCATTGGGTGTTGCCGGTGGCTACTGGTTCGCTCCCCAACGCATGAGCGGAGTACCCAGTACCGCCCCGCAGCAGAGCCTCAATTCACCGGACGAACGCAAGGCTCTGTATTGGTACGACCCCATGTACCCGCAGCAAAAGTTCGATAAGCCGGGCAAGTCACCTTTCATGGACATGCAACTGGTCCCCCAGTACGCCAGCGGCACAGGGGACCGTGCGAGCGTCAGTATCGATCCGGGCCTGACCCAGAATCTCGGTCTGCGTTTTGCGACTGTCACTCGTGGAAATTTTGAGTCCAGCCTCGACGTGACCGGTGTCCTGGCGTTCAACGAACGTGATGTCGCCGTGATTCAGGCGCGCACCCCGGGCTTTGTGGAGCGGGTCTATGCCCATGCACCCGGTGATGTGCTCAAAGCCAACGCGGCCTTGGCGGATATCCTGGTGCCGGAGTGGGCGGCCGCCCAGACAGAGTTTCTTGCCCTCAAGCGCAACGGTGATGCCGACCTGTTGGCTGCGGCCCGCCAGCGACTGAGGCTCACAGGGATGCCGGCAGCGCTGATCACTCAGGTAGAGCGCAGTGGCAAAGTCCAGCCGAACCTGACCCTCACCAGCCCCATCAGCGGCGTGCTGCAAGAGTTGAACGTACGTGCGGGTATGACCGTGGCGACTGGCGATACTCTGGCACGCGTCAATGGCTTGAGCAGTGTCTGGCTCGCCGTGGCCGTTCCGGAATCGGAAGCCGGATCTATTACCGTGGGGCAGGCAGTTGAAGCGCGCCTGCCAGCCTTTCCAGGGGCAACGCTCAGTGGCAAGGTCAGCGCGATTTTGCCTGAAACCAATCCGGACAGTCGCACGCTTCGCGTGCGGGTGGAACTGCCCAATCCGGACGGGCGCCTGAGACCAGGTTTGACGGCGCAGGTCCGCCTGAATCGTACATCTGGGCAAAGTGTATTGTGGGTGCCGAGCGAAGCGGTGATTCGCACTGGCCGACGTGCCCTGGTGATGCTCGCCGAAGTCGCCGGCCGCTACCGCCCGGTGGAGGTGCAACCCGGGCAGGAAAGCGATGGCAAGACGGCGATTTTGAAAGGTCTGGAAGAAGGCCAGAAGGTGGTTACGTCTGGCCAGTTCCTCCTCGATTCCGAAGCCAGTCTCAAGGGCATTGTTGCTCGCACGGAGCAAGAGTCGCCACCCAGTGGAGCAGCCGCCAGTTTGCATGAGGCGGATGGGCAGATCATCGAGATCAACGACAAAGACGTCACACTCGCCCACGGTCCCTTCAAGACGCTTGGCATGCCTGGCATGACGATGACTTTCCCTCTCGCCAGTCCGGCGCTGATGCAGGGCCTCAAGGCGGGTGACAAGGTTCGGGTCGCGGTGAGCCAGACCGACGATGGCTTGCGTGTCGAGCGCCTGGATAAATCGGGGGGCCAGCCATGATTGCCGCCCTGATTCGTTGGTCGGTGGCCAACCGATTCCTGGTGCTACTGGCGACGCTGTTCGTCACGGCTTGGGGTATCTGGTCGGTGCAGAGCACGCCCATCGATGCGCTGCCAGACCTATCCGATGTGCAGGTGATTATCCGCACCCCTTATGCAGGACAAGCACCGCAGATTGTCGAGAACCAGGTGACCTATCCGTTGGCCACCACCATGCTCTCGGTGCCGGGCGCCAAGACCGTGCGTGGTTATTCCTTCTTCGGTGACAGCTTTGTCTACGTGCTGTTTGAAGACGGCACTGACTTGTATTGGGCTCGCTCGCGGGTGTTGGAGTACCTGAGCCAAGTACAGAGTCGGTTGCCGGCCAGCGCCAAGCCGGCGCTGGGGCCGGATGCGACGGGAGTGGGCTGGATCTACCAGTACGCACTGGTGGATCGCAGTGGTGGACACGACCTGGCGCAACTGCGCGCGCTTCAGGACTGGTTTCTCAAGTTCGAACTCAAGACGCTGCCCAACGTCGCAGAGGTAGCGACGATCGGCGGGATGGTCAAGCAGTACCAGGTGCAGCTGGATCCGCTGAAACTGGCCAGCCTCGGCATCACTCAAGCCGAGGTGACCGAGGCTATCGGCAAGGCTAACCAGGAAACCGGAGGCGCGGTGCTGGAGATGGCCGAGACCGAGTTCATCGTGCGGGCTTCCGGTTACTTGAAGACACTCAATGACTTTCGGGCGATTCCACTCAAGTTGGGTGCGGGTGGTGTGCCGGTGACCCTTGGCGATGTCGCCACGATTCAACTGGGGCCGGAAATGCGCCGTGGCATCACCGAACTCGACGGCGAAGGCGAGACGGTCGGTGGCGTGGTGATTTTGCGCAGTGGCAAGAACGCTCGCCAGACCATCGCAGCGGTCAAGACCAAACTCGACGAACTGAAAAGCAGTCTGCCGGCCGGGGTGGAAATCGTCACCACCTACGACCGCAGCAAGCTGATCGACCGCGCGGTGGAAAACCTCAGCCACAAACTGATCGAAGAATTCATCGTGGTCGCGTTGGTCTGCGGGATCTTTCTCTGGCACTTGCGCTCATCGCTGGTGGCGATCATTTCGCTGCCGGTGGGGGTGCTGATTGCCTTCATCGTCATGCGCTACCAAGGCATCAACGCCAACATCATGTCCTTGGGCGGGATCGCCATCGCCATCGGCGCCATGGTCGATGCCGCCGTGGTGATGATCGAGAACGCCCACAAGAAGATTGAGGCCTGGCACGTGGCCAATCCAGGGGAGGAACTGAAGGGTGAGCGTCATTGGCATGTCATGACCGAAGCAGCGGCAGAGGTAGGCCCGGCGCTTTTCTTCTGTTTGCTGATCATCACCCTGTCGTTCATTCCGGTGTTCACGCTGGAAGCTCAGGAAGGACGGCTGTTCGGTCCTTTGGCGTTCACCAAGACCTACGCCATGGCCGCAGCGGCGGGATTGTCAGTGACCCTGGTGCCGGTGCTGATGGGCTACTGGATTCGGGGGCGAATTCCCAGTGAACAACAGAACCCGTTGAACCGGTGGTTGATCCGGATCTATCAGCCGGCTCTGGACGCGGTCTTGCGTCGACCAAAGATCACGTTGCTGGTGGCGCTATTGGTTTTCGTCAGTGCGCTATGGCCAATGTCGCGCTTGGGTGGCGAGTTTCTCCCCCCGCTGGACGAGGGCGACCTGCTCTATATGCCTTCTGCCCTGCCGGGATTGTCTGCGCAGAAAGCCGCGCAACTGCTGCAACAGACTGACCGCCTGATCAAGACCGTGCCAGAAGTTGAACACGTCTTCGGTAAAGCCGGTCGTGCCGAAACCGCCACCGACCCGGCACCGCTGGAAATGTTCGAAACCACGATCCAGTTCAAGCCACATGAGCAATGGCGTCCAGGCATGACCCAGGAAAAGTTGGTGGAAGAACTGGATCGAGTGGTACGAGTCCCTGGGCTTACGAATATCTGGATACCACCGATTCGCAACCGTATCGACATGCTGGCGACGGGTATAAAGAGCCCGATCGGTGTGAAGGTTGCCGGCACCAATCTGGCGGAAATCGATGCGGTCACCCAGGCGGTCGAGCGAGTGGCCAAGGATGTACCCGGTGTCAGTTCGGCCCTGGCCGAGCGGCTGACTGGCGGCCGCTATATCGATGTCGATATCGACCGCAAGGCCGCCGCCCGCTATGGGCTGAACATCGCCGATGTGCAGTCCATCGTGGCCGGTGCCATCGGTGGTGAAAACGTCGGCGAGACCATTGAGGGGCTTGCACGTTTCCCGATCAACGTACGTTACCCACGGGAGTGGCGCGACTCGCTCGGCGCCCTGGAGCAATTGCCGATCTATACCCCTCTGGGGAGCCAGATCACCCTTGGCACTGTGGCGAAGGTCAAGGTCAACGATGGTCCGCCGATGCTCAAAAGCGAGAATGCAAGGCCTTCAGGCTGGGTGTACATCGATGTGCGCGGCAGGGACATTGCTTCTGTGGTTGCCGATCTACGCCGGATCGTCAATGAGCAGGTCGGGTTGCAGCCCGGTATGAGCCTGAGCTACTCAGGACAGTTCGAGTTTCTCGAAAGGGCCAACGCACGGCTCAAACTGGTGGTGCCTGCCACGCTGCTGATCATCTTCGTGTTGCTCTACCTGACTTTTGCCCGATTCGATGAGGCCCTGCTGATCATGGCCACTCTGCCATTCGCACTGACTGGGGGGGCATGGTTTCTCTACCTGTTGGGCTTCAACCTGTCGGTCGCCACCGGGGTCGGTTTCATAGCCTTGGCCGGTGTTTCTGCCGAGTTCGGCGTGATTATGTTGCTCTACCTGAAAAACGCCTGGGCCGAACGTGAAGACCTCGGTGACAGCACTGAACGCGGGCTGGTGGCGGCGATTCGTGAAGGCGCTGTGCAGCGCGTTCGACCCAAGGCCATGACCGTTGCCGTCATCATTGCCGGTCTGCTGCCCATTCTGTTGGGCAGCGGAACCGGTAGTGAGGTGATGAGCCGTATCGCCGCGCCCATGGTCGGCGGCATGATCACGGCACCCTTGCTGTCCCTGTTTGTCATTCCGGCAGCCTATCGATTGATGCGCCGCCGGCACCTCCTGCCTGTACCCACCACACCTCAAGGAAAAGTCGTATGAAACTCACCCTGACTGCAGTCGCAAGCACCGTATTCGCGCTATCACTTTCTGCCCACGCGCAGGACATGCCAGGCATGAAAATGGACGGCATGGAAGGCATGCAGATGAAGCAGGAAACAAAACAGGCTCCGGTATCCAATGCCGAAGGTACGATCAAGGCTATCGATACTACGAAGCATACGGTGACGATCTCCCACGGCGCCGTTCCCGCCCTGCAATGGCCGCCGATGACGATGGCCTTTTCGGTGACGCAAGATCAGTTGTCGGGGTTGATGCCTGGAGACCGGGTATCGTTTTCCTTCCGGCTAGAGGGTAACAGCGCCTCGATTGTGTCCATTAAAAAGTAAATTCCGGTGGTGGACGTGTCCGGCACATTTTGTCGTGTCGGACATAACCCATTAAATCCGCTGGTTCGGGAAAAACGGAGGGTTCCGGGTTTTGTGAACGGCTGGCAATTGCTTACCCTTCCAGTTCCGCTTCTTCTTCCGTCATCCTCGTCAGTGTTTCAGACCTGCGACAGACTTCGAAAAAAAGTCGCAAGCCCCGCGATTCTTCAGGGCTTGCGACTCATTGCCGATACGTCCTTCAAACTCCCTGGACGTCATCGACGGGTATGCCTGCCGTGTTCATTGCCGAACGTGCGGGCCTAGTTCTGCACCTCAACCGTGTCGAAATCCGGCGCGTCTGGTGCGTCTGGAGCATCCGGGGCGTCTGGCGCATCCGGTGCATCCGGGGCGTCCGCCACATCCTCTCTGGCCGCTCTCGCCTCAGCTTTGGCAGCGTCTCTGACTGCGTTCGCTTCGGCTTTGGCGGCGTCCCTGGCGGCATCTGCGTCTGCCTTCGCGGCATCCCTGGCTGCATCCGCAGCGGCCCGGGCAGCGTCTCTGGCTGCATCTGCCTCTGCGCGCGGTACGCCAGCAGCTCTTGCGGCATCCCGGATTGCATCCGCCTCAGCTCTGGCGACGTCCCGGGCTGTATCTGCAGCGGCTTTTGCCGCATCCCGGGCCGCATCTGCATCAGCCTTGGCCGCGTCTCTGGCTACATCAGCGTCATTTCTGGCAACGCCTCTGTCTTCCGCGGCTTCCCTTGCAGCGTCACCAACGTCTTCTGCGGCTTCCCTTGCAGCGTCATCGGCGTCTTCTGCGGCTTCCCTGGCGGCATCTGCGGCGTTATCCGCGTCGTTGTCATCGTCGTTGTCACGCGCGTCTTTGTCTTTGGCATTGCCTGGGCCTCTATTCCCGGCCATACCACCATTGTCATCGTCGTTGTCATGCGCATTGCCCGGGCCTTTGTTCCCGGCTACACCACCATGGTCAGCGTCGCCGCGCCCAGGGCCTCCATTACCGTCACCACCATGGCCTGCGGCACCATGACCGCCACCGCCGTCACCACCGTGACCGCCGCCTCCTGAGCCTCCACTACCGGAGCCACCACCTCCACTACCGGAGCCTCCGCCTCCACTGCCGCCGTGGCCGCCTCCGCCGTCACCACCACCTCCGGAACCACCGCCACCGCCGTGACCACCACCTCCGGAGCCACCGCCACCACCGTGACCACCGCCTCCGGAGCCACCGCCACCACCGTGACCACCACCTCCGGAGCCGCCGCCACCGCCACCGCCGTGACCTCCACCGCCTCCGCCGCTACCACCACCGCCGCTGCCGCCATCTTTGGCATACACGCTGGAGAAACTACCGATGTAATCGGGCACCAGGACAGTCGATGCCGACAGGACCCCGCCTATTGCCAGAGCCAACAAACATTTCTTGAGCAGCATGATGCACCTCCGCTTGGAGTTGCGTTGTCACCTCCCTATCGAACGCAATGTCCAGTGAGTTCCCGGCCGCCCATTGGAGCGGCCAGCCAACCGGCACGGCCATAAATCTGCAGCAATAACGAGCCACCGCGGTTTCCGTACGATCCCTCAGAGCCAGTTAGCATTTTAGCGTGGGAAATATTCCCACATATTCAGATTAGCCCTGTCAGCCCAAGTGTCAACGACCAAATATCAGGCAACGGCCGGGTATCAGAAACCGTGGCTGAGCAACAGTCCAGCCTCGCCATCCGGGCTGGCGTCGGAAAACCCCTTGACGGCATACAACTGAATCTTCCAGTTCTGATTGAGCTTGTGCGTGAGAAAGAGGGTGAGTTCCTTGATCTGGTCGCCCGTGGAAACGACCTTCTGTCGCCAGTCGTAGGACACGCCCGCCGTGGTGCGCGCGAACACCGGCATGGCGAAGCCCAGGCCGGCGAATATCGGGTTGTCGAAGTCGGAGCCCGACGGGTCGCCGA
>RCUH01001683.1_pt1 | contig 15554 bp, 13 predicted proteins | sample 2166191 | NCBI WGS metagenome assembly RCUH01 (sample SAMN09932848, study PRJNA488358) | compost metagenome | feature: garden; material: soil; isolation source: compost soil in an enriched community after 214 h of incubation | place: Germany: Experimental Botanical Garden Goettingen | collected...
GATAGTATGAACAATAATTAGTATGATAGTATGATAGTATGATAGTATGAACAATAATTAGTATGATAGTATGATAGTATGAACAATAATTAGTATGATATTATGATAGTATGATAGTTATAACAATAGTTAGTATGAACATCCAACACCAAACACTGAACGATAGATAGTATGAATGATAAAATTGATGTCAACTACATCGACATCAATATTTTCGAGAATTTAACTGTATATCCTATGATTCAAAAATTTTAGAAATCTTAAAATTTATGTAATTTTTGATAAAAAATTTTCACAAGTTCCCTAGGATACAGGGTATAAAATGTCTCTGAAAAAGCAGTGTAAGGCTACTACCTACAACGTGGAAGGTATCTTCTGAATGAAAGTTATATTTATTCCATTTTAGTTTCATTAAACTTAAAAGTTTAATGAAAAATTAATTTTTATCGTTGTAGGCTACAACTGCTTTTTCAGGGCTATTTTATACCCTGTATCCTAGGGAATTTGTGAAATTTTTTTATCAAAAATTACATAAATTTTAAGATTTCTAAAATTTTTGAATCATAGGATAGACGGTTAAATTATTGAAATAATGATATCGATCCGGACAACATCAATTTATTATCTAATATAATGGATAAACGTATTGATATTAGAAAACATTTTCAATTATCAAATGGTTGATCATAATGGATCGAGTATAGAATGATATATATCCATTATGTATGGTTGAAATATAGGTTTGATAGATATAAGTATGAATATTAAAATGTTGAACGAAGAACAATTTGAACTGTACAAATCTGGAAAAGATTTTATCATGAATGAAGATATTGCTCAATACTTTGAAGATCGGGGATTAAAGAACATGATGGGATATCCATTAGAATATTTTAAGATTAAATTGAAGGATAATTGGATTAGAGACAATATGTATTCGAAAAAACTTTGGAAAGAAGACTCTATGTACGCTCTAAAAAAGTTAGATGATTGTATAATAGGTGAAACAGTTTTATCAAAGTACTTGGGTAAGGATATATTCATTGCGGGAGGATATGCCCTCGGTTTACATTTACCTTTATATAAAGCAAACGATATCGATGTTTTCTTTGTATGTAGCGAGGAACGAGCTATTGAAATCATCGATGAAATTGTACCAAAGAAGAGACATCGTTCAGGTAATTCTATATCATGTTGGTTGCAAATTGGCGATAAGTATAAGAATTTTCAATTTATTTTACGATTATATAAATGTCCTTCTGAGATTGTTCATGGATTTGATTTAGATTCATGTGGGATACTCTACAATGGAACATCATTATATTGTACTGAACGAACTGAGTATTCTATCAAGAATATGACTAACTGGTTTGATCCAGAAAGAGCAAGTCAAAGTTACATTTACAGATTATTGAAGTATCAATTAAAAGGATTTAGAATTAAATTGAATGTATCTGATGATACATTTCCAATCTCTTGTGAAGTACATAATCATGTACTTAGAGAGATTGGAAATTTATCTGAAGGATGTCCAGCTTTAAAGCATGAAGTATTCATGACAGTCTATCATAAATCTTTGGATAATATCGTAAAGAAAATTATCCAAAGATTTATGGGTGAATATATAGATAGTATAGAAGATGAATTAAAAGAATATGATGGAACTAATTTATATGTTACTATGAATGCAATTCAGAAAGTAAATAGAGAATATTATGAGAAAAATGTTCAATATTCATATAATAGCTCAATATCTACATGCATCAAAGTTAAGAAAACGTTCTAAGCGATTATATCAAAGACTTATCAATTTATCAGACAAATATGAATTTACAAATGAAGAAATTGAAATGATTGATGCTATGGGATTAGACATTAATGATCATGAAAATGATTTCGCGATAAGAGCATTGATGAAAATAACATCAAATATCGATAACATTGAAGAATGGTCTGATATGCGTCTTGTTGGTCTTTTATATAATATCACAAGTGGAAGTAGCACTAAGATGGATACAGTAACTAAAAATGGTTATACTTACAATTATAATTCTTCTGGAATTGTTGCTAAAGATGAAGTAACGAAGCTTGTTTTAGCTTCAGTTTTTGATCTTGTTTTAATTGATAAGTCTATCCATTATTCAGATTATACACCACTTCGCGATCAAGAAGAAATGATCGAGAAGGAGTATGACAGATATGATAATGGTTTTATTGACAGAGACTTAATCTTCATGTCACAAGATCCAATGACACAAGTTACAAGTACATTTAGTCCTCAAAAGATTGATGATATGAATATGTATCTACAAATCTGTAATTTTAATTGAAATTATATTCAATCACGCAAAGCGTGATTGAATGATTTCTTTAATCGCGTTCTTTATGATTAATGGCACAAAGTTCCATTAAATGTTTAATTAAATAATTCTCTCATTCTACTATACTTTATATTCTCTCATGCATAGTTTCAATATACTTTACCTATTGGAAACATGATCGGAACTTTATTGAGAATAGTATTATGTACATCAGTTAATCTGAAAGTTAGAATGATAGAATCATTAATTGATATGAGAAGTAATCCAGCTTTAGTTTTAAATAATTTAGGGGAAGATGGTAAATCTAGAGATTTATAATTATCAATGATTCGGTTAGCAATATGTTCAAAATATTCTTGATTGTATGATACGAAAGTACAATCAATTTCAGATTCAATATAGGCTAAACCTGTACTTCGAATTTAACTTAGGTTCAATTACAGTGTTAAAATGCGAGACTATGAAGTTATTATGATTAATGTATTTAAGATAAGCAATATCCAATGAAGAGTGTAACAAGTAGGTATGTTTTGAATGTCATAATGATATACAATGTATTGTACCAAGTATCGAATGGTGCAAAGCACCATTCGACATGAATATCAAATTAAATATCAATGTCATAATTGATTAGACTCAAGAATATATCAGCTTGAGCTTTAACGCTTGAATTGAATAATAACTCCGTAGGTTCTCTACGGAGAACAATGGACGAAGCTACGTAGAGAGCTACATCAATGAATGGAGTAGGATCTCCTTTATTCAGATCACGAAGATTTGAATAAGATTTAGCGGCAATACGTAATATCTCTCCTGTATAATTTCCTTCTTTAATCAATAAGCATCTATTTTGAATATGATTATATTCATCTTGGGTCATATTGAATGAACTATAATCATCTTTGAGAGGTACATTTGTACTAAGCAATTGTTTAATAGACGGTCTATATGATGGTAAGATATCAGTGCAAGATAAAATAAACTGTTTAATTTCATCTGGGACTTGCAAAGCTTGAACACGATCTTTGATAAGTTTATACCGTTCTCTGCACATCTTTTCTTGTTGATTTGGTTGAATACCAACAGGACTGATAAGTTGGGTACCCGAACATAATTCATAGACAGTGCAACCTAAGGCCCAAACATCTGCCTTTTCGTCCCAAACAGTTGAATTCCAAACTTCTGGAGCTCTATGAGTTGAAGTATAAGCCTTAGGATTCTTCTTCCATTGTTTCTTACAAGATAGGCCAAAGTCACAGAGCTTAAGTGTAGTATTAGGCATGATGATCAAGTTTTCAATCTTTACATCTCCATGAATTATACATCTATCATGGAGATAGTCAAGAGCACTAAGAAGTTGATAAATCCATTTTCTCAAGATCGTAATGTTAAATTCTTTTGTACGAATATATGTATCTGCATTCATTGAACCAAGCTCCTGTTTCATTTGTATATTTCCATTGCACGATAATATATCATTAATTTTAATGATATTAGGGTGATTGAGATATCTGGAAATACAAGGTTCAATGTATGTTAACATTGGATTAGAAGCATTAATTGGAATCTCTTTTGTAGCAACATCTGTTATATTAGTATCAAGTCTAACAGTTCCAAATCCACCCTTTCCTATCAAAGGTTTCTGTTCTGGAATGATATGAACGGGTATAGAAATATTTGGTTTATCGTTGGCAGAGTTCATTTCGGGGACAGATGTATAGAAGATATGCCCAATGTATATTTTTCAATTAGATCTACACTTTTTATGAGAGGCTGAAAGGAAGAAGGATGCCTTCCGTAAAACATGGAGTGGATTGATCAACCCCATACTATTACTAAAGGCGAAAAGATCGGAACTGGAAGTTTCGGAAATATTTACAAAATTGATGTTCCTGTTACATATCGTATTCCTGCTACAGAGTATAAAGAAAAATATGCAATCAATGGTCAATCTATCGCGAAAACTAATGCAGCGCTAGCAGGTTCATACATTAAACAAACTTCTGTTCAAACATTAGCTGTGAAGGAACAATTAGCAGATGAAAAATGTGGAGCAATGTCCATCAATGAACTTGATATATCAAGAAGGCTTGTTCATCAGAATATTGTTAATACGGTAGGTCTCATGTCTGGTAATTACACATCTCTTGGATATTTCATGCCTTTAGCAGAAAAGAATATGGATCAATTTTTGAAAACAAACTCAAGTTACAGATGTCTCATAAAAGTATTACATGATGTGTGTAACGGTGTTTCATTTTTACATTCTAATGGTATCTTGCATCTTGATATCAAAGCAGCAAATGTTCTCATATATTCAACATCGAATAATGTTGGATCGCAAATCCAACTGGTTAATCAAGATCCAATGAGTATACAAGCAAAGTTATCGGACTTTGGATTATCAATACATACAATCAAAGACTTTGGTAAAGTTGTGGGAAAAGATTTAGTAACATGTACTTACAGAGCTCCAGAAGTATTTTCAACAACAGGACTTGGTACAGAACCTAGACGATATACAAAAGCAGTTGATATATGGTCTCTTGGTATCTTATTCCTCCGAAGTTTATCTCCAAATTTAGATATTTTTCCAAAGGAACTTGAATTATCCAGATATCCAAATAGAGCCCTAGATGTTATAACGAATTTATTTAAGGATCCTTTGATGCGAAGAAATAATATAAGAAAACTATTACCTCAGGGAACTCATAATGAAATTTACGAACTAGTTTGTAGTATGTTGGATTGGGATCCAACAAAAAGACCAACTGCAAAAACGATCATTCAAAAGATGTCCATGCTAACAAAGATTCCTGAAATGAATGGAATACTTATTCAAACAGAATTTCAAGAGCCTGTCAAAGGAACATTTGATGATTATATTGCATTTGATACTATGATGAAAGTAGGGGTGAAGTATAATCTTACAGTTGAAACATTCTTCCTTGCAGTGGATATATATCATAGATGTAGTTCAATTACACTGAGTGTCAATAAAGATGCAAGAAAACATTTTATCGCAATGATGTCTCTTTTTATTGCAGCTAAGATCACAGAAACTCAACAATTAGGTATCGATTTTGTCGTTGCTTCTGGATCATATCAAAGATTTGAAGTAGTTCGATCTGAAACTATAATTTTAAGAGCTCTTCAAGGTGCAATTTATAGAAAGAACTTCTTCACTGAAGCTAAGACTGTCCAAAGTCTTATCATTGCATTTGAGACATGCAGAAATCCGACAAAGTATACATCAATTAATATGACAAAGTTTGGTCAAGATGAAATTGGTTTGAGAAACTTTGAGAATTATTCTATGCAAGATTTTGTTAGACATACTAGTTACTTCAATAATATCATGTGTTATACACTCGATGATATATTGTATAATCGTACTAATATGTTGAAACTTAATACACTATTCAGAAAAGAAAATCCGGTGTAAGTGCTACTTATCTAACATATATGGTATGTTAGATAAGTATGATATATGAATGACATAAAATGTCATTTATTGTATATTACATATATGTTATCTAGAAAATTTATTTAAGATATGTTATCTAGAAAATTTATTTAAGATATGTTATCTAGAAAATTTATTTAAGATATGTTATCTAGAAAATTTATTTAAGATATGTTATCTAGAAAATTTATTTAAGATATGTTATCTAGAAAAATTATTGTATGTTACATATATGTTATCTAGAAAATTTATTTAAGATATGTTATCTAGAAAATTTATTGTATGTTACATATATGTTATCTAGAAAAATTATTGTATGTTACATATATGTTATCTAGAAAAATTATTGTATGTTACATATATAATGTTTTACATCATTCATCGTATGAAACATATATTATTTATTTACTATCATCTATATGAATGACGTTTTACGTCATTTATTATAATCTATATATATCCTATTTCCTCGTCCGATTCATCTTCGTCAGAGTCACTATAGTCTTCATCGTCTTCATTTCTTTCTGGTGTTGTGTTAGCTTCGCTAAACTCATCATCCGTATCTTCAGAAGTGTATGGAACATAAGATACAGTTTGTCTGATAACTGGAAGTTTAACATTAGTATCTAATTGGGACCTCACCTCAACATTCGTGTTACATGGTTGTGATAAAAGTTTTGTATCACGAGATACTTCCATTTGCGTATCTTTACACAAATCATCCCTAACTTTAGTCAAAATTCGTCCTAATTTATTTTGGCCATTCCATTTAGATGGATTAGTTTTCATTGCAGTTTTCTCTGACATGCCGATACCCCATACATTATCTCTCGGACTAGCTTCTACAAAAAGCATACCTTTGTATTTATTGTTTGTTAGGATAGATCGCAACTCAGGATTTTGACTAAACTTAGCCATATTTCCATCATAAACCGCTTTTACAGAAGCGTCTTTCCAAATTGTTTCATCAAAATTCTTAACTTTACGTCCCTCAGCTTTAATTTTCTTCGGATCACTCATCTTTAAAATTCTTTCCATTGCTTTCATATCTCCAAATGTTTTAGCTTTCTTGTACATCATATATTGTTCAGCACAATTGAATTGAATACCTGCAATTGTAAAATTGCAGGGATAAAATTGAGATAAGGTAGCTAGCTCAGGTCCAGATTTATCTGAATAAAAGAATACATATCCTCTGATATTATTATAGTCTGTCATATCTATATACTTCTATTTTATCGTTACAAAAGTATACATTTATACATAGAATTTCATATTGAGATCTCTCTTGATATAACGATGATTTGAATGTAATGTATGTGATATCATCCTCTACATAACACATATACTATAAATAATACATATCTATGTGTCATAAGTGATACAAGAATGTATATATCAAGTACATCACAATTTAGAATTATATAAACATAACAATAAATACAATTTAAAGAAATGTTCAAACAATTCATTAATAGATTAACTGTAAGAAATAATTTTATTAAAATTTCAGGGAGTGATGTATCTAGATATCATACATCCGATATTCTGAAATGTAGATTTAATTTTGAAAAACCAGTAGATTATACTTTGGAGAACGCAAAAGAAATTTTAATCAAAGCAATGGAAGATAATAAAAATTTTACAGAATTAGAAAGACAAATTGCAGTTCAATACAATCTTGTTACACCTGTCTTTAATAATCATGAAACAACTTATAGTAGTATTAATCATAGAAGTTGTTTGGATATCAAAGAATCATTTCATGTTACAAAATTGAGAATTCAAATTCAAATCGAAAAAGATCAGAGTGAAAGCTTGTTGTATCTTTGATTTACTTATGTACTATCTTATAGAGATAGTATATTTATCATCTGTGCGTTATCACACAGATGATATAAATGTTTTATATGCTACATCACATACGATATCATCTATAGTAATATAACATCATTTATGTATAGATTATATCTGATATTTCTTTAACATCACATACGATATCATCTATAGTAATATAACATCACATTTAAATGTGATGTTATATACAATATCATTTATGTATAGATTATATCTGATATTTCTTTGATAATCTTAATTTCTTTGACATTACATTTACGATCTAAGATCAATCTATACAACACATTGATTCCAAGTAATGTAGTTAAAATATACATATTCATTGTCATCCAACTTCTATGTATATCATAGTCTAAGTCAATGAGTATACATTCTCTTAATCCTTTAATTTTAAACGATTCAATGATTTCAAGATTAGTATCGTTAGTTTTCATCTTTTTTATCAAATGTTCTCGTTTACTTTGTATACAAAGTAAGGTATCTGTATCAGTTATAATAGTATCATTACTTAAATAAACTTTTATATAACGTTTATCATGTTGAATTAATGGTACACCAATGCTTTCAGATTTCACGCTTCCAAAATTTATGTTTACAAAGTCTGTATCGAAATACTCTTTACCATCAAAGTTAATAGGTAAATATTTTACTTTATAAGTTTTAGCCTCAATAGATAATGTTGGGGCCATAGAATTTATTGAATTATATAAAGTATTAAATTCTGTTAAGGACATTTTATTTTTAATGAATTGGAATGTATCAGAATGAATACAATTTATACAATACAATAAGTATGATATTATTACAATTACAGTTGATATTATCAATAATGTTAATAATATCATACTTGCTACACCTTTAGCGAATATTAATGATATTGAACTACCTATTACAATTATCAATGATATCCACATTATAATACTAGGTAAATATGATTCTAGTTTCAATAATCGATTTACATGTCCCTTTCTCATTTTCGTATAATATCTACTTTGATTCATTTTATATATCTCAAGAGAACTTCCTTAATGTATATATCATTCACACTCCGATTTTCTATGAAAAGTAGTCACGAGACCGCTATCAATGACGACAAAATAGAACTTAAAAGTTTAATGAAAAGAAAATATACAAATAAAACTTAATTTTTATGGAGAACTGATTTTCATCAAAATTTTACCTTATATACAAGAAGATGATATCTATATTGGTAGAAATAATATAGATATGATTATTTGTATCATATTTGATATTAAATACGAACAATGATAGTATGATACTAAGTATGATATTAAATACGAACAATGATATTATAAAATTGATGTCATCTACATCGACATCAATTTTTCGATATTTTAACTGTGCTTACTAGGACCTAAAATTTTTTATAAAGTTAAAATATCTCTAATTTTTGATAAAAAATTTTTACTTTTTCCCTCGTACACAGGGTATAAAAATGTCTCTGAAAAAGCGTTCGTAGGCTACTACCTACGACGATAAAAATACAACTTTCATTAAACTTTTTAAGTTTAATGAAACTAAAATGACATAAATAAAACTTTAATTAGAAAATTAATTTTTACGTTGTTGGCTACTACCTACGAACGCTTTTTCATTGATATTTTTATACCCTGTGTACGAGGGAAAAAGTAAAAATTTTTTATCAAAAATTACATAAATTTTAGGATTTAAAAATTTTTAAGTCCTAGGATAGACGGTTAAATTATTGAAATAATGATGTCGATGTAGATGACATCATTATTTTTGTGATAATGGATAGATCTATCCATTGACGTCTAATTGATGATAGATTATCAATTGTTTATGTTTCAACTTTATAATATAAAGATTCTCATAATCTAATTGCGATAATATTTTAAAATATATACAACTCTTTTAGAATTTTTAATTTACACTAAATTTAACGAATAATATAGATCATATTTGCATCAAAATATGAATAGTTTGTAAATTGTTTATGATTATGATATAAATTCTGATTTTATAGATATATGTGTATATAAAAATGAGTTTTATCAGATTTTCGATGACCAGAGATGATGAACCAGACTTCACATCGTATACAATTTCACAATTAGTTAAGACAAAGAAACCGTATGGATGGGAAAAAGTTTTTGAAGAAGGCCAAATGGAACTAAATAATATTGGAGAAATTTTAGATAGAATAGAACATATGAACGGAATTAGATGTTTTCCTGCTCGTAATGATATCTTCAAAGCATTTGATTTAACGGCGTTAAGCGATGTAAAAGTAGTAGTAGTTGGACAAGATCCATATCATGATACATATTTCAATGGAATTCCAAGAGCACAAGGTTTATCATTTTCATCGCCTAGAGGAGCTCCAATACCTCCTTCTCTCAAAACAATTTATAAAGAATTAAATCGAATGAATCCTGATTACATTCATCCAACTCATGGTGATCTAGAATATTGGGCTCAACAAGGAGTTTTGATGTTAAACATGTGTTTAACAGTTGATCCTGGTAAACCTAATTCTCATAAAAAGATTTGGTATGAATTCCTTAACGTTGTTTGTAAAGCTATCAATATTGCTAATCCAAATTGTATCTACTTATGTTGGGGAAAGAAATCTCAGGATATAGCACAGATGGCTGGATCTAAATCAATAATATTAACTGCCGGACATCCATCACCACTTAACCGGAACAATGATTTTGTTGGATGTGATCATTTCAATATTGCTAATCAATTATTGATAAGTAATGGTAGAAATCCAATTGATTGGTTCATTCCTGAACAATAATTATATTGAAGTGTCCAAGGACACTTCAATATATTATATACTTCAATATACTTCAATATTGTAAAATTATCATATACTTCAATATACTTCAATATTGTAAAATTATCATATATTGAAATGTATATATACATATAATTCATTTGTAAAATAAATGAATTATAAGTTAAGACTTATTTGTAAGTATGCAGCTTATCTCAATTTACTTATAATGTGGCTTTTATTATTATCGTTGATATCATCTATAATTGTTATTTTGGTTAAAATTAAACTTTCTAGTTTGATTATAGGTATGATAGTATATAGTCCTTTTGCTTTGTTTTTGATACCTATATTCTTGGTTCTATATCTTTCTTTGATTAGTATGAGCGATACGCAAAAGTTTATACATCATACCATACTTATGTCAGAATTAGAACAATTCATTGAATGTTTGAAGAACAAGAGACCTCAATATAAGATAAAAGTTTCATGCTATCATAATAATGGTTTATTCAAGGCTGTTACTAAAACATTAAAGAATGATGTTGATCTTACTTTACATAACATTGAATATGTAAGCGATATCGAAGAAGAACATTTTAAATGTTCAATTCCAGACATATCTCTTGTAACAATAGATATACCTCAAGAATTATTATGTTATCTCAAATATTCAAGTAATGTGATAGAATTGAATGAAATATTAAACAAAAGAAAGAGATATGTTAAAGTAATCTTTGATTATAATTTCAGTTTGCATAACAAGGAAGAATTAGAACGCATTAAAATGATTGAACAATCAATGATTTCTACAGGAAAAGCTTTAGATGAAAAAGTAGATATCGAAACTAAGATTAAATATAAGAATTCTAAACGTATGTTTTTAGTTGATACATCTAATTGCGATTATCCTCAATTCAATAATACAATATATAATTATATTTCAATAGTTGGGTTACATTGGTTATATTCATTGTATTTACATTTTAATTCTGATATATACAATGTTAAAGTCAATTGTGTTATATAATTTGATATAAGAAACTTAATATTGTATATCGGAGATTATATATTGTATATCAGACATTATATAGATTTTCAGGTATGAAACTTGATACCAAGTTTCATGTGTTGTGGTCAAGTTCGATACACATTTCACAAAGTGAAATGTGTATAATATATATTATAATAATAAAATGTTAAGAGGAAGACCTGGAATAAGACCTTCTATTACACAACAAAGCGGAGGATCAGATCCTATTATAAGAGAAAGTTTACTTTCGGATGCTTATAAATATCAAGCAGATCATCCAAATCGAATTGTTATGGTAAGAACAGTTTTTGGAGCTGATAAATTTGTCCAGGAAGTCAATTTATTTGTATTTGATTCTATTGAGACAGCCTATAATCATTTAAAGAAATATGGTATCAATCCAAATGTGGGAATGGGTCGTTACAAAGCTGAATCATTGGGGTATTATTATACTGTTTTAGATTCTGTTAAAGCGACTGAATTAAATGCTTATCCGAAAAGATTAGTTAGAAATACATTTTTAACCAAACCTATCGCGAAAGATACTACTACAAGGGAAGCAACCCATCCTTTAACTGCACCATTACTTATTTCTCAGAGGCCTATCGATGCTATTATGAGTAACATCTCATATGATCTCGATGAATTTGTAATGAGTCCAAGAAATGATCTTTAATTTCTCTACAATAATAAATGTATGATATTACATTCTAAGAAGTGCAATATAGTGTATAATACATTATATGATATTGTATCCCTGGATACAATATCAAGTTAAAATATGTATACATTCATTATATACTATGTATACATTCATTATATACTATGTATACATTCATTATATACTATGTATACATTCATTATTTGATATTGTATCCTTGGGATACAATATCAAATATACATTCATTGTATGATATTGTATCCCAAGGATACAATATCAAATATACATTCATTATACATTCATTGTATGATATTGTATCCCAAGGATACAATATCAAATTATAATAAGTTTTCATATCTAAACTTACTTCTATCAGCAATCGCAATAGGAATGATTTGAGCAGCAATAGCATCTTTAATTTCTTTGGAAACAGAAGGTCCGTATGATTGATCAATTGTGTATCTAATGAAGATATCAATCATAGTATTTCTGTTTAGATCAAAGAATTCTCTAGTAACTTCTGGTGCTCCTTGTTTTAGATAATCTCTACCAGACGAATTGATAGTTTTCTCCGTTCCATTGATAATAATATCTCTATCAGAATTGGAAATAGAAACTTGTTGTTGAGGTCTTGATGCTCCAATAGCTGCACTAGCAGTATCTCTTGTATATCCCCCTGGACTGCTTCCACTTGTAGAAGTGGATCCTCCATACATACTAGTACCAGTGTTATATGGAGATTGTGATGCAACAGGTAATCCTGATCCTCCAGCTAATGAAACAGCAGCAAGTTGCTGTTGTAAATCTTCGATTGTAGTTGTTTTATTTGCTTTTCTTCTTCCTTTCTTTGCTGGCGCTTCTTGCACAGCTCTAACCATACCAGCTTGTCCTCCAGCTCCGGTACGAGCTAAAACTTGTTGTTTAGCAATCTCTGCAAGAGGAGTGCGACCAGAAGGAGCGGATGGTTGATATCCAGGTATATTAATGCTAGACATTTGTCTTTCATTGATACTCTTACCTGGACTTACATTTGCAAGTTGCTCTGCTTCATATACTGATCTACTTGGTTGAAAAACAGAATGATCTAAATCTTCATATCTTGTTGTAGAAGCCTTTGTTCTAGCTGGAGATTTTGTTGACACATATTGAACTACATACATATTTGGATCAATTGTGGATGGAGAGGGGGTTGAAATTCTTCCAGAACTATCTACATATGTTACATTACCAACATAAGATGGAACAGAAGTAGCATTGACAATAGTTTGTTGAACGGGAGTTCTTTGAACATTGCCTACTGGTGAAGGAAGTTTATAACCTTTATTCGATGAATTATATGGAACATAGACTGGCTGAGATCCTACACTAGGCATAGGCAAGATGTTTTGAGTTTGTCTAGCAATCTGAGTAATTGCCTGTGGATAGGGAACTTGAGTAATAGGATATTGCATATCTATTCTATTTATGGATCTGGGCAAAATGTTTTGTTGTTGAAACCCTTCTTGAGCTGAGGAAATAGGCATTCTTTGAGGTGTCGATGCTTGTCTTTGTAAAGGGAAAGCTGTAACATTTTTGGGGATTATTCTATTAGTATCATTTCTTGAAGGAGAAATCGATGATACAGTGAGTGTGCTGCTAGGAATTCTTTGTAATTGATTATTTATTCCGATAGGTTGGAATCTTTCATTATAATTTCTAGATTGTACAATGATGTTTGGTTGAGTTCTCAATGTATTGATGTTTTCTTGTCTAGTGGAAATTACATTCAATGGTTGAACATTCAATGTATTATTCAATGGTTGAACATTCAATGTATTATTCAATGGTTGAACATTCAATGGAATTTGTCTCATAGGAGTTACATTCAATGGAATTTGTCTCATAGGAGTTACGTTAATTGGTTGCACTCTAATCCCAGTTATATTGGAAGTGGGAGCTTGAACTCTAACATTAGAACTTACTTCTCCTAAAGTTAACCCAGTTCTTCTAGGAACATTATATGAAACATTAGATGGATTTAAGATATTGACATTATCTAAATTATATACGATATTTTGATCAGAAGTATCAGGAAGATTGAGATATTCAGGTTCAGGTAAATTCTGTAAATCAGAAATTCCAGTTGGAATAGGTCCATAAGGTCTCGGAGTTGTTACAGGATTAACACTAGGTCTTTCAACTCCCAATGTTACTCCAGGAACATAAGTACCTCTCGAATACTGAGCTACTTCTAACGCATCAACAAATGGATTTTCAATTGATATATCTCCATTCAAATCTCTTGTTAATTCATTTGCGTTTACGATATCATCTTGAATTCTTTGTACACTTGAATTATACACTGGCATTGTACTTCCAGAAGGCAAGATTACTTGAGATGGGATATCACTAAATGACAATCTATCAGGAATTATTGGAGATAATGATACTAATGTATTCCTTGGAGATGACAATCTATTTGGAGATGACAATCTATCAGAAATTATTGGAGATAATGATACTAATGTATTCCTTGGAGATGACAATCTATCAGAAATTATTGGAGATACATTACGCAATGATAATGAAGAAGCATCAACTAAACCATCAACATCTCTATTGAAAGTCATTTGGCCAGGTAAAATAATAGTTGAATCAAGATTATCTGCTTGAGGAACACTAATAACTGGATTTACACTAAGAAGTCTTTCATTGTTTCCTAATGTCACATCAATAACTTCTCCTTCAAGATCTCTATCTGTAAATGATGGAGATAAACCTCCTCTTCCATTAACAATCCCTGGTATCAAAGTGGTAACTTCATTACTATCGACATTCAAACTATCTAAATCGACTATTCGTACTCCTGGTACCATTGATAAATTATTAGCATAACTATAAGCTGTATCATCAAAACTATTCTGTCTAAATGAAACAGGATTTCTTGGTTCTCTGTTAGTTCTTACAGAAAGACTATCTATTGGATTGATACTCATGTTTTATTATATTTCAATATTTATTCGTTATAAACTCTATCAAACTTCGTCTAAATACGATATACAATGAAAATTACATTTTCATTAAACTCTCCAAGTTTAATGAAATCAAATATGTCTAAAGTTCATGTCATATATAAACTCTATATACATGATAATTTACCGATCTCAAGATATCATAGACAATATTGTATCAATTGTGCCATCAAAATTACAAAATAAGATTATAATAAGTTTTGGGTTCCGAGATGAACGGTTAAATTCTCGGGAAAATTATATCAATGCAGATAACATCATTTTAATTATTCATAGTTAAGTATCTATCATACTATCATATTTAATTATCTATCATACTATCATATTTAATTATCTATCATTTGTTGTTTGTTTGGTCTTAAATGAATAATACTATCATATGATAGTATGAACAATGATACTTAGTATGTTAATATGATAGTATGAACAATACTTAAG
>RCUH01001699.1_pt1 | contig 15416 bp, 27 predicted proteins | sample 2166191 | NCBI WGS metagenome assembly RCUH01 (sample SAMN09932848, study PRJNA488358) | compost metagenome | feature: garden; material: soil; isolation source: compost soil in an enriched community after 214 h of incubation | place: Germany: Experimental Botanical Garden Goettingen | collected...
AGTGATGAACTGGGTCGGTTGAGCTTGGGCGATGGCTTGCATAGAAATTCCCTCTCGCTATTATTGCCGTTGTTCGAGGTGGCGCCTGCTGGTGCCCGCCTCAGATGATGTAAATATCATACGTCACCCACGACTTATTTACAAGGAAAATATTTGTACAGTTTTTGTTTTTTTTAGTAGGATCGGAGATGAGGTGTGGTCGGCCCTTACAGGCCTATTGGAGACAGTGTGTTTAACATATCCATTCTTGAGCTCTTGGGTGAGCTTTTGGTCAGATTTGTTTTGGAAATACTGGATTGGTTCGTAGAATCGATTTTTAGGCGTCTATTCAGGCGAAAAAGAAAGTAGTAGGGGATTATGTAGAGGGGCCAGCGATGCTGGCCCCTTTTCTCAATCGATTTTCCAGACCCCACGGAAGCAAAGCTCGTTTTCAGGATCGTCGGTGAGCTTGATGTCGTTGCTTAACTCACCGAACGTGTACCCTTCGCTCAGCATGACACCTATCTTGTCGGAAGCCAGACCGGATAGCTGCTCATAGAATTCCTCAGGCACCTCGCTGAGCTCACCCCCTGTGATCTGCCAATACTGGAATGGGATTTCCACCAGGATCTTAAGCACATGGTCAGGGGCAAACTTCATCTCAGGGATCTTATCAATGGCGACCCGCCAGTAGCCCTCATAGTCCTGCCCTTCCCAGGAGGTAGACAGATCGCCAGAGAGAAAGAATCGAGGCCCCCAGGTGCCAACCTCATCAAGAGCAAGATCGGCAAGGTGCTCACGAAGCGGTGCTGAGGCGGGCAACTCGCCCTTCTGTCCGTTCTGGTTGAGCCACCACTGGTAGCAAATGTACAGCGTCTTCTTCATATGAGCTCCCTGGATGAGGCGAGGACGAAAACTGGTTATCTGCGCGTGAGCGCAATTTAAAAATGATGACTTCATCATATAGAAAATAAATAAAATAGTCAAGGTGTCGATATATTTTATTTAATAATAAATCTGTTTCATTTTGTGTAAAATAGTGTATTATTAAATCATCACGTTGCTTCCGAGACATCATAATGACAGATAAATACAAAGATGGTTGTTTTGTTGATGACAATGGCTATATTCGAAATGTTGCAGCCCCAGGGTTTGGCATGAGTTGCAAGGTTGAGGGCGATACCGTGCTGCTCTTGGCAGAAGAGGACTTGGAGGCTGGTGGATGCGAGGTGTTGGGCGAGTTTACCTGGTATGCCTCGCTGGACGAGCTGAAAAAGATAGGTTTCGCTCCGAGAGAGTGTGGCAAGGTGATGCCGCTGTAGGTCGCTGGAGCCTGTTAAGCAAAAGGAGAGGGAAAATGGATAATGTAGACCGCGCTTTTGCTGCCTCCGACTACATGGCGGGGATAGCATATGCGTTGAAGCATGCGAGTGAACAGATGTCGTCGCATTTGTTGGCCTGTGAAATGCGCAGGGATGCTCTGAATCAGAACACCCGATCTCTGATCCAGTTTGATCGGGCCATCTGCAACGATCAGCGGGGCGTTGAAAGAGCGCTCCCCTGCAATCGCAAAGAAATCGTGGCTTAACTTATTTATTTATATTGATAATAAGTGCGATTTTTGGTATTGTGTCTTTATATTCTGAGTGGGATATTTCAAGGGGAAATGCCATGTTGAAGAAATCCATGTTGGTGTCTGTGCTGATGATGTCAGCAATGCTGGTGGGCTGCGCCAGCACTCATGACAACAACGTTTACAGCTCGCACCAGATCGGCTCGGTACAGACCGTCAAGTACGGGACGGTGACGGGCATCCGTCCGGTCACGCTGAGTGACAGCGACAAGCAGATGCCGGTCGGGGCTGCCGCAGGCGCGGTACTGGGTGGTGTCGCTGGCTACGCCGTGGGTGGTGGCTCTGGACAGAAGATTGCTGCGGTTGGCGGAGCTATCCTGGGCGGCCTGCTGGGGAACGCAGTGCAGACCGAGGTCGGGGAGTCTGATGGCTGGGAAATCGTCGTCAGGACGGACAACGGCCAGGATTTGGCCGTGATCCAGGGGATGACCGAGCGGGTTGGCGTGGGCACTCGTGTTCAGCTGGTTGAGTCTGGTGGTCGCGTGAAGGTCTCTCCGGTCGGTGGTTGATGCAGATTAAATTCAAGAAGGGGCTTCGGCCCCTTTTTTTATTCATAATTAATTTATCTCAAAATATTGTGGTAAATAAGCTAGGTTGTTATAATGACTTAAGAAATAGCAATCGCGATTGCAATTGAGCAGTCGGCAATTTCATCGCGCCAGGGGTATAATTATGGTTAATATGAAGCACCACTCGCTGGTCGCGTTTGAAAATGAGCACGGTCGTCCATTAAAAGTTGGCATGAGGGTCAGGATCCTTCCAGAGCAGGAAGAGAAGAAGGGCTTTTTTGGTCGCGTCTTCGGTAACTTCTGGGATGAAATCTCGGTCGTGAAGCGCTTTGAGTACAAGAAAGAGACAGATCAGATCATGGTCATCTTGGATGATGGACTGAAAGTGGTTGGCTTCAATCCGAACAAGATTGCGCCAGCGATGCCGCTGGAGCTGGAAAAGAAAATAGAGGCTCAAAAAGCGCTCGATAACAGCCCTGCCCCTTGATGGTTGGGAATGAAAATGGGCCGCCTGGAGCGGCCCTGTTTGATGAGTAGGAGGTGGAATGGATATCAACGCGCTGGTGGAGTTTGAGCAACAGTACGGCAAGAAATTGGAGTTGGGCTTGCTTGTTGAGCTGGTTCCTGAGCACCGTTCATCGCTCACCTGGCCTGATCTCTATCAGGTAAGAGGGATCCACTGGGATGATATTTGCCAGGAGATCGAGGTATTCTTGCTTGATGATGATGTCCGACTGGAGCAGCGGGCCTGGTCTGTCAGCGACATTCGGCCAGCCACCTGTCGAGTTGATAGCAGTGAGCTGGATGCCTTTGAACGCGCTTATGGGAAGCCGCTGGCTGTCGGGATGATGGTTTGTATTTGCGACATCGGACAGGATGTGCTCCCGACAGAGGGAGTCGAGGTAAAGCAGATCGCCTGGGACAGCGTGCGGGGCTTTATGTCTGTCACGCTGTTTGATTGTGAAAGGCATGTGGAGATCACGGGTTGGCGCCCTGTGCAGTTGGAGCCGACGAAGTGAGTCCAAAGCAAAAACGAATACTGCATATTCCGGTCAAAAAAATGTATTTTGACCAAATCAAGGCAGGAACCAAGCTATTTGAGTTCAGGCTACGCAACGCTTATTGGCAACAACGACTGCAAGACAAAGAGTTTGATGAGGTTCATATCAAACTCGGCTACCCAAAGCGAGGGGATACGGATAGGATCCTGGTGTTTCCCTGGCGCGGGGTTGAGATGCAAACCATTTCACATCCTGAATTTGGGCCGTGTGCTGTGGATGTATACGCAATAAGGGTTAATTAAAAAGGAGATGGCGTTGAAATTACTACAGCTACTGGCGGGTCAGTACGAATTTATCCTGAAAACCTTTGGTGAACAGGCCTTGAGTGGCGTCAAGGCGCATTTGGAGAAAGAGCTCCAGGAGGTCAAGGCGAATCCGTCTGATGTCATGGAGTGGGCGGACTGCTTCTTGCTGTCGATTGGTGGGGCCATGCGGGCGGGCGAGGGTGCGGAGCAGGTAAACGAATACCTGCGTGATGTTTGTTCACAATCTAAAGCGCACCCCCATGCTATCCAGATTGACGATCTGCTGGAGGAAGTGGTAGAGATGGACGCAAGCCGCTGGCAGGACTGGGCGACGATGGCGTTTCGGGTCGCAATTGCATCAACCCAGCATGGTCATGAGAACGTGATGTTGGCAGCGGCAGAGAAGCTGGCGATCAACAAGGCGCGGCACTGGCCTGACTGGAAAGCCCAGCCGCTGGATGGTGCCATCGAGCATGTCAAATCGCCGGATGAACAGGCATCACAAGATCTGGCTCTGATCGGCCTGCTAAGCCTGTCAGAGCGGGACAAGAAGGCGGGTAAGACCTGCTCAGTGGAAGAGGCAATACGCCGAATGGGGGCTGCCAGAGAGGCTGTTTGACAGGGTTTGCTCAAGAACTGAAAAAGGCGCATGAAGCGCCTTTTTTGTTTGGCAAACTTACTCTTTGCCGAGGAAGTCGTAGGTCATTGTCGAGAAGGCAGGAGGGAACAAGTAGCTCACATCTTGGGTCAGGATCGGGTAGTCATCAGAGCCATACAGATGAGCGCCCTTGGTGACCCAGTTCTTTTCCTGGTACTGAAAAACTGGGTTGGCATCGGCGTCGAGAATGGCAGAGAAGCATTCGATGCAACGGACTTCGATCTCTGCCAGGGTAGAGACCAGAAGCACCCAGCCGCAGATCTCCCCAGTCTCCTGGTTGAGCCCTGTTATTTCATGGCGCTGCTCATGCTGCCAATCCTCACGGGCCAGCATAATCTTGAGATTATTGATGGTCAGCCTGAGCATGATCTCGTCCTTTATCGGGAAGTGGTGAAGCGAGCCGTTAAAGACTGCATTTCAATGTGAAGCTGATGGAGCCTGCGCCCAAAACAAATCCGGCATCGTACATGCCGCCGTTGTTGTAAATGGCATAGATAGCGACATCGGAGGAAAACCAAGATGCTATCCAGGAAAATGGCAGGATCATGCCATGCCAAATACCAAACCAGAAGCCAACAGGGATCATGGCGCTGGCCTGCTCGAATGAAACGTGATCTGCACAGCCACTCATCGAGAATACCAGCACCAAGCAAAGGGCAATCTTAAGTCCGTTCATATTTATTTCCTGGGTGAAAATTGAGAAAGCAGGCCCCAGCAAGGGGCCTTGGAATTCAAATGGAATGTGCGCTGAGACGCGCCATGGCATCGTCGTATTGGCGCTGGTAGTCGGCGATCCGGCGCTCAACAAAATCACCGGAGAATTCGATAGCGTATGGATAGATATCGGTATCGACCCCGTAGGGGAATTCCATGATCAGCTTGCCGTCTTTTTCTTTCCAGCTGAGATCCTGCCAGTAGACGCAGCGGGGCAGGGAAGTATGAACCTGGAACATGATCTTGGGGTTGGCATCTTCGAAGGCATAGACTGCCTTGAACATCTCTTTTGCCTGCTTCTTGAAAGCGTAAAGGGAGGCAGCGAGAATGGGGGCGGGAACAAGGCTTTCCATGGGATGCTCCTGGTATTGGAACTGGCGGCGGGTTGCCGCACCGAGTAGAAAGATATTGCCTAAAAAGAATATTTTTGTCAATATTAAATCAATAGATCGGCTCCTGAACTATCAAGATCAGGAGTCGAGGTAATCCGGCGAAGGCCCCTGCTGGGGCTGGGAAGGGTGGTATTAGACGGAGTGAGCGTTGATCCGCGCCATCGCATCGTCGTATTGTTTTTTGTAGTTTTCGATACGACGATCCGCCCAATCACTAGAGAATTCGATAGAGGAAGCGTGTACACCGTCATCGAATCCGAAGGAGAATGCCATCATCAGCTTACCATCCTCTTCCTCCCATCTCAGGGAATTCCAGAAGATGAAACGGGGCATTGAGGCGTGGACGCGAAACATGATCTTGGGATTGGCATCCTCGAAGGCATAAACAGCATCGACCATCACTTTTGCCTGCTGCTTAAAGACCGACAGGGAGGCCGCAACGGTGGGGACTGGAACGATGTTTTCCATGAAATGCTCCTGGCGTTGGAGATAGCGGCGGATTGCCGCACCGAGTAGCAAGACGTTATTCCAGAGAAATATTTTTGTCAATATTAATTGGGCTGAAAGGCCCTGTATCGACCATAATTTAATTAAGGCGGCAGCCAGCCGCCTTAATCGAAGATGGGGTTATTCAGGTTTTCGCAAAAGCTCCTTGAATCGGTCTATCTGGCCCTGGCGCTTGGCGCGATGAGAGAACCAGACAACTTTGTTGGAGGCCTCTTCAAGGATGGCGCTGGTTACCATGCGCGGCAATTCGAGGTTGTTGCCATACGCTCAATTTGCTCAGCGGGCGATACATCGAATGAGTACAAGATGCTATCGATCTTGCAAACAGCAGCCTCCCGACCATTGCGATGATAGACCATATACCCCAGGCCGTTAAGCGGGTAGCACATGCAGAGCTGCACACTTTTGTTTTCGGTGATCAGTGCGATTTTTTCCGCAGTTTCCATGTCAAACAGGTTGCCAGATACTTCCGGCATGTCTCGGGATATCTTCCCAACAGACATGAAATCAGTGACCAGAGAAACTTGCAGGGAGCCGAACTTGTTTTCAAACTTGACGACTTGAGACATGATGTTTTTCTCTGTGGAGCTTCAATATTAGGAATTATATATATTTTATAAAAATAAGTCAATTGGTTCCAGGTATCGAAACAACTTAAATACACCATTGATGAATTAAAAACCCCGCCACAAAAGGGCAGGGTTTACCATAAAACGGGGCGATTAATAGCGGAACAAATCGCCTTCCAGCTTCAAGTCAGCGGGGAGCTGATAGAAATCGCCCTGGGGCAGATGGAGATCGCCGCCGACAAACAACTTGCGGGGGAGCTCGGTGATGTTGCTGCCAACCAGATAGAGGTTGGCCCCTACGGACAGTCGCTCGGGCAGGGTAGCGATAGCGCTGTCGGTCAGGTCGAGGGATTCCCCCACGGACAGGCCTTCCGGCAAAGAGATGATCTCGGAGTCTTCGAGATCCAGGGTGCCAGGCACATTCATCCCCTCTGGCAGGGTCGCCATGCAGGAGTGAGAGAGGTTGAGAGAGCCATGGATCTTGAGCCCCTTGGGCAGGCTGCCGAGTCGCGAGTAGGATAGATCGAGCGTCCCCAGTACCACCAGCGACAGCGGAAGGGTGGTCACCTTGGCGGCTTGCAGATGCAGATCCCCATGCACCACCAGGCCCTCTGGCAATGCCGTAAGGTTGCCATTGTTGATGGTCAGAGTGTGATAGCAGATCAGCCCGTCAGGCAGGGTGGTGATGCTGGGATTGGTGAAGCTCAGATCACCATGAATGGCGAGCGAATCGCCTTCCATGCAGTGGGGGATGCGCAGGTGATTGAGCATGTCGATGATAGCTTGCATGGTGCGTCCTCGAAGGGGGGTGAATGACTGGGTTTCGGTCAAAATAAAGGGTGTTTACACAAGGGTATCGGCGGCAGCAAGGCTGCCAGCGTAGAGCCAGAGGACGGCAGTCTTGCCGACAGCAGGGATAGAGCGTGCGCCTGATTCCCACTGAACATAGGTATTGAGATGGACACGGAGCAGATCGGATATAGCTCGTTGGGTGAGATCACCCAGATGATTCCGGACGACACGCAGCCCATCACCATGAAACAGAGATCCGTCTTTGAGCATGAGCAGAACGCGATAGGCCTCACCAAACGAGGGTGACTCCGAATTCAGTTCGTCTTCATCCTCGAACGCCTTGAGAGCAGCAGAAAGAGAGCCGTAGCGAATAGCCAAGGCCACGACAAGGTTTGGAATAGTGCGGTCAACAGTTACGCTTCCCCTGGAAGCTGGAAAGAAAGGGCCTTTGCGGCTAGCAATCCAGCGAACACAGGTGTCCTCAAATTGGTCTTGATCCATAGGGGCCTGAATACGATTGCCACGGAACTCACCCTCTTCATAATACAGATAAGGCGGCAGGTCGGAACCGAAAGCCTCAAGGCGAATATAGCCAGAGGGGGTGCGATTCATGGTGACAAGCTGACCATCAAGATAAGTTTTATAAGAGCGCATGTTGAGACCTCAGAGTGAGGGCGGGCAATCCAGCCACCCAATGAAGGCACAATACACTCATTGAGTGTAAGAGTCAAGCGGGCCATGGGTTTGGAGCCCACTAGGGATGCGGCCAGTGGCTGAACAGGAGAGAGCTTCTGTAGCCTGAATCAAAGAATTGGATAACAGGCATTTCTGATATTCGATTCGATACAGAGAGAAGGGCTCCCATCCTTAGCTTGATGGACAATGGTCAGCTTATCTCTGGACTGGGCCGACATGGCTCCACTGATGTGATAGATGCCAAAGCTCGTCTCAACAGTGGTGATGACAACAGCGGGCGTCCAGTGGATTTTTGACTTGATAAATGCGCCAGCCTTGATGGGCTGAGCAGGGGGTAGCACATCATCTGCATGAGATGGGGTGCAGTACGCTGCTGGCTACTCTACAATCATGCTTCTTCGCGCAGGGATTGCCACTGGCTGAGGGTCAGCAGAAAGGCGGGATCGTAATCCAAAACAGCGCCGTCATCCTCGATCAAGAGCACGATGCGGTTGTGCTTGATCGCGGCTTTGAAGACAAGTCTCTTACTGCCCTTGTCGCAAACGCTGTAGGTCTTGCCAGCCACCAGAGCAAACGGATTATTGCTAGGGTTGGTATTGGTGGCGCTATAGATGCCGATGCCCGCCTCGATAACCTTGATGTTGGGCAGTTGCACCCCGACCAGCACTTCAAACTCGGCAATCGCCGCTGGCAGCGACAAGCGGTTGTAGTGAATTGCCTTCTGCTTGGTATAAAAATCAGTGCAAAGGCACCAGCTCTCAAAGCCCATGTGATAAACCACAGAGATTTGCGCTTTCTCCTGGCCCTCGCCGACATTGGCGATAGCCAGGATCTGGCGGATGGGTTTTCGGCGCTCGATCAGCACCTCATCCACCACAAAAACGGTGCCCTCCTGACCGGCAGAATGGATGGTCTGGGCGGTCAAATCACTATGGCAAACCACGATGGGACGGAGATTCTGAGCCTGAGTCATGATGCAATCCTGATCGTATTGGTAGATGACTTAATCATACCTTATTTTTGTAAAAAGTAAATAGGTGTGTATAAAAACCTACTGAACCTGCTTGATGGATCGCAGCTCATTGTCGCTGAAAAAATCTAACAGGGCATGCGTGCCAGGAAGAGGGGTTTCTCCCTCAAATCGGATCATGATCTTGCTGCCCTCGAATGACGGGGTGAAGAACAATACCTGCTGGGTCTTCTCAGAAGTAGCGCTGTAGCGCTTGCCCTCAAACAGGACGAGGGTATTTATGCTCTGTTGAGGTTCGGGGTGTGAAGCATTCATGAAGATGTCCTTTTTGCGAGAATACGGGGGTAGCCAAAGAGCGGCAACCCCAGTGTTTATCAGGCTTGAGCGATAGATCGCCACTCATCGTCATTGAACATCATGACGGGATTGTAGGAGCCAGGGGGAATATTCTCATCCTCGAACTGGATCATGATGCTGCCGTTTTCTTGCTTGGCGACAAAGTAGAGATCGCGCTTGGCTCTTGCATCATAAACGCTATAGCGCTTGCCATCGATAAGGTCGGAGGCCTTGAAGAAACGAGGGGGCTGTTGCTGGGTCATGGCGCTGTCCTTGCTTGCGTGAGCGGTTAAGTGACATTACTTTATTTTTATAAAAAGTAAATGCGTGTGTATAAAATAGCAGCTTTAATTTGCGAGTGATGCGGTAATCGCAATCACTCGCTCATCGGTTAGTCCTTATTTGATGTCCCAATAATAACTTATTTTCAGAAAAAGTAAATAGGTGTGTATAAAAATAAATAGATTGCCGACTGGACGGGCCAGCAATCAATAAGGCTGAATTAGCGGGGATTACCCCCCGCTGTCACCTGCCGCAGACTGCAACTTGGCAAGGGCGATCCTGATGGGCTCCAGGGCCACCCAGACCTGCTCCTTGGCGCCGTACCAGCCTTTTTGGAAGTCCTGCTCGCGCTGTCCGCCAACATCAAAGCTAATCACTCTTCCAGGCCCTCTGCGGGTGGTGTCGATAACCAGCTCGATAGCTGCGATAAGCTCTGCATTGAGTTCCGACGCATCGGTAGCCTTGGGCTGCATCAGACACTCAAACAGCATTCCTAGCTCAAGCCAGCGGCCTGCTTCTGAAACGCTGGCACCTTGCTCAAAATGGAAGAATGGTGCTTGCAGCTTACCGTCGAGAGCAGGCATCTGGGCCAGGTATCCTGCCGCCGTGTGGGTGATAGCGTCCTTGTCTTCATTGGACAGCCATTGGTCGATGATCATGCGCTCGATCAAGCCCAGCTCACAGCGACTACACACCCAGGGGCAGTTGTTGTCGCCAGTCATGAGACCGGTATCCTGGCACCAATCACAGAGGGGCTCTTTGCCAATAAACCGCTCGGGGCAAGCGCGACAAACGATATTCTTGATGGGCTTGGTCATATTTACACCTTGTGATGAGTGGATGGCAACTGCCAGCTGACAAGAACATACCATATTTGCTCAAAAAGTAAATAGGTGTGTATAAAACAAATTAAGTAATGGCCCCTCGCGGGGCCGCTGAGATCAATGGCGGATCTGCGCCAGTGCCAGGGTCTCGGATATGGCCTGACGGATATTTGCCACCTCTTCGGAGAGTCTGCGGCCATGGCTTTCGCATTGAGCGCAGAAGGTCTCGAATTGCTGTAAAACGTCGAACATGCGGGGTGCGGCAGCCAGCAATATGGCAGTGGCGGAGCCCTCGTCGCTGCGACCTTCCAGGGAGATGGTTATGCCCCTCTGCTCCAACCCGCGCACATAGACGGGCACCACAACCGGATCATCGCCTCGAACAGGCATGTAGTTCATGGCATCCAGGCCAGCCTGGCGCAAGGTACTGCACAGCTCAGGTAGTTTGCCAAAGCTCATTTCACAGTCAGACCAGTACATCTCAAGCAGTTCCAGCGCAGCAAACATCGGATGGATAGCGCAGAACAGGGCGGCGTTGCGCTCCCCTTCGTGGCTGCGTCCTTCCAGAGAGAGGGTAAGGCCCATGCTTTCCATGACGGCGACAGAGACGCGAAGAGTGCGAGGGTTGTGATGGCTCATACGATAGTCCTTTTGTTGAAGCTGTTGCTTCTTGATGACTACATAATACACCACTTATGAGAAATGGCAAGTTATTTTGTGTGTATATAAGTAAAGAGAGGGTGGTGGGGAGGGGAAGCGAAAACTGGGTGTGAATGCCGACAATCCTTGTCGGCAATATTAGAAGTCTGGGTTAATTGGTGAACTTCATTTGCTCCAATACCCAGGATGACCCAAGATCTTTGATCTTGGCTGCAAATCCAGTCATTTCTTTTTCGGTGGCAAAAGTTTTGGCCCAGGAAGCATCATCACTGCCGAGAAGATATAGTTGAAACGGTCGCTCTTTGCAGGGGTGATAGGTTTTCATCTCGGCCACCAAGCGATCTGCGAAAGCGCGTTGTACTGCCAGGGTCTCTGCCAAGGCTTTTTCGCCCAATAATTGCCGGATGTGGTTCTCGGCAGCGGTGGTCTTCCAGAATGCGGCGCAGAGCGAAGTCCTCTTGTTTTTCTGAGCTCGATTGATGGCATCTGCCCCAATCTCTTCTTTCCCGCCAAAAGCCAGGTCGAAAACAGAGAAGCATTTATTGGTCTGCCTGTCGTGCAAGAACGTGGAGCAAAGTCTGTCTGGGCTGCTGGAGTGGGGTATTAGGTGGGCTTCCAGCGCCTCTTTGGCATGATGGGGGATGTGGGCCAAATCCTTGATGCGGCTGTATTTGGCATAGATTTCCGCCTCCTGCTCAGCCTGGGTTCTGGCGAAAGGATAATGCGCAAGGTAGGCGATCCCATAATCCTTGTCGTTAAATACAAATGGCGGAGCCAGGAAATCCGATTCATCAGCCTTAAATTCGATGGCGCGGATCTCAAGATACACCCGCTCTTTTTGTTGCCGGTGCTGGCGAACATCAAAATATGGCTCGGCCACCAGGAGCTGACTGGTCATCGGGTTGACAATAGGGAGTGTTTTTTTCATGTTGCCTCCAACAAATCAGCATAATGGAGAAATAATACATTATTTTATAAAAAAGTAAATTCATGAGATGTTGCTTTTTATGATAATTTGAGTATAATTAATTGCTTAAATATCGAAGAGTCCAGTCTGACTTTAGATATTGTGCCTCGCGCAACACCGCGCATCGGGCACATGTAACCAGTTTCTACTGCCCCTTCTCTTGGGCGAGGTATCTTGATGCAGTTATCTACCATTTTGACGCCGCAGATTGCTACCCGAATGCGCTGGGGGCAATCCACCAATCTGGCGTGATGCGGGAGGTCGAGGACATCACTAATAGCGGAGTGCAATTGTCTCTGTTGTCCAGAAGCATCATCAGGGATATTCGCAGCAGGCTGAAAGCAGCAGATAAGGACTGGCAGCTTGATCTGCTGGCGTGGCAGCGCGTGTCTCATAGCGTGCTGCCAGAGGGGGTGCTCATCGTGTGCAATGAGCGCGATGGAGAGCTGGTGGACATCAATACGGCCTGGTATTACCGCGAAAAAGAACGCTGGTTGGAAACGGGTAACGACCATGTATTGCTGTCAAAAAAGCGTTTTGGCTTCTTCATTAATCCAGAGAACATGCCGCCATCTGATTCCAGTGATTGGCTGGTATTCGACAAGCTGAACCCACCAGCTGGGTTAGTATTGGCGGCTATCGAATCCTACGACTGTGGCTGGGTCTATCAGATGGCCTACTACCGAGATGGGCAGTGGTATCACCCCTGCACCCAGCAAGATACCCGAGCTCATATGCCGTTCACTCACTATATCCCCGCAAGCCGCCTGCCGGATCTGTGGGTGTGAACGGCACGTTTGTGCGAATAGAAAAACTAATCACCAAGGAGAACGTCATGAAGACATTGGGCTCTGTTAACGGCACTGCCAATCGCTACGAGTTCGATACGGACAAGGGACGTATCGAGGTGTATGCCAACACACTTGAAGAGGCAAAGCGGGTTGCTGGGTTGGCGGGATTCACGGTAGCGGAAGACTTGATTCTGAGTGAAGACGAAAAGGCGCTGATCGAGAAGCGCCGAAAGGAGCAAGCCGAGCGGGACGAGCTCATGGCGTTTCGAGAGAAAGCGGTAAATACAGCAGCGGCCTGGCTGGCGTGGTCAAAGGAAGGGGGAGATGGCCTGACATTTTCTACCTTTATCAATCAATTTGAGTACCAGGACAGTGACGGGCGGAAGATGTACATGGCGGTGAGCCGGATATTGGAGGCGGCGCTGGAATTTGCGGAGTGACCGTAGATGATGCCAGCGCGATGGTCTAGTGCAGCGGGTTGGTCGCAGCTGGGTACGAAAAACAGGCGCCATAGAGGCGCCTTTTCTATTGTCTTTTTTGGATATTTTAAGGAAAAATAATTGCTTTTTCCTATAAGAAGATTATGATGTATATAATTCAAATGGAGGTTCGCATGACTACTGAAAAACCCATCAATGACAAGGAATTTTCCAGCAAAAAGCGGTCTATGTTGAAGCTACTGCTAGAAAATGGCCTCCTTGCTGCATGGAGTTTGTTTGGTGTTGCGACCGGTGTCTTAAATCCGACCATTGGCACGTTCTTGGGCTATCTGGTGGTTATGGTGGCTTTTAATGCCATGAAATCCCGCTGATCATGACTGCCGCCAAAGGGCGGCAGCCATGCCTTGTCGGTCATGAAGTTATTTTTTAAAAAATATTGCCAACAAGAATATTTTTATGTATATTAAGTCATCACATTAAATAATGACTAACTAGGAGATAGATAATGAGTGTGTCTTTGATTGTTTTGGGAATTTTTGTGCTCTTGGCCATCGTGACCCTGAGCGCAGGTATCAAGATCGTACCGCAAGGCTACAACTGGACGGTGGAGCGCTTCGGTCGCTATACGCGCACACTCTCTCCTGGTCTCAATCTGCTGGTTCCCTTTGTGGATCGTGTCGGCCTCAAGATCGTCATGATGGAGGAAGTGCTGGACATCCCCGCGCAAGAGGTGATTTCCCGCGATAACGCCAACGTGACCATCGACGCCATCAGCTTTATCCAGGTGGTGGATGCCCGTAAAGCGGCTTACGAGGTGAATGATCTCTCCAGTGCGATCCGCAACCTCACGATGACCAACATGCGCACCGTGCTCGGCGCCATGGAGCTGGATGAGATGCTCTCCCAGCGTGACACCATCAACGAGAAGCTGCTGCGCACCATGGACGCTGCCACCGCCCCCTGGGGTGTGAAGGTGACTCGCATCGAGATCAAAGATGTGCGCCCGCCGCAGTCGCTGGTCGAAGCGATGAATGCTCAGATGAAGGCTGAACGCCAGAAGCGAGCAGAGGTGCTGGAAGCAGAAGGTGTGCGTCAATCCAAGATCTTGAAGGCCGAGGGCGAGAAGCAGTCCCAGATCCTGAAAGCCGAAGGTGAGCGTCAGGCAGCTTTCCTCGCCGCCGAAGCGCGTGAACGTGCCGCTGAGGCCGAAGCCAAGGCAACCCATATGGTTTCCAAGGCCATCGCCGAAGGGGATGTGCAGGCCATCAACTACTTCGTTGCCCAGAAGTACACCGAGGCGCTGGCTCGCATCGGCGAAGGCCCGAACAGCAAGATCGTCATGATGCCGCTGGAAGCTGGCAGCCTCATCGGCTCGGTGGCCGGTATCGCTGAGATGTTCAAGGGTCAGGGCAAATGATTTCCCTGCTGGAAGGGCTGACCTACTGGCACTGGTTTGGACTCGGTTTCGCTTTGCTGGCTATCGAGGTGATGGGGGCGGCAGGATTGCTGCTCTGGACGGGGGTTGCAGCCCTGGAGGTGGGGCTGCTGCTACTGTTCTGGCCTTTTGGCTGGGAGACTCAGTGGGTACTGTTTGCGGTGCAATCCATCCTCACCACATGGGTGTGGTGGCGCTGGCAGCATCGGAGCTCAAGTCAGGATGCCGCCAGTACCATCAACGAGCGGATGCAGGGTTACCTGGGGCGAGAGCTGGTGCTGCTGGACGATGTGGAGCAAGGCGCAAGCCGAGTGCGACTGGATGACACAGTTTGGACGGTACGCTGCGAGGGGACTTCTCCCGCAGGCAGCAAGGTGAAAGTGGTCGGTGCCGACTCTCATATCCTGCTGGTCGAGCCGCTGGCATAAAGCCGAAACCATGAGTAAAAAATGCCCGCGATGCGGGCATTTTTATAGGGGGAATAATGGTCATCAAGAGCATCAAGGAAAAAGAATTTATCTTGGAAAAAGAGATAAAGGTGCCTGAAAAGCTGACAATTTATGCATTTTTGGCTGTGGGGTTGCTGTTCGTGTCAATCTACGAGAGCTTCTTCTCCACGTTTCAAGAGAGGATGCAGTTGGGCATGTTGCTGGTGGCTTGCTTAGGCGCGACCTTTCTCTGCTGGCGATTCGACCGAAGCATTCGCCAAACTGAGTACAGAAAGTATCTGGAGGGTTTTTCTGCTGATGAACTTCGGGAGGTGTTGAGCACCCAGATTGATGAGCCGACCAGGAAGGCAATCAATGCCTATCTTCTGGCGTTGAGTGAAAAAGAGAAGGTGGTGCCGTGAGCGTCTGGATCGAACTGCATTGCCAGGATGCCCAGGAAGACCATGCAGAGCCCAAAGAGGGGTCGGAGTGCTGGACTCATCGCGATAAGGGGCTGGGTGAGTATTC
>RCUH01001701.1_pt1 | contig 15392 bp, 8 predicted proteins | sample 2166191 | NCBI WGS metagenome assembly RCUH01 (sample SAMN09932848, study PRJNA488358) | compost metagenome | feature: garden; material: soil; isolation source: compost soil in an enriched community after 214 h of incubation | place: Germany: Experimental Botanical Garden Goettingen | collected...
GCCTGATCGAGGCCATGCCCGACCATACGCTTGCCCATGAGCGCCGGCGCGAGGCGGCGCGCGCGCTCGCCCGGAAGGCAGCAGCTCCCGAAGAGCAGCAGAAATGGTGGTTGGCCCTCCTCAAGCTCGTTCCCGACGATCCCGAGGCCCTGCGCATGGCCGCCGCCATTACCCGTGCGCTGGGAGACTCCGCCCTGGCGGCGCGCCTCTTGGCCCAGCTACATCGCGTTCAGCCCAACGACCTCTCGGTCTTGCTCAGCTTGGCCGATGCGTGCCAGGAGACCGGCAATCGCGCGGGCGTGCGGCGCGCCCTGGAGCTCGCCCAGGGGCTCGAACCCGAAGACCTGGGGCTGAGAGCGCGGCTCGCGGCCCTCCTGATCGAGGACGGGGACGCTCCCGCCGCCGAATCGGCCCTGGCCGAGATCCTCCACCGGGATCCAGAGAACCAGGATGCGCTCAAGGTCCTCGCGGGCCTGAAGCTGGAGTCGGCCCCCGAGGAGGCGCTGGGCCTCCTGGAAGACGCACTCAAGCTCGGCGATGACCCGACCATCCGGCAGCTGGCCGTAGAATGTGCCGAGCAGCTCGCCCGGAGCCGCGAGGGAGCCGCGGCGATCGAAACCTGGAAGCGCGTCCTCGGCATCGACCCGGGCCATATCGGCGCCCTGAGAGCGATCGCCGACGACCGCCTCGCTGCGGGCCGCCCCGATGAAGCCTTGGCGCCGCTCTTCAGCCTGGTGAAGCACGACCCCGCCCCGGAAACGCTCTTCGAACTGGCTCAGACCCTTCTGGCATGCCGTCGCCTCCACGAAGCCTCGGCCTTCTTCCTGACCCTGGCCAACCAGTACGACTACCTGCCGGCCTGGCGCGCCCTGGCCGAGATGGGACTCGCCTCGGGCAACCTGGAAGCGGCCCATGACGCCGCCCACCGCCTGCTTCGCGACCAAGCGCCCGGCGCGGTCGACCTGGTGGTTCGCGCCGCCCGTGGGCTGGCCCGGCGCGCCGAGGATGAAGGAGATGACGAGCGCGCGCACGGCTTCTGGAGCGAAGCCCTGGAGCATGCGCCGAAGGACGTCGAAGCCCTGGAAGGCCTGGCTCAGGCCTCCGAGAACCTCGGCAAGTTCGAGGAAGCCGAGGCCTTCCTGCGCCGGCTGGAGCCCCTGGATCCCAGCCCGCGCTCGAGCGTGAAGCTGGCGGAGATCCTCATCAAGCGCGGCTTGGACGACGAGGCCGAAAAGCTCTTCGCTCGGGCGCTCGCGACCGACCCCGAGGAGCCCCACGCCCACGCCGCCTTGGCCCGACTGGCCCAGGGCCGCGGGGACTTCCTCAATGCGGGCGACCATGCCCAGCGGGCGCTGGCGCGGATGCCAGATGACAAGCTCCGGGTGCTGGCCGGGTACTGCGCGCGGCAGTTGGCAGAGGCCTCCCGCCTCAAGCGCGAGGTAGACCAGGCCTTCCTCTTCGCGGACCTTTGGGCCGCCTACTCGGGCAAGACGCTCGATTGGTGGCGCTTCCGAGCGGAACTGGCCCGGGATGCCGGCCGCGCCTCGATGGCGATCGCCCTCTACCGCGGCATCTTGGTTTCCCACCCCGAAGCCCTCGAAGACGCGCTTTCGCTCACCCGCTGCTACCCGGATCCCCGGGAGGGCAAGCCCCTGCTCGAAGGGTTGCTCGCGGAGCGCCCCCATACGGTCGCAGCGGCCCACGCGCTCGCCATGCTGGCGCTCGACGACTCCGACATGGACGGCGCCATCGCGTGGTGGAACCAGGCCCTGGACCATGCCCCATCCAATGCGACGCTCTGGCGCCGGCTCGCCGACTGCTACCGGCGCGACGGCCGTTACCCGGAAGCCTGCGCAGCGTACGCGCGCCTGGAAGAGCTGATTCCTGCCGACCCGGTCCTACTCAAGGCCTGGGGCAATGCCGCCCTCAGCGGCGAACTTTGGGAAGAAGCCCGCACTCCCTTCGAGAAGCTGGCCGAGACCCACGGCGATCGCGGCGCCATGCTCACCCTCGCCGAGGTGGCGACGACCCTTGAGGATCATGGCGAGGCATGGCGCTGGAGCCAGGCCCTCCTCGACAGCGACGCGCCGCCCGCCGAGGCAGAGACGCTCGCCATGCAAGCCGCCAAGGCCCTGGCCGAAGGAGCTGCCGGCCAGGAGGCGCTCGGCTGGTGGGAGCGATACCTGGACCTGGCGCCCGGAGACGTCGACGCGTTCCTGAGCAAGGCCCGGATTCTTCGTTCCGAGGGCCAGCTCGAAGAGGCGATCGCCACCCTACACCACACGCTCGAGCTCGCCCCCGGAGACGGCACGGCCCTGCGCCTCCTGGCCGAGTGCTACCGCGAGATCGGGGACCTCGGCGCAGCCGAGGACGTCCTCCAGACGGCCCTTCACGAGGATCCCAAGGATGCCGAAGCGCTCTTCGCGCTCGCCGAGATGGCCTGGGATCGCGGCGAGATTCAGCTGGTCTGGGAACTCGGCCAGCAACTCCTGGCCCTCAACAACCGCAACCCCCAGGCTCAAGGGCTGATTGCCCGCTGCGCCAAGCTGCTGGCCGAGGAGGCGTCGGCCCAGGGGGATTGGGAGAATGCCATCCTCTACTGGGAGCTCTTGCTCAGCTTCGACATCGACGAGGAAACCGCGCTCCAGAGCCTGAGCCAGGCCTACGTCAACGCGGGCCGCTACGCCGAGGCCGTCGGCATCCAGCGCGAGGTGGTCCGGATCTTCCCCGAAGACCCCGACCGGCGTTTCCGGCTGGGGGAAATCGCCGTCATGGGCGGCTTCTGGGAAGAGGCGCGCGCCACCTTCCTCGAACTGCGTGAGGCCGACCCCAGCCACGTGCCCACGCACCACGCGCTGGCCTCGGTGGCCCTGGCCCTCGACGACGGCGAGGCGGCGGAAGGCCATTACCTCGACGCGCTCGCCCAAAACTCCCATGACCTCAAGGCGCGAATCGGCCTCGCACGGCTTTACATGACCGAGCGCCCCAAGCAGGCCTGGGACGTCCTCAAACCGGCTGCCAGCGAGCCTCCCGTCAAGGGTGAGGTGGCCGTCCTGTCTTACCAGGCGCTCGATCGGCTTGCCGAGGAGGCGATCGCCCAATCACACTTCGCCGAAGCGGTTGAACACCGCCGGGAAGCCGTCGCGCTCGATCCCCAGGGCGAGGACTCCACGGCCCGGCTCTGGCGCCGCAAGCTTGCATCCAGCCTGGTTGCGGCCGGCCGCAAGCCCGAAGCCGTCCGCGAACTCGCCTCCCTGCTCGACAGCGATCCCGGAGACGTCGAAGCCTCCTACCTCCTGGGCAGCATCCATCGCCAAAGTTCCGACCTCGAAAGCGCTTGCCGGGTCTTCGAGCGGATCCTCGACTTGCAGCCCACCCACGTCGAGGCCCGGATCGCCCTCGCGGAAATCGACTGGGAGATTTCGGACCTCGATGGAGCCTGGACCCACGTGCAGGAAGCCCTGCAGGTCCAGCCCATGCACGAAGCCGGCCGGAGCCTGTTCCGCAAGCTGGCCCTGGCGTTCGCGGAGCGCTCGCAGCAGGACGGCGATCTCTCAGAGGCCGTCCAGTGGTGGAACCTGGTCTGGCGCCAGGATCAACGGGATCTCGAGACCCTGCGCAAGATGGCCCGGGCGCACATCGCCCTGGGACAGCTCTCGGCGGCGGCGGACTGCTACGCCTTCGCGCTGGATCTCGACCCCAAGGACCTCGAAACCGCCCATATCCTCGCGGATATCCACCGCCAGCGCGGCGACCTCAAGGCAGCCGAGAAGCCCCTGCTGCGGATCGTGGCCCTGGATCCCCGACACGCGCCGAGCCTGCGGGCGCTCCTCAAGCTGGCGCGCGATCGCAACAACGCCCCCGAAGCCCTAAAACGCGCCTACGACCTCCTGGACGTCGAGCCCGACGATCCCGAATCGCTCTTCATCATGGCCTGGTCCCACCAGCAAATGCTGGAACGCCGGGCGGCGCTCGAAGCCTGCAAAGAACTGGTGGCCATCGATCCCCAGCACGCCGAGGGCCATCACCTCATGGGGCAAATTGCGCGCGACCTCGGCGACTTCGACCTCGCCAAGAAGGTCCTCACCACGGCCCTTTACCTGCGCCCCTGTGCTGCCTATTACCACACGATGGGCACCATCTACTCCGCCATGGGCTACTCCGATGAGTCCCTGGCCTCCTTCAACCAGGCCCTGGGCATGGATCCCGACCACGCCGAGGCCCACGCCGACCTGGGACTGGGGCTCATTCGGATGCGCCAGATCGACAAGGCCAAGCCGCACCTCCAGAAGGCCTTCAACCTGATTCCGCGCGACACCGAGCGCTCGCTCGCCATTCAGTGCGCGCTGGACCTCGTCTAATTTTCTCTTAGTTGTCCCCCAGCGCCTGCGGCTAAGGGCTTCGTATCGGCGAAGCCATGGCGTTCCTTGCGATACAATGGTCCCATCACATGCTAGGCCGTAGCGCCGCCGGAGGACTCATGAACAACCACCCCTCGCCGAAACTCGGCGTCAACATCGACCACGTCGCCACCATCCGCCAGGCCCGCCGGACCGTCGAACCCGATCCGGTCGCCGCTGCCGTGCTCGCCGAGCTGGCCGGCGCCGATTCGATCACGGTGCACCTGCGCGAGGACCGCCGCCATATCCAGGACCGCGACGTACGGGTCCTTCGCGAGACCCTGCGCGTCCCGATGAACTTCGAGATGGCCGCCACGGCCGAGATGGTCGGCATCGCCCGCGAGATCAAGCCCTTGCAGGTCTCCCTGGTGCCCGAGAAGCGCGAGGAGGTCACCACCGAAGGCGGTCTCGACGTGCGATCGCAGCTCGAGGCCCTGCGTCCCGTCGTCGCGCAACTCAAGGATGCCGGCATCTTGGTCTCGATGTTCATCGACCCCTCGCCGGATCAGGTCTACGCCTCGAAGGAAGTCGGAGCGGACGCCATCGAGCTGCATACCGGCACCTACGCCGAGCTGGGCGAGAAGCACGCCGGCGAACTGGAGCGGCTGCGCGTCGCGGGCCGCCTCGCGACGGAAGCGGGCCTACGCCTGCATGCCGGCCACGGCCTCACCTACTGGAACGTTCGGCCGGTCGCCATGATCCCGGAGATGATCGAGCTCAACATCGGGCATTCGATCGTCTCGCGTGCGGTCCTGGTGGGCATGGAGCGGGCCGTCCGAGAGATGAAACTCGCCATGCGAGGCCAGCTCTAGCTTCTCCCGCTCCCGGGAACCAACGCCCCTTTCTGAGGGTCTAACGTGATGAAACCTGGTATAATGGGCCAGGTGTTGAGTGCAACCTCATCAAGTCATCAGCCAATCCGGCTGTCAATCTTGAGGAGGCTGCCATTTAGAGGGGAAACGACCTGATGGTCAACAACTTCAAGACGTTCGTTCTTCTGGCGGCTCTGACGGCCCTGCTGATCGGTGGCGGCTACGTGATGGGCGGCCGCGGAGGATTGATGATCGCCCTGGGCCTCACGGTGATCATGAACTTCGCCGGCTACTGGTTCTCCGACAAGATCGCCCTCTCGATGAGCGGTGCCCGCGAGGTCAGCCCCGCGGAAGCTCCCGAGCTCCATGCGATGGTCGGCAACCTGGTCCAGCGGGCCCAGCTCCCGATGCCGCGCGTCTACATCATGCCGACCATGACGCCCAACGCCTTCGCCACCGGCCGTAACCCCAAGCACTCGGCCGTGGCGGTCACCGAGGGCCTCATGCAGATCCTGGATCGCGACGAGATGGAAGGCGTGCTCGCCCACGAGCTGGCCCATATCAAGAACCGCGACATCCTGATCTCGTCGATCGCGGCGATGCTGGCCGGCGCGCTGACCCAGCTGGCCAACATGTTCCAGTGGGCCATGATCTTCGGAGCCGGTCGCGACGAAGACGACAGCCCCGCCTCGATGGCCGGCGGCATCGCGATGATGGTGCTCGCCCCCTTCGCGGCGATGCTGGTCCAGATGGCGGTCTCGCGCTCGCGCGAGTACGAGGCCGATCGTATCGGTGCACAGATCTGCGGACGCCCCTTGAGCCTCGCCAACGCGCTGCTCAAGCTGGAGCGCGGGGCTCAGATGGTACCGATGGCGGCCAACCCCGCCACCGCGCACATGTACATCGTGAACCCCCTGACCGGAGCCTCGTTCATGAAGCTCTTCAGCACCCACCCGGCCACCGAGGAGCGCGTCGCCCGCCTGCGGGCCATGGCCTTCGGCCAGTCGTAACTCCACGACTTCCAAATCCGGAAGCCGATCCTCGAGCCCGCCGCCTCCGCGGCGGGCTTTCTTTTTCTCCGCGCCTCCCGGACGCTAAAACTTCGGCAAATCTTGATTAAACGGCATCAGGCAAGCGGGTTTCGGGGCACAAAGTACTAAGACTCTCCTCGCGAAACGTTCGTTGCTTCGGAAAGGAGCCGCCGCATGAGCGGAGACCTTCTCAGCTCTGTCAGAACCCCGGGCCGGCAAGCGCTCGGTGAAATCCTGCTGGGGCTTCGCAAGATCGATTCCCAACAGCTGGCAAACGCCCTCCAGGAGCAACAAAACCTCAACCAAAAGCTGGGAGACGTCCTCGTCGCCAAGGGTTACATTTCCAGGAAGGACCTGGACTACGCCCTCGCCCTGCAGCAGCAGCGTGACCCCGAAGGTCCCGCGCTCGCCCGCAAGAAGCTCGGCGACCTCCTTCTCGACTCCGGCCGCATCTCGACGGCCCAGCTGGAAGCCGCCCTCGAAGAACAGAGCCTCACCTCCAAGAAGATCGGCGAGGTGCTGATCGAGATGGGCTTCGTCTCGACGCAAGAGCTCGAGACCACCCTGCATATCCAGGATTCCTTCCGTCGCCGCAACGTCAACCGCCTGGCCGCCCCCAGCGCGCATGATCCGCTCGCCTCCCTGCAAGAGCCGCCTGCCGTGCGTTTCCGCAAGCTGGTGGGCCGCGAGTTCGCCTCGGCCGAAGAAGCCTTGGCCGTCACCCGCGCGCTTGAAGGCAAGGACGCCGAGGCCTTCGAAGCCGCCCTGCAAGTCCTTTCGCAGCTGCAAGAGGAATGGCTCCAGCCGTTCGCGGCCGCACGCCGCAACCCGGCCATCCGCCCGCAGCTCCTGGCCACCGAAAACGAGCTTCTCGACCTGATCAAGCTGGTCAAGGAGCGTCAGGATCTTCAGAACTACTGGGACCGGCTCTTCCATGAGTGGACCTACACCCGGAAGAAGATCGCCGAGGAAGCCGACCGGGTCCATCGCCTCGAACTCGCCAAGATCAAGAAGCAGCAGCTCATGGCCCGGATGCAGGACATGATCTTCAACTTGCTCGGCAACGTCCCGCCCAAGCTCCTGAACAAGGTCATGGAAATGATCTCCAAGGCCGCGGACGGCGGAAACCTCGATCAGCTCGAGGCCAAGCTTGCCGACCTGATCGAGATGATCCTGCGCCTCTTCCAGAAGATGAAGGGGGAAAGCCCCTCGAGCGGCCAGCTGGAGAAGCTTCTCGAAGCCGCCCTCGACGGCCTGGACATGGGTGCCGCCGGCCCCGGGGCCGACTCCAAGCTCGAACAGATGCTGTCCAAGCTGATTGCCCAGATGGAGAGTCCCTCTCAGGGAGCGCAGAGCCTGGATGCCATGCTTCAGCAGCTCGGAGGAGGCTCGCCTCTTGGCGGCATGTCGATGACCGCATCCCCCGCCGCTCCGACGGCCTCCGGCATCGACGCGATGCTCCAGGGTCCCGGACTCGGAAACCTGCTGGGTCAGGCCGTGGCCGGATTCGGCGCGCCTGGCTCTGCCCCCGGTCTCCAAGCACAAATGCCCCAGGCCAGCGCCGCCAACTCCCGCGCCAACGCGAATCGCGACGCGGTGCAGAGCTTGGGCGCCACGACGCCCCCGGCTCCGGCTGCCGAGGTCGACACCCTGTCGGCCGGCGTCGCCATGGAGCTGGTAAGCGCCATGAACTACCGCTACCGCGGCATCACCACTCCGGTGGCCTCGGCGGACGATCCCTGGGTCCAGGCCCTGCTGAGCGGCCAGGAGACGCCCGAAACCATGGAGGCCTCCTTCCACCAGTACTACGCCGGCGAGCGCCGGGGCATCGAGATGAGCGACGCCCTCGACTTCATCGGCCACATGAACCGAACCTACCGGAGCCTGGAAGAGCGCCCCGCCTTCGACGACCCCTGGGTGCATGCACTCGTGAACGGCCAATCCACCCCTGCCGAGGTCGAAGCGCAGTGGAAGGACTACTACGCACAGACCGCCGTCTAAATCCCAAGCCAGAGGCCCCTCTCGACGAGAGGGGCCTCTGGCTTGGGATTAGTTTGCGGGTCTCAACTACCGGATCAGGTTCAGCAGCTGATCCTGCGCGTTGTTGTACTCCTGGAGCATGGTCGAAAGGTTCTTGAAGACGAAGTCCGCCGTCTGGTTCTCGAGGATCGAGAGCTGCAGGGCCACCTGGGCATCCACCTGCTCGATCCGGTTGCCGACCACCGGAAAGGCGCTCTTGTTCGGATCGAAGGTGGTGTTTCCGACTTCCTGGTAGAACTGGGCCGCCGTGCGAACCGTCGAGCCCGCGAGCGTGCTCAGCGAGAAGTTGTACGTGGTGGGGCCGAAGGACGAGATGTTGAGCTCGGACTGGTTCGGCACCCGGAGGATGGCCAGCTGGCTGACGTTGCCTTCCGGAGGAGAGGTCAGGGTCTCCTTGCCGTCACTTCCCGTCACGTAGGTGGGGATGCCCTTCAGCGGATTGGCCCGCGGGTCGTTGTTATTGTCGAGGATGCCGTCCCGGTGGCCCTGCATGCCGGGAGGGCCGGTTTCTTCGGGGGGCAGCGGGTTGCCGTTGCCGTCCACCGCTCCCGACGGGGGCAGGCGCTTCACCTTCATGAAGTTGGGGCTACCCGTATCGGTCTCGATGTCGCCGGCGCGCAGGACGAAAAGGCCCTGGCCGTTGACCAGCTGGTAGTTGGGATTCGCCTCGGTGCCCATGTTCTTCCAGGTGAAGGAGCCGTCGCGGGTGAGCATGACGCGCGCGCCCGGGTTGAGGCTCTCGGCGACGGCGAAGAAGCCGTTGCCCTGGATTCCGAGGCTGGAAGGGGTGCCTTCGGCGCTCTTGAGGGGATCTTGGCGGTGCTGCAGGGCCGTCCGCTGGATGGTCAGCTCACCGGCCGTGAGCCCCATCGGGGAACGGCCGCCCTGAGTCGACGTCCCCGCCGAGCCGGGGCTCATGTCAAACGAGGCCTGCTGCATGCCCAAGAACGTCTTGCGTTGCTTGAACCCCGGCAACAGGCCGCCTTGGGCGTTCAACAGGATGTTGTTACGCCAGCTATCGACCGTTCGAAACGTGTTGATGAAGTTGTAGCGTAAATCGAATCCCATCGCGACCTCCGATCAGCTCACTTTGGGATCCTACCCAACGCTCGCCTGTTCTAATCCAGGCAGAGCCGGTGCCCGTGGCTTCCGGCGTCGGGGAAAGGGCGATAACGCTTAAACCTTCGCCATCGCGGCGTACTTCTCCTGGATCATCTTCATGATGTCGCGGATGGTGTCCGGCAGGCTCTGCACGGCCCGAAGCTCGGTCTCGTAGCGCTTCTTGGCCGAGGGGTTGACCGCGTGCCAGATGCCGCGGCCCAGGCTCTTGACGCCGAGGAAACCGGAATCCGACATGTCGGCGGCGCGCTTCTGGGCGTCGGAGATGGCGCCGGCCATCGTGTGCGAGGTGCGAACGATGTCTACGCCGCGGTAACCCGAGCCGCCTGCTCCTGAAACTCCCATGGTTTCCTCCTTCGGTCGACCCTGGCACGCGAGCCGTGCTCGGTCTCAACTCCCGCGGGCGCTCGCCCGTCTGCTAAGAGTTTTATGCCCGCGATCGCCCGGGATCTTGCCCCAGTTCATCGGTTTCCAACCAAGTTTTAATGGAGTCCAAACAGAGGCTAGGGCCCCAGGATGCCGCGGCTGGTCGGCAGGTAGATCTGCGCGCTATCCCGGTCGATGAAGGGCGGGGCGTTCACCTTGAGGTTCGCCTGGACCAGGGAAGCCCCATTGAAAGTCAGGGGCACGGGCTCCCAAGCAGCCCCATCCTTGATGGGCACCCTCACGATCTCGCGGGTATTGCCGCCCGACTCGGTCGACGAGTAGAGGTAGTGCCCGTCGGTCGAGAGCACCTGCCCCACCTTGGTCCCGTTGTAATTGTCGCTCACGAGGGGCTTCCAGCCCTTCGCGGTCGCGCGGCAGAGACGGTACTCGCCGCCGCCCATGTTCACCCAGACGAAGGCGTAGCCATAGACGGCAAACGGCACGCCGAAGACGACGTTCTCTTCCCGCTTCTGCTCCGTGGAACCATTGGGCAGCACGAAGATCGGAGGGTAGTCCTTCCAGAGTTGATCGGTGAGCGAGGAGAGCCTGACCTTGCTGGCCCCGACGCCCACGGCGAAGACGACGCGGCCGTCGCTGATATAGGTGGGATACGTGGTGGAAAGCCCCTGATCCTTGGCCGCCAGGATCCAGGGCTTGTCGAGGTTTTCAGCCTTGAGATCCCGCTGGTAGATCGCTTCGCCGTTAGGGACCTCAGCCGCGACGAAGAGGCGATCCCGGGTGAAGAAGACCTTCCCCGCCTTGGGTCGGACTCCCGCCGAAAAGGCTCCCGTCACCTTCTGCCAGCCATCGTTCGAGGTCCCGTTTTGGTAATGGTAAAACTCGTCCAGGTAAGTCGCGTTGCCGACGGTGGCCACGTGCCCATAAATGGAGGTGAAGATCGTGGCGGGACGGCCATTCAAGACGAAGGGGAGCCATGCCCCTACCCCGTTTTTCTGGGCGTAGGTGCCGAACTGGGTCTTGGCGTAAAGGGTCGTGCCGCAACGAATGACCTGGTTGACCTGGGCGCGGTTCAAGGCAACGGATTCCTGGGCCCAGCCCCCCCTGCCCGGAGCGAAAGTGGTCGGTTCTCCGTCCAGCGTGGGATGGCTGAACAAACCCTCGGGGCCTGCCGCGTAGAGATTCAGCCCGTCCGTCGCCAGGCTGTTCTCGCCGGACAGGGTGACCATCAACGGGCTGTCATCCGTCTTGATGGAGTTCACGGATCTCCAGCGGGACGAGACGTTCTCGTCCTTGAGGTAGAAGACCTGGGGACCGAGGGTGGCGTCGTTCCGATAGGCGTAAAAGTGGCCCATCTGCTTCATGAAGCCCTTGAAGGGCTTGGTGAAATCAACCGGCGACGCGCTCTGGATCTCATAAACCCCCATGGAAGAATTATCGTCCCCGAAGTAGACCCGACCCGTGGTCGAAAATCCCCAGTAGCGGTAAGTATTCACCATCGGATCCGGGTTCAGGTAGCTCCGGTAGACGCGCAAGGGGCGATCACCGCCCGCCAACTTGAAGGTGACGTTGATGCTCTTGAGGCTTGCGGTGTTGATCGAGCCCTCAGGTAAGCGCATGACTGGATAGGGCTTGGTGTTCGGCCCGCTCATCAGGGCGATCAGATCCTTGTTCGGACTATCCGTGTCCACCGTCAAGCCAATGAAGCGCTCGCCGCCCAGGGACGGGGTGAAATCAACGATCGGCACGTCGCTCCACTTCTCTAGCTGCCCGTCCCAGGCATAGAGGTGCCGCTCGGTGGCGGCAAAGGCGAAGCCCGGCCCACTGGCCACGGCCACGATGCCCTTGGGGACGGTGCTCGGCGACCAAACGCCACTTCCAGCCTTTGCCTGGTAGATCCGCTCTTCCCCGGAGAATTGGCTTTCGTTGGGATCATTGACGAAGAAGAGCCACTCGCCGTCGCTGAAGAGGCGCGTCGGGCTGTAGGCCCGATGCGAGGGCAGGCGCTGGGTGTCGGACCAAGCCTGAGAGGCGGTCCGGTGGTAGAAGTGCTCCCCTTGCTGGAGAAAGAACTTGTAGGTCCCGGCCCCGTTCATGGCGCTGAAGATCCGCTGGATCTGCTGATCGCGCGGCGAATCGATCTCGCGGATGTTCGAGGTCAGATTCGGGATGGGATCGAGCACGGGCTCGTCCGGTTGCCCCGGAGTCTCGAGTTCGACGAACGGGGACGGCGAGGGGATCTTCGGAGTGGCGTCCGTCCCGACGGGACGGCCGTCCGGCCCCGTCTTGATGGCGAGCGGACCGCCCGTACAGGCCATGAGGCTGAGGGCCAGCAAGCTGGCGATGAGTCCGCTATGGTGCCTACCGATCATCCGTGCCTCCCCTTGCGCATACCTGCATTATGTCCCAACTGAAAGGGCTTCTAACGCGCGCGGGCAAACAGGCAAGATTCTCTCCCAAACGGGCATAATAGAGATAGCAAGTGTTGGCCGAACGGCCATGGGAGGAGTCGATGGTCTATCCTGCAGGAAACCCGTTGCCGTTGAGCCCCGCCGGGGTTCCGGTAGCCATCGCTCCTACGGCCTACGCTCCGGCCGTCCAGCTTCCATTGGCCGGGCAGGCTCCGGTGGCCGTGGCTCCGCCGACCGCCGTGCCTCCTCAGGCTTGGACCCCGGATACGGCCCAGTTCTCCCAGCAAGCCGTCCAAGCGGCCAGCGCTCCGCAGCCTCAAGCGAGGCTCATGCCGGCCTCCAACCCCCAAGGCTACACCCAGCTCTGGGCCGATGCCCCTCAGACCCCGCTCTGGGAGGCGGCCTGGAAGAACGGCCCGTCCGTGGCCGTCCAAGCTCCTCCGGTGATCGCGCAGCCTCCGGTCGTCCAGCCTCCGCCGGTCTACACTCCGCCGGTCGTCCAGATTCCGGTTCCCCAGCCGCCCCAGCCGCCGGTTATTCAGGCGCCCTTGCCTCAACCGCCCGCACCTCCGGCTCCCGTGACGCCGCCCCCGGCCCCCGCGGAGCCTCCCAAGCCCGACAGCTCGTCGTCGCCCATCGGAGGCCTCCCCGACGTGGCGGAGCCCGAACCGGCACCCGTCTACCCCAATCCCCCCAACGAGACTGCCTCGAAGCTGGGCAGCCTCCCCGACGTGGCGGAGCCCGAACCGGCGCCCGTCTACCCCAATCCCCCCAATGAGACCGCCTCAAAGCTGGGCGGCCTCCCCGACGTGGCAGAGCCCGAACCAGCCCCCGAACTCGATGCGGTCCCCGAGCCAGAACCCGAAGTTCCCAGCCGGACGGTCTCGACGCTGGGCGGACTTCCGACGATCGAGGAAGCCAAGCCTGAGCCCAAGCCCCAAGTGGAGAGCAAGCCGGCACCCAAGCCGGAAGGCATCAGCGGCCGCAGTTGGAAGGTGGTCGCCGATCCGCATGTCACCACCGGAGACGGCAAGCGCTTCGACGCCTCGCTTTCCGGGCGTTTTACCTTGCTGCGCAGCTCGGACGGCAAGTTCGAGGTCCAGAACACCCAGGGCGCGATCCCGGGCGATCGCGGCATCTGGAACACCGCCCTCACCATCAAGAGCCACGGGGATACCGTCACCTACGACGCCCCCAGCCAGACCCTCAAGGTCAACGATGAGAAGGTGAGCTTCAAGGCCGGTTCGAAGCACAAGCTTTCGGACGGCGGACGCCTCGAGATGACCAACAGCGAATACGCCCCCGGCAAGTTCGCCCCCCGGGTCCAGGTGGTCACCCCTGAGGGCGATCGCGTGGCCTTCCTCATCCTCCAGCGCAAGAACGGCGGCCGCTACGTCGACCTCTACGGGAACATCGGCGCCAAGCGCCAGCCGGGGGAAATGAGCGGCATGGTCGGAACCTTCGACTCCGACTCCAGCGCCGAGAACGACCTCAAGCTGCGCAACGGCAAGACCGCCTCCAGCGTGGACGCCTTCCTCAAGGACTGGAAGGTCAAGTAAGCTTTCGGGCGATCGCCAAAACCAGAGCGCCTCCCCAATGGGGAGGCGCTCGTCTTTTTAGAGACTACCGCGTCGGGATCAGGTCCTTGTTGGTGGGCACGCGCCAAAGCTCGAGGAACTTGTCGACGTAGGCCTGATCCTCTTCGATCTGGTTGGTCGCGCTCTTGTTCGGAACGTAGGTAATCGGGAAGATCGAGCCATCCGGGCGGCGTAGATCGTTGGTCGGATCGGTGTCCGCGTCGAAGGTCCCCAGCGAGCCGAAGACCGAGCCCGAGGGGCGGCTCGACGAGACCTGCCCCGAGAAGTCGATGTAGCCGTCCTGCTTCTCGATGGTGATGGCATCCCCAACTGCCGAGTTGACGGTGATGTGGCCGTTGGCCGCCACGCTCACGCTGCCGCCGTCGGGAAGCTTGAAGTTGGACCCCGGAGCGGTCGAGACCTTCTTGCCGTTGATCATGAGCTGGTCGCCCTTGATGTCGTACGAGATGGTGTTGTCGCCCACCTTGATGCCGGCGGCCTTGTTGAGGGTGGCTCCGGCCCAGCGGCCTTGCTCGTCCTTCTCCTGGTACTTCTGGAGCACGAGATCTCCGCTGGCACTCTGGAAGGCCGTGAAGGTCCCGGTCAGCATATTGTCGAATTTAAGGCCGTCTCCCGAAACCTCGTGCGGATCGCCCCAGGAGCGAAACTTCTCTCCCTCGATCGGAGGCTTGGGCCACTCGGGAAGGATGATCTCGGCATCCCAGCGCTGGGTGATGGCCGGAGCGGCCCAGCACGGCGGCTTGACCACGATGGGCTCGGGGTCGGGAATGATCCACTCGGAATCCGGAGTCTTGACCTCGGGAGCCCAGATCTCCGTGTAGAGCGTCCCGGTTCCGCTGACCGAAGAGGCATCCTGCGCCATCGCCGGCGCGGCCGGAGCCTGAGGAGCTGCAGGGGTCCCGGTCACCGCAGCCGGAGCCGAGGGAAGGGTTGGACGTGGGGCGCCGACGGTCGGATTGATACTCAGATCGCTCATCGAGTCCTCCGTGATCCATGAAGGAATTACCAGCTAAGTATTCTATGCCCGGCAAAGCACCCGTCGCATCACGGTTTCACAAAGGCTTGACGAAGATTTGCCGGACGCCAAACAGAGCAAAAGCGCTTCCCCGATGGGGAAGCGCTTTGCCAAGGGAATAGTCTTGGGAGTGATTTAGCGCGACGGGATGAGATCCCGATCGGTCGGCACCCGCCAGAGCTCCAGGAACTGGTCGACGTAAGCTTGACCTTCCATCACATGGTTATGGGCGCTCTTGTTCGGATTGTAGGTGATAGGGAAGAGCGAGCCGTCGGGACGCCGCAGATCGTTGGTCGGATCGGTATCCTCGTCGAAGGTCCCCAGCGAGCCATAGACCGATCCGCCGGGCCGGCTCGCGGCGAGCTCGCCGCGGAAATCGATGTAGCCGTCGCGCTTCTCGACGGTGATCTTGTCACCGATCGCCGAGGCGACGGTGATGTTCCCGTTCGACGCCACGCTCACGCTGCCGCCGTCCGGAAGCTGATAGGTGGAGCCGGGAGCCGAGGAGACCTTCTTGCCGTTGACCGTGAGCTGGTCGCCCTTGATGTCGTACGAGATGGTGTTGTCGCCCACCTTGATGCC
>RCUH01001705.1_pt1 | contig 15384 bp, 17 predicted proteins | sample 2166191 | NCBI WGS metagenome assembly RCUH01 (sample SAMN09932848, study PRJNA488358) | compost metagenome | feature: garden; material: soil; isolation source: compost soil in an enriched community after 214 h of incubation | place: Germany: Experimental Botanical Garden Goettingen | collected...
GGTCGTTCCCATATCCAAGAGCTTATATTTTTTTGGCATTACAAAACCTTCCGTAAAAAGTTTGATGAAACCTATCAGCGATGTTACTACAGAAAGCAAAACGCCAAGTCTTAGGAGATTCCCAACGGAACGATTCAAATCAACGTCTGTAAATGGTTTTGTTCTCATTAATGGAAATTTTTATTGACACCGTTGTACATCATATAAATTGAAAGAATCGTGATTACGATTGCGAAAAATACTTTCAGTTTCTTAGTTTTAGAAATCATCAAAGTTTTTGAACCAATGAAACTTCCAACTACCACACCAATCAGAACCGGCGCGGCAATTACTGGAATAATTTGCCCTCTTTGAAAGTAAATCAACGCACCAGCAACCGCCGTTACGCCAATCATAAAGTTACTCGTTGTAGTCGAAACTTTGAAGGGTAGTTTCATCATATTGTCCATCGCCAAAACCTTCAAAGCGCCAGAACCTATTCCCAAAAGTCCAGACATTGCACCTGCAAAGATCATCATTAGAAATCCTGGAATGGTGTTTCGTGAAGCATAATGCTTTATGCCATCTTTATCCGGAAAAGTTCCGTAGAGTTTCAGTTTATCGGCAAGACTTCCTTTAATTAAGGTCTCTTGATGATCGGGTTTTCCTTTTAAATTTAGCAAAACTGTAAGAATTAGAATACTCGCAAAAATAATCCCAATTGTATTCGGATTCAGAAACCCGGAGACTAAAGCGCCAGAAACAGCTCCTGCTGTAGTTGCAATTTCCAGAAACATCCCAATTCTCATATTGGTAAAACCTTCTTTTACAAAAGCAACGGCCGCTCCAGAAGATGTTCCGATCACAGAAATTAGAGATGCACCAATCGCATAATGCATTGGAACGCCAAAACCGAGTGTGAGCAAAGGAATGATTATGACGCCACCGCCAAGTCCGGTAAGAGATCCCATCAATCCAGCTGCGATAGCTCCAATGAAAAGAATTATGATTTCTGACATCCAGCAAATATAAAACGTTTGCAACGAATTTTATTGTTAAATCGAAGAAATTTCAATGTTTTTGATTCCTATAAGTTCTACCAAATTCGTAGGAAATGAGAGCGTTAAGATTCAATTTTATCGCGATTTTAAAAAGCCATAACCATAAAAAATCTCTATTTTTGTAACTAAATATTGACAGATGAAAATCGGAATTTTGTTATTAATGATTCTTCCAGTTTTTGGTTTTTCGCAAACTTCGGAGGAGGATTTGATTAAAGCTACAATTAATCAATTATTTAATGGAATGAAAACGTCTGATTCGGTTTTGATTAAAAAATCGTTTTCAAAAAATGCAGTTTTACAGACGATTACCAAAACCGGAGAAGTCAAAAATGAAAATATCAATGATTTTGCAATCAGTATTTCGAAAGCTGAGAAACAAAGTTTGGATGAAAGAATCACATTTTCAAATATTCTAATTGATGGAAATCTCGCTTCTGTCTGGACGCCTTATGAGTTTTATTATCAAAGCAAATTCTCGCATTGTGGCGTCAATTCTTTTCAATTGGTAAAATAGAATAACGAATGGAAAATCCAATACATCATCGATACCAGACGAAAAGATAATTGTAAAAAGTAAATGAATCTAAAAATAAAGAGAAAGAAATGAAAATTGGAATTTTAGGAGGCGGACAACTCGGAAGAATGTTCATTCAGGAAGCATTGAAATACGATGATGAATTCTACGTTCTAGATCCAAATCCAGAATGTTCTTGTGCAAATATTTCACATTACACGCGAGGTGATTTTAATAATTATGACGACGTTTTGGATTTCGGAAGAGACAAAGATGTGGTGACGATTGAAATCGAACACGTGAACGTTGATGCATTGGAAGAATTGGAAAACCAAGGTGTAAAAGTGGTTCCGAATTCTAATATCATTAAAATCATTCAGCAAAAAATTCTGCAGAAAAAATTCTATGAGGAAAACAGAATTCCGTCGCCAGAATTTGAAATTATGGATGGAAGTGAAGAGGAAATCAAAATCCAACTGCCATTTGTTCAAAAGCTAAATACTGGTGGTTACGATGGAAAAGGCGTGCAACTTATCCGAACAACGCAAGATTGGAGAAACCTTTGGACGCAGGAATCTGTGTTGGAAGATTTGGTGGATATTGACAAAGAATTATCTGTCATCGTCGCCAAAAATGAAAACGGAGAAATCAAAACTTTCCCTGTGACAGAGATGGTTGCAGACCCAAAACTTAATCTCCTTGATTTTAATATTTGCCCGGCTGATATTTCGAAAGAAACTCAATCTCAGATTGACATTATCGCGAAACAATTCATCAATTCTGCAGATTCTCCAGGACTTTTTGCCATCGAATTGTTCTTGGATAAAAACGGGAAAATCTGGGTGAATGAAACTGCGCCAAGACTTCACAATTCTGGTCATCAATCTCAAGAAGGGAATGCTAATTCACAATTCGAACAATTTTATAGAGTCGTAGCAAATCTACCTTTGGCAGATACGGACGCTTTCGGATTTTCTGGAATGTTGAATTTGGTTGGTGAAGAAAATTATTCAGGAAAAGTAAAATATCAAGGTCTTGAAGAAGTCTTAAAATTGTCGAAAACTTACGTTCATCTCTACGGAAAAACCGAAACAAAACCTGGTAGAAAAATGGGACACATCAATGTTCTGGCAGATTCCAGAGAAGAATTGATGGAGAAATTAGTTCGTATTAAATCTTTGGTGAAAGTCATCGCATAAAAAACAAAAAAGCAAGGTCAAAAACCTTGCTTTCTTTTTATCGTTCAGTTGAAATTATTTCGCTTTCAATTTGTCAAGTGTATTGTTGTAAGCTTCTTTGGTGTCTTCAGTTGCTTTTTTGGTAGCATCTTTTGCGTCTTGTCCAGCTTTGTTAATCGCTTCTTTGGTGTCTTTCGCAGTTTCTTTCATATCCTGCTTTGCATTTTCTGTCGCCACTTTTGCTTTGTCAACTGTGTTGTCCACGCCTTGTTTCACATCTTGCGCTACATCATTCACAGCCGTTTTTGTTTTCTCCCAAGCTTGATTGGCATCGGCTAAGGCTTGTCTTGCTGCAGCTTCTGCTTTCTTATCGCCGTTCTTGATGGCCGCGTCCAAATCTGCTTGTGCCTTGTCTACTTTTGCTTTTGCTTCGTCATTAGCCAAAGTTGTAGTTTCTGTTGTTTTTACGACGCTCAGCGTATCTTGTCCATCTGTTGTAACTACAGTTTCGTTTTTCTTACAAGACGTTGCGAATAGGAGAGTAGCTGTAGAAGCCAGTATCAAAATTTTTTTCATTGTTTTAAAAATTAAATGTTTATGTTTTTAATGAAGATTAAAATTATAAAAATAATTAATAGAACAATCAATTAATGTTGTTTTGATCTAAATTTTATCATTCCCGGTTTATAATTAATGATAAAAACACCGCCAATGATAAATGCAGTTGCCAATAGAAATTTAGCAGAAATCGTCTCGCCCAAAATCAACCAGCTCAAGAAAATACTGATGATGGTATTGATGTAAGACAAAATGGAAACCTGCGTCGGCAACAATGTTTTCAGTAAATAATGGTAAGCGAAAAACGCTACAACAGAACCAAAAACCGCCAGATAAACAATCGCAGAAATACTTTGTAGAGACCAACTTTCCACATCTATTTTTTCTGAAAATAGAAATGCAAAAATCAACTGCACAATTCCCGCAAAAGCAAATTGATAGAAAAGATTCAAAAAAAGATTGTTGCTTGCCGAATTTAGTTTTTTAGTATAAATCGTTCCTGCACCCCAACAGATAATGGCCAAAAGCAAAATGAGCAAACCATTTCGGTAATCCGGATTTCCAAGATCATTGATGCCATCCCAAAAAATAAAAACCACTCCAAAAAGTCCCATCAAAAGCCCAATCATCGTCCGGAAAGTAAATTTTTCCATTCCGATGATCATACTTGCGATGAAGATGAAAACTGGAGAGAGCGCGGTAATTAATGATGTCAAACTGCTCGTCAAATCTTTCTCAGCCACCGTAGTTAGACCATTTGCGCCAATCAGCATCAATGTGGAAAGTATAAGTTGAATAGAGAGATTTTTCCAGCCAATCCATTTCAATTCTTTTTTGAAAAGTAAAATTGGAAATAGAATGACTGCTGCCAAAAATTGCCGCAATCCTGCAACAAACCAAGGCGGAACAGTTTCTACCCCGATTTTAATGCCCAAAAAAGTCGTTCCCCAAACGATGGCAACGATGAAAATACAGATAATGGTCTTGGAACTCAATTCAGAAAAAATTAAACACAAAGGTATTCCAAAAACCTCATATTTAGGCAATTTTTAGTAACTTTAAACCTTGAATTTTAAAACCTCAAACGCAATTATGGTCGGAATAATCATGGGTAGCCAGAGCGATCTCCCAATTATGCAACAAGCAGCAGATTTTTTGAAAACTTTGGAAATTCCTTACGAACTCACCGTGGTTTCTGCGCACAGAACGCCCGAAAGAATGTTTGATTATGCAAAAACTGCCAAGGAAAGAGGCTTGAAAGTCATCATTGCAGGTGCAGGGGGCGCGGCGCATCTTCCGGGAATGGTTGCCAGTTGTACCACTTTGCCTGTGATTGGCGTTCCGATTTTATCTTCAAATTCCATCGACGGTTGGGATTCTGTTTTATCGATTTTGCAAATGCCGTCCGGAATTCCCGTTGCGACGGTTGCTTTGAATGGTGCCACAAATGCCGGAATTCTCGCTGCAAAGATCATTGGAACTTCAGACTCCGAAGTTTCTCAAAAATTAGAAATTTACCAAAACTCATTGAAAAATAAAGTTCTCGGGACAGTTGATGAGATTAAGAAATTGCATCCGAATCAGTTTGATAAATAGATTTTGGTATATGAATGTTAAGCTTTTACAAAAAAATTTTATTAGAAAGCAAAACTTAGAGTTTGATGATTCTAAACTAAGTATTGTTTGGAAATCGTTTGGAAGCAAAGACGGAATGGATATTCCATTTGAAAATATTTTGCCCAATAAATTTATTTGAGAAAAAATAGTTTATTCCTTTTTATACTTTCAGGTTTCTTTTACATCCTTTCTGCATTTATTTTTTACTTAAGAATTGATGGTGAATCTATTGGAGATTTTGCTGAATTGGTATGGGTTTTTGTTGCCTCGATATTACTAATAATAGGTATTATTACGAGAGAAAATTATTGGAAAATAAACTTGTCAAATAATAATTTTATAAAGATTATCAGTAATAGTCCAAATAAAAATGAAGTTGAAGTTTTTATTGGAAAACTTTTTGAAATTAGAAATGAATATTTACTGAATAATTATGCTTATATCAACCCAAATATTGGATATGAAAATCAATTCAACAATCTAATTTGGTTGAGAAAAATGAAAGTTTTAGACGAAAATTCTTATCAAGCTAAGATAGAAGAACTTGATAAATTGTTTTCACTCCAAAAAAATAAGATAGGTTTTTAAATTCTCTATTTATCCAAAATCCCACGAATCTTATTCGCGTTCGTAATCAACTCCTCCAAGTAATCAAAATTCTCCTTTTCCAACGCTGATTTGAATTTTCTAAGTTGCGTGATATGTTCATTCAAAACGTCTAAAACATTTTCTTTGTTCTGGCGAAAAATCGGAACCCACATTTCTGGATGCGATTTTGCGAGACGAACCGTACTTGAAAAACCGGAACTCGCCAACTGAAAGATTGTATCTTCCTCACGTTCCTTTTCCAAAACCGTATTCGCCAAAGCATAAGATGTTATATGCGAAATGTGCGAAATGTAAGCCGTGTGGACGTCGTGCGAATCGGCATTCATATAGATTGGGTGCATTTCCAGATTCTCAATCACTTTTTCCACAATTGCCAAAGCATCAGAATCGGAATCTTCTCGGTTGCAAATCACGGCTGCTTTTCCCGCGAAACTTTCTTTGGTTGCGGATTTCGGACCAGAATTTTCCGTTCCCCACATTGGATGGAAAGCCACAAAACGTTTTCTGTTCGGATGATCTTTGATAGATTCTACAATTCCAGATTTCGTAGATCCAACATCCATCACGGTTTGATTTTCATTAATCAAATCCAAAACAGTTGATAATATTTTTCTCGCAGAATCTACCGGAATGGCAATGATGATCAAATCGGAATTCTTGACGCCGTTTTCCAAATCTGCTTTTTCATCAATGATATTTAGTTCCAAAGCTTTGCTAAGGTGAACTTCATCTTGGTCAATTCCATAAACGAAATCGGTGAATTTTTTATCTTTTAATTTCAGAGCAATCGATCCGCCGATCAATCCAGTTCCTATGATGCTAATCTTCATAATAATTAATTTTTTTAAAACAAAAAACCCCGTCAATAGGACGAGGTTTTGATATGGCTACATACGAATCCTAATCCTTTTTGAGGGTCAAAATTGCGTAATAATATGTCGTGTTTATTGTTTTCACAGAACGAAGATAAACATTAATTCTGAAAATCTCAAATAAAATTATGGATTTGAAATAATTAAAGTCGAAGGAATATCCGACAACCAAAGACTTTTTGAGTCTATCAAATTTCTCCAACTTTTACTGCTGATGAGCATCAAATCTTGAGATTGAAGGAAATCTTTTTCAATCATTTTTTCGTTGTAAAGCGTGATGTGATTTGGTGCGATATGCTCGATGTTTCTTATCAGTTCACGGATTTCTGTATTCTTGCGAATTTGTCCGGCCGCATCCAAAATAATGACCTGAGAATCATTGTTGTTGATGAGTCGCTTTGCATATTCTACCAAATAAAAATCGTTCAAATCAAAAATAGGGATGAAGATTTTGTCGGCACTTTCAAATTTTTTGTCCACCATAATTCCAACGGGAATATTGGTTTTGTCCATAATACTCAATGTGAAATCATCGAAAGGCGACGCGTTGAAAATATAAGATTTCCCTTTTACCGTATTCAATAATTTTTCTGGATTAATGATTTTCGTCGTGAATCCAAGCAACTTTCCGAGCAAACTTCCTTCGTAAATCGATTTTCCAAGCATTATCAAAAGCAAATCGTAATTGCCTTTGTTGGTGATGCTAATTAAATCATTTTCAATATCTGTGGAAGCTTTGAAAAGTGTGGTAACTTCAAGTTTTAATTCGTTCGAAGTTTCGATGACGTTTTCGAAAAGTTCTTTTTCATAATTCTCGATATCAAAGGCATGAAGTTCATCAACTGGTGCAATATTCACCGCTGTGATGCTTTTTTTGCCATTCATTTTGTTGGTCAAATTGTCAGCGAATTTCAGCAAAGTTTGTCCGGAATCAGGCGTTTCGAAAGAAATTAAAAGTTTGTATTTCTCATCGTTTTCAGTTTGATCTTCTTCCAACATCGATTTTTTTCCTTTGAAAAGATAATTGATCAAATCTAAACTTGGTCCTGTCATAAAAGTAGTGAAAAGCGCCATTATCACAAGCATTGCAAATAATTCTGGACCCAAAACGCCTAAGTCGTAACCGATATTTAGTACGATCAATTCTGTAAGTCCTCTCGTGTTCATCAATGCGCCAATCGTAAGACTGTCTTTCCAACTGATCCGCAGGAATTTGGCTGTCAGCGCACTTCCTACAAATTTTCCAATCACTGCTGTCAAAATTATAAATCCACCGATTTTCCAAAGATGCGGATCATTCAATAATCCAATTTGGGTTCTCAGTCCCGTAAACACGAAGAAAAGAGGCAGTAATAAAACCAATGCAACATCCTCAACTTTCTCTATAAAAAGATTACGGAATTTGACATTTTCCGGCATTATCGCTCCAGCCATAAATGCTCCGAAAAGTGCGTGGATTCCAATCACTTCAGTTGCGTAAGATGAAATAATTAATACCAAGAAAAATACTGCTACCAAAGCTTTATTAATGAAACCTTTCCCTTTTTGAGATTCTGCAATTCTGGTCAAGAATGGTCTTACCAATTTGATCATCAAGAAAACGTAAAAAATCGCCATTAAAATCACAAAAAGCGACCCTGAAAATGATCCTGCTTTTACGACAGCAATTACTGCCGCCAATATACACCAAGCTGTAATGTCATCTGCCGCCGCACAAGTGATGACGATGGTTCCGATTTTTGTTTTGTGAAGATTTCTCTCCTGAACAATTCTCGCCAAAACCGGAAAAGCCGTGATACTCATCGCAATGGCGATAAACAAAGCAAAAGAACTAAACTGAATTCCGGGTGGTGCAAATTCCTTATAAATGAAATAGGAGAGTCCAACGCCCAAAGCGAAAGGGAAAATAATACTGGCGTGGCTTATGACGACTGCATCGTGCGCTTTTTTTCTTAGAACGCTGAGATCCAATTCCATCCCCACGATGTACATAAAAAGAATCAACCCGATTTGACTAAGGAATTGCAAGTTTGGAAGGGATTCTTTTGGAAACATAAATGCCGAAAATTCTGGGAAATAAAGTCCGACCAAAGATGGTCCCAACACGATTCCCGCAATCATTTCACCGATTACAGATGGCTGTTTCAGTTTCACGCAAATCCATCCGAAAAGTTTCGCCACCAGAATAATTGTCACGATCTGAGCCAAAAGAAGCGCTAACGGATGATGAAGATTATCTAGAAATGAATCTGTGAAATTTTCCCACATTGTCGCACCTTTAGTTTTGCTTGGTGGAATATTTTCTCCAATTTCTAATGTTTTGCCTTCGAGAAAAAACCAATACATCAGCGCTGAGAAAAATAGAATCGTGAAGACGTAAAAAATAATATTCCTGTACTTTGCCATAATCATTAATCTAAATTTTACCTGATTTGAAGATGTAAAGATGTAAAGATTTTGAACACGAAAAAGCGGTCTGACTCAGAAATGTAATAAAACGACTGAATTCTGTACTGAAATTTGAAATCTAATTTTTCCTCATCAATTTCTCAGAAACTTGGTCTTTGAAAACGTCGCTTACATTTAGCTTTAAAGGATTTCCGTCGTTGGAAATTGTGTCCAAAATAATCTCAGAAGATGAGAAAATCTTAACGTGTTGTACATTGATCATTTCTTTTTTATTAATCTGAACAAAATATTTCGCTGGTAGTAATTCAGATAAATGCTTGAAGCTTAAATTTTTAAGAATCAATTCAGAATTATTTTTCAGTTTGATGTCTTTGTCTCGGCTGTCGATTTCTGAGGTTTTGATGTAAACGATTTCGTTGGTAAAAATCACGGTTTTTCCAAGATTCGTATTCCATTCGAAAAAGCTGTTTTTCTGTTGCTCGCTGATGAGTTTTTCGACCTTTTCAAAAGCCTGTTGTAGTCGCTCTTTCTTGATTGGTTTTCGAACGTAATCCACAACATCCAAATCAAAAGCTTCGGCTGCGTATTCTTTGTAAGCTGTGGTGAAAATGATTTTTTTATTTTTGATAAGTTCGGCAACTTGAAGTCCGTTCGTTCCTGGCATTTCGATGTCGAGGATGCAAAGGTCGCAATCGATATTGTCTATTTCTTGAAGAAAGACTTTTGGATTGTTGAAGGCTTTTAGAACTTCTACATTCAATTCATCGCAAAGCAATTTTAAGTAGCTGATTGCCAGTAATTCATCATCTAATATAACGCATTTTATCATAGAATTCTCCCAGATTTATTTTTAGATGAGCGGTGTAAACATCGTTATTAATGCTTTTCGTTAGCTTGTAATGCGTTTTGTAAATCATCTTCAACCTTTGGTCAAAAGAACCGCTTCCGAAACCGCTGTTTTCTTTTTCCATCGGTGTTTTTTCGGAAATCTTGTTGCTGACTTTCATTTCAAAATGGCGATTTTCCAAGATTAAATTAATCGAAATAAAAGAATCCTGAGCCAAAAAATCTGTGTGTTTGAAAGCATTCTCAATCAAATCTACCGATATCAAAGGTGCGAAGATTTTTTCTGAATAGATTGAATCTTCTTTCTCTATTTTAGTTTTAATTCTAAGGTCAAAAAGTGGATTGATTTTGATTTTATTAATGTCAATCAAACTCATCGCAAAGTCCAATTCTTCCTTTGGACTCACATATTTGTTGCTACTTTCGTACAGGATATAGTCCAGAATATTCGCGAGTTTATCCAAAGAAATATAAGTCTGATAAGCGTGCGACTGAACCGAGTTCAGAATATTTTTGAAAAGGTGAGGATTGAGTTTTGTCTCGATGTGTTCCAACCGAACGTTGTCCAGTTTAAGTTCCAGAGATTTGTAATTGTCCTCGAGGATTTGGTTTTTTGTCTTTGCAGATTTGAATTTTCCGTAAAGAAAAAAACAAAGGACAATCAGGAGAAATATGGCGAAAATTCCTCCAAACAAAAGATAATCTGGGAGTAATAAATTTTTGCCATTCATATTTTAGAGGTTAGGCTTTAAAAATTAGATTTAAAATCAATGTAAATATTGAATTTATTTAATTTTCTTCAATCCAGTAAAGTCTGCCGTTTCCTGACATTTGGAAAAATTAATTTCAAACTTCGGATCATTTTTCGGATACAAAAGCAAATATTCCGGACAAGGTTTTTTCTGAGCTTTACTTCTGTCAAAGTCGATTTTTCCATTTGGAATAACGTCGTCTTTTAAAGATTTTTCAGAAATTTTATTCAGCGCCATCTCTTTTTTGAAATCTTCGGAAAGTACAAAATCCTTTGTCAAAGTTTCCGCAATTACTCTGTCATTCGGAAAGTAAGAGCAACTTGTCCCTTTTTGATTGAGGATGAAAAATACAATTAATAATCCGGGAATCAGCCCGATGGTATAGAATTTAAGTTTTTTGAACATTATCGGTTTTTAGAAAATCAATAAATTAATATCGTGGTAAGGAAGATCGAATTTGTTGCAAATCAATTGCTTAGTGTGTCGTCCTTTGTACATATAGAGTGATTGTTTGATCTCGCTTTTGTGGATCAGCATATTTTCGAAACCACCTTCTTCGTCGTATCCTAAAAGATAACTAAGGAAGAAATTGCTTACCGCTTTCGTGGTTGTTCTTGGCATTTTCGAAGTCAAGTTTGGCAATCCGCAATGGATCACGCCGTGTTTTACAACGAATGGATTTTCGATTGTCGTCAACTCAGAAGTTTCGATCACTTTTCCGTTATCGATTGTAATATCAATGATGACGCTTCCTTTTTTCATTTTCATCACCATATCTTCTGTGACGATTGGTGGCAAATTGAGTCTTGGTAAAGCACCGATCACGACGTCTGCTCTTCGGAGTGCTTTCGTCAATTCTTTAGGATCGATGATGGATGTCGGAACGCGACTGTCAACCAAAGTGTGAAGTCTTCGAAGTTTCGAAAGTGAATTGTCAAAAACTTTTACGCTTGCTCCTAGTCCAATTGCCGCCTTGGTTGCAAATTCGCCGACGATTCCGGCGCCTAATATTACAACTTCCGCAGGACGAACACCTGTGATTCCGCCAAGCATCAATCCGTTTGACATTGCCAAAAGTTCCGATGAATAAAGGATTGAAACAGTTCCAGCAATTTCGCCTATCAATCTGACAAGAGAAAGCTGTTTGTATTCGTCAAGTATAAATTCGAATGCGATGGCGTTTACTTTCTTGCAAGCCAACTTCAAGAAATAATCTTTGTCTCTCAGGTTGATTTGCAAAGCCGAAATGAGGTAGGTCATCGGTCTTAAAAACTCGATTTCCTCTTCTGTTGGTGGATTTATTTTTAAAACGAGATCTTGGGCAAAAGCCACTTTTGGATCATTGGTAATCTCTGCACCTGCTTCCGAATATAATAAGTCTGAATAATGCGATCCGAGTCCAGTTCCACTTTCTATGATGACTTTGTGACCATTATTCACCAAAATCTGAACGGCGTCTGGGATGATGCAAGTTCTTTTTTCGTTCAGGCAGGTTTCTTTTGGGATTCCAATGCTGAAAGTTTTTCCTTGTTTTTTTACAATTTCTAATTTTTCCTCTTTAGGAATCAGATCTTCCTCAGTAAAAGGCGTAAATATGGTAGATGTACTGCTCATGAAAATGAATCGTTAATCAAAAATAAAGAACAAAGATAAAACAATTTTACGGTAAGGCTTACTTAAAATCGATTTCGCGACTGGATTCTGTATTTGTAATCGTCATTTCGTGAAAATCATAAGCTTCCAGTTCGTCCATATAGATTTCTGGCCATTCGATTATTGATAGAAAGCAATTGTCAAGATATTCTTCAATCCCGAAGTCATAGGCTTCATCTACGGATTTCAATCTGTATAAGTCAAAATGAAAAACTTTTCCTTTTGGAGTATCGTATTCATTTACAATAGAGTAGGTTGGCGATGAGACTTCGTCATTACTTCCTAACTCTTTAAGAAGCATTTGTGAAAAAGTGGTTTTTCCTGCTCCCAGATTTCCTTTTAATAATAGAATTGGATATTTGAGTTGCGGAATGATTTGTTCAACAACAGTTTTCCATTCTGGGAGTGTCGTGATATGGAAGTTCATTTTGATCGTTTTTGCAAAGTTAAAACTATCTGTGAAAGTTTGCTTTATGTAAGTTTAAAATTGTGATTCTGATTATCTCATTAATTTACAAATAGTTACGTTTTTTTTAAACGGTGAATTAAGTATTGTTTCAATTTTATGGATTTGTTAATTTTAAAGATTAAATAAAAATAATATATTATTTTTATTAGTTTTGCACTATGGGAAAGGGTTTTAGAAAACCTTATGCGGAAATAAATAGTTATGCTGATGTTTTTTTAAATTATCGGCATTTTTTCATCCTAATTCTTGTTCTTTTCCAAAATTTCTCCTTCGCTCAGGAAGTTCAATCTGAAGAGATTCAGAATTCTCACGCCGTCATCTTTATCTACGGTGAAACAATCTATTCTCAAGATGAATCTTTCAATAAACAAATTAGCCATAATGCTGAATTAAAGAATGTTGAAATTAGTAAAACTTCAGATGGGCAACTGAATGTCGTCGCAAAAAATAATGTAGATAAAATCAAAGAATTATCTACCGACAAAATATTATTTTCGGAGAAAGAAATTCTTGCTTCAAAATGCAAAGAAATTGCAGACCAACTTCCGAAAAAGGAAGTCGTTATTCATATCAATAAAGCTTATGACGGTGATGAATTCTTAGCTGGTAGTGGTACAAAATCTAATTCCTTAATATTTCCTAACAACGATTTTTCAGCATCACAAGACTTTGTTTTATTTGACTCAAAGGCGATAACTCAATCGTTAGATTACCTTCATTCTAATTCATTTTTCTATAAGAACGACCTTATAAGCTTAAGAGGTTTTATTTCTAGTTTTTCTGTTAGGCCACCGCCTTTTTCAATCTAAATTTTCAAATTTTTCGCAATACAATTTCTGTGATTAAACTTTAATCATAGAAGTCAAATTTTTAATCATAATAATTTTCTATGAAAAAATTAAATCTACTTTTTATAGTAGCACTATTTCTTGTGGGCAATGGCAGGCTCTTTTCTCAAGGCGTTCCTGCATCGCAAGTTTTCAACTATAATAATGGTGCATCACAATCTTTTACTGTACCCTTTGGCGTAACATCCCTTACAATAGATGTTTGGGGAGCAGGTGGAGGTGGAGCAGGTGGCTCTGTATCTACATCTAGAGCAGGAGGAGGAGGTGGAGCTTACTCAAGGTCTACAATTTCTACAGTTTCAGGAACAGTATATACTATTGTTGTAGGTGGGGGTGGTCAAGCTATTGGCAATCCTGGTACCACAGGAGGTACCAGTACATTCTCTTCAGGGCCAACCATTGTAGTATCTGCAACTGGTGGAGCTGGAGGTAATGCAAATGTTGCAGGAGCTGGAGGAGCTATTACAGGTGGAGTTGGCGCAACAAGATTTGCAGGTGGTACAGGTGGTACGGGTGTAGCAAATAGTGTTTCTACAGGTTCTGGCGGAGGCGGAGGCGGATCTGCTGGTACTGGTGGTGCAGGTGGTGCAGGTGGTAATGGAAGCACTGGAACAGGCGCAGGTGGTACAGCAGGTGCAGCGGGTTCTGGAACGGGCGGTACTGCTGGGGCAACTGGAGGTACCGGTGGTACTAGAGGCAATAATAACGCAACAGCCGGTAGTGTTCCAGGTGGCGGAGGTGGCGGTAGAGGTTCTAGTAATGGTGTTACTGACATAAATGGTGCCAACGGAGCTAATGGAAGAATTACTATTTCTTATACTATAAACGAGAGAGATTTGTCTGTTAGCAAGGCTGTTTCTAATGCTGGTCCACTGGCTGGTGATATTGTTACATTTACGCTGACTGGTAGAAACAATAATGCAACATTGGCTGCGTCTGATGTTGTTTTGACTGATCTCCTACCTACAGGATATACTTTTATTTCGGCTAATGTATCTGCTTATAATGCATCTACAGGAGAGTGGAATATAGGCAACTTGGGAGCTGTAACAAGCACTTCCATGACTATAACAGCGATGGTAAATGATTCAGGAGTTTACAATAATACAGCGTCGATCAGATCTAATACAATGCCAGATAATAATCTTTCTAATAACACTACTACAACTATTGTTACTGTTTGTAAAGGAGGATCAACAGCACCACAAATAAAGCAATAATAAAAGATGAAAAAAAATATTATCAATTTAAATAAATCGATTCTCAGTTTATTACTGGTATTCTCGGTTTTATTTTCAGCGCAAGAGGGAACTAAACAAGTTTCGCCTACAGCCACAACATTATCGGGATTGTTTTACTCTCCTAATACAAACTATGGATCATATCTTAATGCACCGGTTGATAACAATATTAATTTTGTAATATCTAATTTTACAACTGAAAGGTTTTATTTTGGGTTTAGCTGGACTAATTATGGGAATAGTGCTGCTGCAACTCAAATTTTGAACTACTCAACACAAAGTGAATTTATGTATTACCGTATATTAGATTCCAGTGGTGCTGTAGTTGTTGCGCCAACATTATTGCCGAGGGCGGCTGGATCTGCTGGTCAAATTACTAGTTATGCACAAGCAGTTGCTGGGCCAAATATTGCAGGAAGCAACCCAAGTGGTTACACGCCATTGGTATTTACACCAACCAAGAATGATACATTTGTAATACAGTATTGGAGAGGGGCATCTGCAACTAGTTCTGCAATTAGTAATACTACAGCTGTTTCTCCTTTATTTGATTTTACAGTTGCAACTTCAACTGGAACTTTCAGGTCGGGTCGTCTTTTTGCTACAAAATGGGGATTGGTGACAACTACAGCTAATACTAGTAATCCAGCACAATATTTTACTGATATTACTTCTGTTGGGTCGCCATCATTTTATGTATATACTGATACAGATAACGTTTTGAAACTAGAATTTCCAAATTTTCAACCTCTCGCATATACAATAGGGGTTAATA
>RCUH01001707.1_pt1 | contig 15362 bp, 13 predicted proteins | sample 2166191 | NCBI WGS metagenome assembly RCUH01 (sample SAMN09932848, study PRJNA488358) | compost metagenome | feature: garden; material: soil; isolation source: compost soil in an enriched community after 214 h of incubation | place: Germany: Experimental Botanical Garden Goettingen | collected...
CTTACAGCTGCGGGACAGTTACGGAATTACACCGTATTCCCTTTTAATCCAGATAGATTGTACTATCCGGAACCAAAAGCGAGGCGAATGTAATCAATTATCCATCCACCAGCAAAACCTATATTTTTTATTACTTATATTTATCAGTATTAACATACGGCAATGAACAAGACAATTTTCGCTTTATTCCTCATGATCAGCCTCCATTCTTCAGCGCAAAAAACCGATACCGTACTGATCGAAAAACTTATGAATCAACACGCTGAGCTATTTTCTGGCGTTTTAAATCATCCACAAAAAAATCAAATACAAGTCCTATATACACAAGTAAACAGAGACTCAAAAAACAAAATCAGCTTTAAATCCTACAGCTACAATTTAAACAACCACCGCTATTTTTATCCTGCAAGTACAGTAAAGCTTGCCGCTGTAATCTTTGCCCTGGAGAAAATAAACGAGCTAAAAGTAAAAGGACTTAGCGCTAGCAGTACCATGATCACCGATAGTGCAAGATCTGGCCAAACTAAGGTCTTGGTTGATACAACCGCAAAAAATGGACTACCATCTGTAGAACAATACATAAAAAAAATATTGTTAACCAGCGACAATGATGCTTTTAATCGCTTATTCGAATTTATCGGTCGGGCGGAGATCAATAATAAGCTAAAAAAATATGGCTACCACGACAGCCGGATATTGAATAGATTAGCAATAGGCGATTCGGGTGAACCTGCAAAACATACCAATCCAATCCGATTTTATAATGGCGAGCAATTAATATATACCCAAGCACCACAATACGATCCCAAAGAATATCCATTAAAATTATCCAATACAGTTATGGGCGTTGGGTACATTGACAGTGCCGAAAAGCTAGTAAACAAGCCATTTGACCTCTCCAATAAGAATGCTTTCAGCATCTCAGATCAACAAGCGATGATGAAAAAGTTAATCCATCCCGAAGCATTTCCAACTAAAGAACGTTTTAACTTAACACCTGCGGATTACCAGCTCATTTACACTTATATGAGCAAACTGCCAACAGAAAGCGATTATCCAGCGTATGATCCAAAGGAATTTTGGCCAGCTTATGCAAAAATGCTGTACTATGGTCGTGAAAAAGATGCAGTAGTGAATCCAGATTTGAAAATATTTAATAAATATGGCGACTCTTATGGCTTTATCATCGACAATGCCTACTTCAAAGACAGTAACCATAAAGTAGAGTTCTTTTTAACAGCAGTAATCCAATCTAATGAAGATGGAATTTATAACGACGGCAAATATGAGTATACGACAGTATGCTATCCCTTTATGAAGAACATCGGAAAACTGATATACGATTACGAACTGGAAAGAAAACACAAAAAATAGGTAGAATCTACTTTTCGTTGAGCAACTGCTGTTTAATTTCACCTAACTTACTCATCTCGGATTCAGGCAACACAGGGTATTTGAGATCTAAATCTTTAAAGGTATCTACTAAAATCTTACTTATAGCTAACCTGGCATACCATTTCTTATCGGCGGGTATAATGTACCATGGTGCCCCTTTTGTTGAAGTTTCTGTTAGTGCTTCTTCATAAGCCTTCATATAATCTTTCCATAAGGCTCGCTCTGCAATATCCCCAGAAGAAAACTTCCAATTCTTAGACGGATCATCAATTCTATCTAGAAAACGTTGTCGCTGCTCCTCTTTAGAAACATGAAGAAAAATTTTCACAATGACAGTTCCATTTTCACTAACATGCTTTTCGAAATTTCGAATACTTTCATATCGCTGCTCCCAAAAATTCTTATCAATTTTTTTAATGCTATTATAGCCAGGAATCTTTTCATTCAACACATATTCGGGATGAACTTTGCAAACCAATACATATTCATAATGAGATCGATTATGAATGCCTATCCGGCCCTTTTCCGGCAAAGCTTTATAATGACGCCATAAAAAATCATGATCATACTCTTCCGATGTCGGAGTTTTAAAGGTAAAGACCTGGCAACCCTGAGGGTTTAAGCCCGACATTACATGCTCTATTGCACCATCCTTCCCTGCTGCATCCATCGCCTGAAACATAATCAGCACGGAATGTGAATCAGCAGCATACAATCTTTCCTGAAGTTCATCTAATTGTTCCTTGAGCTCAGCCAGCTCAAACGCTGCATGATCCTCATCCTGAGCCCCTTTATATTGTGTTGGATAATCGTTGAGTGAAACCTTCTTTCCCGGACTAACCAGATAGTTTTCTATCTCTTTTTTCATCATATAACTTCACATAAATAATGATACTTACAGTCTAACAAATCTTTGATTCAATTGTTTAAACCGTAATATAATAACAAGATAGCGGATTTGGAGATAAATCCGTAAACAGAAAGGAGTTCAATTATGGGTAAAGTTAGAAATGTCTTACAAGGAAAAGCTAACCCCGTTATTTTTGTAAGCCCAGACACTACTGTTTTTGAGGCCCTCCAGGTCATGTTTGAAAAAAACGTCGGGGCCCTGTTAGTAATGGAGCAAGAAAAATTCGTCGGAATGATGACGGAAAGAGACTATGCCCGAAAGGTTATTCTCAAAGGAAAATCATCTAAAGAAACTCAAGTCAGGGAAATTATGTCTAAAAACCCTGTCCTGGTATCTTCTAACACAACGATAGAAGAATGTATGTGGTTAATGACGAACAAATTTACCAGGCATCTGCCAGTAATAGACGACGATAAACTAACCGGCATCGTTTCTATTGGCGACATTGTTAAATACATCATCGATGAACAGAAATTTATCATCGGAAACTTAGAGCATTACATTACAGGCGGCAGATAGACAGGAAAAGATCAAATAATTACGTTAATTTGCATCCTTACTTTTTAACACTATTTAACACAAACTGTTTTACGATTTTTTGATCTTTACTTCCATGTTTAAAGAAATTAGCAATAAGTATCTCCGTTATTCAAGCATATTCCTTTTTTGTATCATCATCTTTTTTTGTGCACTGCAGCTCAACTTCTTATGGCTATTTGGCTACTCGCCATCTTACGAAGATATCAAGACTCCAACCCTACGCGTAGGCTCAGAATTATACACCTCAGATGGAAAATTAATCGGTCGTTATTACAAAGAGAATCGGACACCAGTAAATTTCAAAGAAATATCACCCAGCGTAATTAATGCACTTATTGCAACAGAAGATGTTCGTTTCTATAGCCATATGGGTATCGATTTCCGTTCTCTACTTTCCAGCGGACTCTCTACGGCAACGGGCGACAAGCGCGGGGCAAGTACCATTACACAACAGCTGGCAAAAAATCTATACCAAACCAGATACAATAAATCTCAAGGCTTTTTAAGTCATATCCCAGTACTCCGCACCATTATTGCTAAACTAAAAGAATGGCTCACGGCAGTAAAATTAGAATCCAATTATTCTAAAAACGACATCATTACCATGTATTTAAATACCGTTTCCTTCGGTAACAATGCATATGGCATTAAAACAGCTGCTCGGGTTTATTTCGATAAAGAAACCAACCGATTGGATGTACCTGAATCGGCCTTATTGGTAGGAATGTTAAAAGGTACAACCACTTACAACCCCATCAGAAACCCTCAAAAAGCATTAGAACGTCGTAATGTTGCTTTGGCCCAGATGAATAAATACAATTACATCTCTACCGCCGAATTAAACACCTATAAAAATACACCTATTAAACTTAAAGAAGGACGAATAGATGAAGGTAGCGATGGTGATTCGTATTTAAGAGCAGCCGTAGATAAATACCTTGAAAAATGGTGTAAAGACAATGGTTACAACCTTTATGAAGATGGTTTAAAAATCTATACAACCATCGACTCGAAACTACAGCAATACGCCGAAGAGGCAGTGAACGAACAGATGAAAACCCTTCAAAGAAGGTTTTATAGCATTTGGGGTAATGAAGATCCATGGGAAGATTCCGAAGGAAAAAAAGTAGACTACCCTGATCGTGCCATGCGCAACCTTCCCATTTATAAAATACTGGAAAAGAAGTTCCCAAATAATCCTGATTCTGTAACGGCTTATTTCAACAAAAAGAAAAAGATGAAAATCTTTACCTGGAAAGGTGACCGTGATACCCTATTTTCAACGATGGACTCCATCCGTTACTACGGAAAAATCCTGAACGTAGGAATGATGACCCTTGACCCTTTTAATGGAAAAATTAAAGTTTGGGTGGGTGGCCTTGACCATAAATATTTTAAGTACGACCACGTAAATCAATCGAAAAGACAAGCCGGATCCATATTTAAACCTTTCGCTTACCTGGCAGCATTAGAAAGCGGTATGAATCCATGTGATAAAATCACAGACAAGCCTGTAAAAATAGCCTATCAGGAGAAAGGAAAAACAGAATACTGGGAGCCTAAAAATGCCAGCTATAGCTTTAGCTACAATGACATGTCGCTCCGTTATGCAATGGCGCGCTCAGTAAACAGCGTTACTGCGCAAATTACTGAAAAAGTTGGCTGGGATAATGTAGTAAAATGGGCACATGAATGCGGTATAGATAGTCATTTAGAATCCGTTCCATCTGTTAGCTTAGGCCCCAATGACGTTACCGTCTTTGAAATGGTTAAGGCTTATGGTACATTCTTGAATGATGGTGTAAAAACTGATCCTATTCTTGTAGAAAAGATAACCGATCTAGATGACAATGTTATTGAGAACTTCGTAGCTAAAACAAAAAGAACCCTTTCTGAGGAAATGTCCTGGTTAATGTTATATATGCTTAGAGGTGGTATGGAAGAACCGGGAGGAACTTCACAAGCCCTATGGGAATGGGATCTTTGGAAAAAAGGAAATCAGATAGGTGGAAAAACGGGTACATCAAGTGACTACGTAGATGCCTGGTACATGGGCGTTACCAAAGATTTGGTAACTGGAATCTGGGTAGGATGCGATGAACGCACAGCGCACTTTAAAAATGGAGAAACAGGTGAAGGATCCAGAACAGCACTCCCTATTTTTGGTAAGTTCATGGAAAAAGTATACAAAGATCCAAGTACAGGATACACTATGGGGCCTTTCCCTAAAGCAAAAGTAAAAATCACAAGGGAGATCAACTGCCCTACGCCTAGATATGAGCGAGATACTACCGAAAACGACAGTCTAGCTGTAGACTCTACCGATTTTGAAGTAGTCCCTACCCTGGAAACACAGCCAATTACAACCGAGCCTGTGGTACAAAAAACAGAAGACAAGAAAACTGTGGAACCCATCAAACAACCTGCTGCCGAAGTCCCCCTAACCAAAAAGGAACAAAGGGAACAAAGAAGAAAACAACGTCAGGAAGAGAAAGAAAAAAAGAAAAATAACGAACTATGAACAAAAGCTATACTTTCCTTAGAAGATTAATTGCCATATTGTTTATCCTTACAACATCTTCTGCCGCTCTTCAAGCTCAGTATTTCGGACAAAATAAGGTACGTTACAACAACGAGAAATTTAAAGTTCTCCAAACGCCTCACTTCGAAATCTATTATTACCTGAAGAATGAAAAACTAATTCAAAAGTTTGCTCAGGATGCAGAAACCTGGTACAAAATGCACCAGGAGATATTCAAAGATACATTCTTGAAAAAGAACCCAATCATCCTGTACAATAACCATCCCGACTTTCAGCAGACTACGGCACTTCAGGGCGAAATCGGTATCGGAACTGGCGGGGTAACAGAAGCTTTCAAAAATAGGGTAATCATGCCGGTTATGGAGCTTAACAACCAAACCCGACACGTATTGGGTCACGAGCTTGTTCACGCTTTCCAATATCACCTCCTGCTAGAAAAAGACTCTATAAATCTGGAAAACATTAGCCAGATCCCTTTATGGATGATTGAGGGGATGGCTGAATATTTATCCGTAGGCAAAACAGATGCCTTCACATCGATGTGGATGCGCGATGCCCTATTAAACAGAGACATCCCTTCATTAAAAGACCTAACCAACTCCAATAAATATTTCCCTTACCGCTACGGTCAGGCCTTTTGGACTTTTGTTGGTTCAGTATATGGAGACAGTACCATTGTGCCCCTATTTAAAGCAACAGCAAAATATGGTTACGAAAACGGGCTAAGGTATACTTTTGGTTACGACGACAGAGCGCTCTCAGGCTTATGGAAAAATGCAATTGAGGCGCACTACCGCCCGATGCTTAAAACCGATAGTTCTCAAATCAAAATCGTTGGTACGAAAATCATTGACAACAAAAACGCAGGCAATATGAACGTTGCCCCATCGATCAGTCCGGATGGTAAATACCTTGCCTTTTTGTCAGAAAAAGATCTTTTTGGTATCGACCTCTTTCTAGCCGATGCCAAAACAGGAAAAGTACTCAGAAAATTAAGTAGCCAGGTTTCCAACTCCCATATCGACGACTTTAACTTCTTAGAATCAGCTGGTACATGGTCGCCAGATGGTAAACAGTTTGCTTTTAGTATTTTCAGTAAAGGTAAAAACCAGCTGATGATCATCAACATAAAGGACGGAAGCGTTGCTTTACGTGCACAAATGGGTGATGTAGCCCAATTTGGAAACCTTTCATGGTCACCAAACGGTGATGACATTGCCTTCTCAGGAATGATCCAGGGACAAAGTGACATCTTCTCTTATAATCTTAAAACGAAGGTCGTTACACAAATCACCAATGATGTATATTCAGATTATGCTCCAGCCTACTCGCAAGACGGAAAGAAAATAGCATTCTCATCTGACAGAGCTTCCATGAAAAGCAATGGCAATGCGGCTGTTCATCCTATTAACTTGAGCATTTACGACGTAGAAAGTAAATCCTTAAACGACATTCCTGTATTCCCAGGTGCCAACAACCTCAACGCGCAGTTCTCAGGTGATAGCAAAAGATTATTCTTCTTATCAAATAGAGACGGCTTCAGAAATCTTTATGAATATACGCTGGCTGATAATAGCGTAAAACAACTTACGGACTACTTTACAGGAATTAGCGGTATTACCGAATTCTCGCCAGCCATTTCTGTATCCAAAAATGACGAGATCGTATATAGCTATTACCGTTATCAACGCTATACACTCTACAACTCACCTGCAAGTGCATTTCATGCAAAATCGGTAGATGCCAATGCTGTGAATTTTGATGCTGCCGTTCTACCCCCAATGGAAAGCACAGGTGTAGATATTGTAAATTCGAACCTAAAAAACTTTGAACGTTTTGAAAGGACACTTGCAGATTCAATGCGACTTATCCCTTATACACCTAAATTCAAGTTAGATTATCTGGCCAATAGTGGCGTTGGTGTTTCTACCAGTAGATTCGGCACAGGCGTACAAGGTGGTATTGTTGGTATGTTTAGCGACATCCTAGGCCGAAATCAAATCATAGCCAATCTATCAGTTAACGGAGAGATTTATGATATCGGTGGATTAGTAGGCTATATCAACCAACAAAAAAGAATTAGTTGGGGTGCTGCCTTATCACACATTCCTTACATCACTGGTTACCGCGACATTGCCAAGACTACAATAAAAGACAGGAACGGAAAGGACATGAAGGTGTTTGATGACAGAACAGACCTGATCAGGACTTTCGAAGATCAAGCCCAACTGTTTGCCGCCTACCCTTTCAATAAAGTACACCGTTTCGAGGCTGGAGGTGCATTCTCTCGTTACAGCTATAGAGTTGATCGAATTAGCAACTATTACGAAAGGTTAACTGACGACCAAATTGGTTATTACATCACTTCAGAAAAAACAAAAGTTCCTGTAGACTCAGCGACCAATCCATTTGGAGCGAGACTAAAAAGCTTCAATATCTTTCAGTTAAATGCCAATTTTGTAGGGGATAATTCCATCAATGGAATTGCCGCTCCTTTAGATGGTTTTAGATATAGGGTGGGCGCTGAACAGTATTTTGGCGATTACAACTTCTCTGCAGTTACTGTTGATGTAAGAAAATACTGGCGTTTGAAACCCGTTACCCTTGCAGCAAGAAGCTACAACTACTTTAGAATAGGTAAAGAAGGAGAAAATCTTTATCCATTATTTATAGGATATCCATATTTAATCAGAGGATATGAAGCAACATCCCTTTATAACAACAGCGCTGGTACCAGCAATGGTTTTGACATCAATCAGCTGTCTGGAAATAAAATTGCTGTGTTCAATTTTGAACTTAGACTTCCATTTACCGGCCCTAAAAAATTAGCAGCTATTCCTTCTAAATTCTTATTCACCGACCTAAACGTTTTCTTTGATGCCGGTTTAGCATGGAATGAGGACTCTAAAGTTGTTTTCAAAGGTCAACCTGTAAACAATATTGAACCTAAGATGGTTAATGGCAACATCATAACAGACATTAACGGAAATCCTATCTATCAGAAAACGAATGAACGTGTTCCTGCAATGAGTGTAGGTATATCACTTAGAGTTAATATGTTTGGGGCTTTTGTACTAGAACCTTACTATGCCTTCCCTTTCCAACGTAAAGATATCTCAGGAGGTGTATTTGGCTTAACCTTTGCACCTGGCTGGTAATTATACCAACGTTTTTACTAAGGCCGATCAATCATGATCGGCCTTTTTTTGTAGATATAGGGCGTTAACTAGGAAAGCATATTAAAGGTCAGGTTCACCTGATTGATCATTTTTCTCCCGGAGGTGATGTGTTCGAAATCCAAACCAATAGTTAAATCAACCCAGTCAGGATTACATGATCTTACCAAGCGCTCCTTCTGTGTTCTGGTGAATCTGCTGATCAACTTAAAGCGACTTAATGCCTGAGCCTCCGTTTTAAATTCTTCAAAGTAAACCAGTCTTGTCAACTGTTGTCCACTGTCAAAAAACAAACAAGGCATTTGTTTATAGAAATCTAATGTTTTAATTAGATCAGAACTCATTCCTACATGTAAACTCGTTCTGTTTCTGTCTGTTATCACGTACACAAAATTTTTCATAACATTAAGCTTAAATAAGATAAACTAAATTAGTTAGCATAACTATTGGATATCTGAATTAATAATACTAACTTTATTGGTACAATAATACTAACAATATTAGTAAAAACAAATTTATTTTAACTTTTTATTTTATGTCAAATATTTCATCCAACCTTAAGTACTTAAGAAAGAAAAAAGGCCATACACAGCAGCAATTCGCTGATGCTATGGGAATTAAAAGGTCGCTTATTGGTGCTTATGAAGAAGACCGGGCTGAACCAAAATATGATTTGCTAAAAAAAATAGCAGAATACTTTGACCTAACAATAGATGAGTTTATTAACGAAAACATCAATGAAGACTGGAAACCTAAGCCAAAAAGCCAGGGATCTAACCTTCGTATCTTAAGTATATCCGTTGATAAAGACGATAATGAGAATATAGAAATGGTTCCTGTAAAGGCGAGCGCCGGGTACTTGAACGGGTTTTCTGATCCACAATACATTAAAGACTTACCAAAATTTCAACTTCCCCTTCCCTTTTTAAAACAAGGAACATTTAGGGCTTTTGAAATTATTGGCGACTCCATGCTGCCTATACAACCGGGAAGTATCATCGTTGCAGAATATATGGACAACTGGAATGATGTTAAAACCGGAGAAACCTATATCATCATCAGTAAAAATGAAGGTGTTGTTTACAAAAGAGCTGGTAACCGCTTCAAAGAAAACAAAGACCTTAAACTCATCTCCGACAATAGGATCTACGATCCATACACTGTAGCCGCTGAGGACATTCTTGAAATATGGAAAGCCAAAGCATATATCTCTACGGCTTTACCTGATCCTACACCAGAACCAAGCATAGAAACGCTAAGTACCATGATGGCACAGATGCAAAAGTCTATCTCGCAACTGAACAAAAACTAAAGATATACACCTTATATAACCTGTTGCAATGACCACGATTAGCTGCGAAGCAAAATAAATCCATTGCAACAGGTATACTTTAATCTGCTTTGTATATTTTTGAAAACTATGAACAAAGCAGAGCAATTCATTCAAAGTAGGCTACAACAAAGAGCCGATAAAGGCATACTCAGATCGCTCTCCTCTGCCGCATTCCCCATAGACTTTTCTTCTAATGACTATCTTGGTTTTGCCAGATCCTCCGAATTAAAGATCCGGACAGCAACTACGCTGGGTCAAATACCACATTATAAAAATGGTGCTACTGGCTCCCGTTTACTTAGCGGTAACCATAGCTTTACTGAAAAGACCGAACAAGCCATTGCGAACTTCCATCAAGCAGAAGCGGGACTAATCTTTAATTCGGGTTATGACGCCAATATAGGGCTCATATCCAGCTTAGCACAGCGTGGTGATACCATCATCACTGATGAATTGATACACGCTAGTCTGATAGATGGAGCTAGGCTTAGCTATGCCAATCGGTATACTTTTAAACATAACGACTTGAATGAGCTGGAAGCCAAACTAAAAATAGCCAAAGGCAATGTCTACGTACTTATAGAAAGTGTGTACTCAATGGATGGTGACATTGCGCCATTAGCAGAAATCAATAAACTTTGTCATCAATACCAGGCACAGCTCATTGTAGATGAAGCCCATGCCCTGGGTATATTTGGTGATCATGGCACCGGCCTGGTACAAATGCTCAGACTGGAGCATGAAGTCTTTGCCCGCATCGTAACTTTCGGCAAAGCGCTTGGTTGTCATGGCGCCATTGTCCTCGGGACTGCAAACCTGCGTACATACCTCATCAACTTTGCCCGCTCTTTTGTATATACTACTGCCGCACCTATTCATGCCATCGCCGCGATCCATTCAGCCTATCAAATGCTGATTAAAACGGATTATGCCACAGAGATTAAATCAAAAATAGCTTTATACCTTAATTTACTAGAGGACTCGAACATCTCAACAATCCAAAGTACAAGTGCTATACAGACTGTTTTATTTAACAATAGCCACAAAGCGAAAGCAGCTGCCCAAACTTTACAAAGTAAAGGAATCGATGTAAGAGCGATATTAAGTCCTACAGTTGCCGAAGGAAAAGAAAGACTAAGAATTTGTCTTCACCTATTTAACAGCGAAAAGGAAATTGAAACATTAGTTAATGAATTAAAAAGCTTAAAACATGAATAATACATATTTTGTTACAGGTATTGGAACAGGTATTGGCAAAACCATTGTCAGTGCTGTACTCACAGAAAAGTTAAAGGCCGACTACTGGAAGCCTGTACAGTCTGGCGACCTGGACATTAGCGACAGCCTGTTTGTTAAGCATTTGGTTAGTCCGGGAACCATCATCCATCCAGAAAGCTATCGACTTAGTCAACCCTTATCTCCACACTTGTCCGCAAAACTCGATGGGATCAACATTACTGTAGCATCTATAAAAAAGCCACAAACCGATAACCACCTGATCATTGAAGGTGCCGGAGGGTTGATGGTTCCTTTAAACGACAAAGAATTAATACTTGACCTGATCAAAGGTTTACAAGCCAAAGTGATTGTTGTATCTCAAAACTACCTGGGCAGCATCAATCATACCCTACTTACACTAGAACTACTTAAAGCAAATAAAATCGATGTAACGGGTTTGATCTTTAATGGTACAGAAAATAAAGAAAGCGAGCAATACATCACAAAGTACAGTAACGTAAAAGTCCTTGGCAGAATACCAAAGATGAGCGTCGTAGATAACGAAAGTATTAAAAAAGCAGGTCAAGGTATTACCTTATAGTGGGGATGCTGAATAATTCAGCACGACGATAGAAAGCAAAAAAAAAGGGAAGTCAATCGACTTCCCTTTTTTTAATGTATCAGTTATATCTATTTAACTGCATCAATTACAGCTTTAAAAGCTTCTGGATGGTTCATAGCTAAATCTGCTAAAACTTTACGGTTTAAACCGATGTTTTTAGTCGCTAATTTACCAATTAATTGAGAGTAAGATATACCGTGCTGACGTGCTCCAGCGTTGATACGCTGAATCCACAATCCGCGGAATTCTCTTTTCTTAACTTTACGGTCACGGTATGCATATTGCAAACCTTTTTCTACCGTATTTTTAGCTACGGTGAATACCTTACTTCTTGATCCCCAATAACCTTTGGCTAAATTTAAGACCTTTTTCCTTCTTCTTCTCGAAGCTACTGCGTTTACCGAACGTGGCATGTTTTTGTTGTTTTTGATAAACGGCGTTGCGTATTACAGCAAACTTACTACCGGTTACCTGGTTAAAAATTAATTATTTACCGATTGCAAGCATACGTTTAACGTTGCCCATGTCAGCGTCTGACACCATTGAAGTGTGTCCTAAGTTACGCTTACGTTTAGTCGACATCTTTGTTAAGATGTGGCTTTTGTAGGCATTCTTCCTTGCGATTTTACCTGTTCCAGTAAGCGAAAAACGCTTTTTAGCACTGGAATTGGTTTTCATTTTTGGCATAACCTGTGTTTATTTATGTAATTTATTTATTTTTTAGCAACTTTCGGAGCAAGCGTTAAAAACATACGCTTACCTTCTAATTTAGGTAATAACTCTACCTTGCCTATATCCTCAAGGGCCTGAGCAAATTTCAATAACAAGATCTCTCCTTGTTCCTTGTAAACAATCGCTCTACCTTTAAAGTGAACATAAGCCCTAACTTTCTCACCATTCTCCAGGAAACTAACCGCATGCTTTAGTTTAAACTGAAAATCGTGATCGTTAGTGTTAGGTCCAAAACGGATCTCCTTAATTACAGTTTGTTTAGCGTTTGCTTTAATCTCTTTCTGCTTTTTCTTCTGCTCGTAAACAAACTTACTGTAATCAATAATCCTACAAACTGGAGGCACTGCATTTGGAGATATTTCTACCAAATCCAATTCCAATTCGTCGGCAAGGGCCAAAGCTTTTGCCAAAGGATAGATCCCCGGTTCAACATTATCTCCAGCCAATCGCACCTCTTGTGCTCTGATATGCTGATTAATATTATGTTCTGCTTCTTTTTTCTTAAAAGGAGGACGTGGTCCCCTGTTAAATCCTGGTCTGCCTAATGCCAAATTTGTATATTGTTTAAACTGTTATTTCTTTAATTAATAATTCACTAAATTCTTGCAGGGTCATTTCTCCTAAATCTCCCTCTCCATGCTTCCTTACTGATGCCTTTCCTTCTGCCATTTCCTTCTCACCAATAATCAACATATAAGGGATTTTCTTAACCTCTGCATCTCTGATTTTTCTTCCAATTTTCTCATCACGGAAGTCAATCAGCCCGCGAATATCGGAATTATTTAGTTCATCTGAAACTTTTTTTGCATATTCTTCATACTTTTCAGAGATGGGAAGAATAATAAACTGTTCAGGAGATAGCCATAATGGGAAATTTCCGGCACAATGTTCAATCAAAACAGCAATAAAACGCTCTAATGAACCAAACGGCGCCCTATGGATCATAACTGGTCTGTGCTTTTGATTATCGCTTCCAGTATATTCCAATTCAAAACGCTCAGGTAAATTATAATCCACTTGGATTGTTCCCAACTGCCATTTTCTACCCAAAGCATCCTTCACCATAAAATCTAGTTTAGGCCCATAAAAAGCTGCTTCTCCATATTCTACTACCGTAGGTAAACCTTTTTCAGCAGCAGCCTCTATAATAGCCGACTCAGCCAAATGCCAGTTCTCATCACTACCGATGTATTTCGCTTTATTTTCAGGGTCTCTTAAGGAAACTTGTGCGATGTAGTTATCAAATCCTAAAGATTTAAACACATACAACACCAAATCAATTACCTTCTTAAACTCTTCTTTTACCTGATCCGGTCTGCAAAATAAATGCGCATCATCCTGAGTAAAGCCACGAACACGAGTTAAACCATGTAGCTCACCACTTTGTTCATAACGATAAACAGTTCCAAACTCAGCAAAACGCAAAGGAAGATCTTTATAAGAGCGAGGTTTAACCTTATAAATTTCGCAGTGATGCGGACAATTCATTGGTTTTAAAAAAAACTCCTCTCCTTCCTGTGGTGTTTTGATAGGTTGAAAAGCATCCTTACCATATTTTTCATAATGGCCAGATGTGATGTATAAATTCTTATGCCCGATATGTGGTGTAACCACCTGCTCATAACCAGCCTTACTTTGTGCCTTCGTTAAAAATTGAACTAAACGCTCACGCAAAGCAGCACCTTTTGGCAACCACAATGGCAAGCCCATGCCTACTTTTTCAGAAAAAGCAAACAGTTCTAATTCTTTACCCAATTTACGGTGATCCCTTTTCTTAGCCTCTTCAATCATGTGAAGATATTCAGTCAGCTCACTTGCCTTAGGGAAAGTTACACCATATATACGTGTCAACTGTTTTCTAGTCTCATCACCGCGCCAATAAGCACCAGCAACGTTCATCAGTTTTACAGCTTTCACAAAACCAGTATTCGGAATGTGTGGTCCGCGACAAAGATCTGTAAACTCACCTTGTGTATAAAAAGTGATCTTACCATCTTCTAAACCTTCTAAAAGGTCTAATTTATACTCATCACCTTTTTCCTTAAAATAAGCGATGGCATCAGCCTTAGCAACAGCTTTACGTTCGAAAACTTCTTTCTGTTTAGCCAACTCAATGATTTTAGTCTCAATAGCCTTAAAATCATCCGATGAGAACTCTCTGTCTCCAAAGTCAACGTCATAGTAAAAACCGGTTTCAATAGCCGGACCAATACCGAATTTCGTTCCTGGATACAAAGCTTCTAATGCCTCGGCCATAATATGCGCCGATGAATGCCAGAAAGTAGCTTTACCAGCTTGATCATTCCAGGTTAACAATTTTACTGAAGCATCGGCCTCAATAGGCCTCGATGAATCCCAAACTTCGCCGTTTACCTCGGCAGCTAAAACATTACGGGCAAGACCCTCTGAAATAGATAAAGCAATTTGATGGGCAGTTGTGCCCTTTTCATACTGGCGGCTCGAGCCGTCAGGGAGTGTAATATTAATCATCTACAACTATGATTTAAAAATTAATAAAAAATTAAATGCGAATCACCTACAATGTGATTTTTAATACCGCGAAGATAAGAAAAAACTTATTTAAAGGATGAAAAATGCCTTTTTTATTAACACACCTTAAACACCAACTAAATAAAGACATCAACAGTATAATTCTTTTTTTTGATGAACAGCGACCGGTCTGTGTAGCACAATACTCCAAGTATAGTCCAAGTATACAGCAACTATACTCCATCTTTTTATATAAAAAACATGGAGTATGATTCCTATTTAATATTTTTTAACTTGAAATTTTGTAGTACACTATCTAAACACTATATTAGATCAGTTGTTATTTATAAAAAACTATAGATCATGGCAAAATTCGACGGAAAATTCTTGACAGGTGTAATAGG
>RCUH01001709.1_pt1 | contig 15314 bp, 24 predicted proteins | sample 2166191 | NCBI WGS metagenome assembly RCUH01 (sample SAMN09932848, study PRJNA488358) | compost metagenome | feature: garden; material: soil; isolation source: compost soil in an enriched community after 214 h of incubation | place: Germany: Experimental Botanical Garden Goettingen | collected...
TATTTATTGTTAATGCAGGTGAGTGAGTTCATATACCAAGCTCCCTTTAACGTATTCCCACTCACCTTACTTTTGTAGACAGATTTAAGACGCAATTGTAAAACCGTAGACAGAATGTAGTTTTCGAGAAGAGATATCGTTAATGAGAATCTTATGAAAGATATATTTTGATCAAAAAATACATAATAAAGGAGAAGCGATATGTTAATTATTCAACTTGAAAATGAAGATAAAGAATTTGATTCTTTTAATGCAGCAATTAAGTTTTGTGAAGAGGAGTTTGGATTTGAAGGGGAAGCATGGGACGAAGTTGTTGAATCACTTTCATTGAATGAGCTTTACTACTTCCTTGAAGACGATGGAGTCTATGTAATTTTAAAACCGTAATTATCATGAAGGTGAGATTTTACTAAGAAGTGGGAGGACAAAAGTGCGCATATCTGTTGAGCGAGTCGGCAAACGATGGTACAGGGTTAATATCTATGATGGAAAGCATTGGCTAAATGAAAAACAGTTAGCAAGAATAGAAGCAACCAGACACGATGGTTGCTCATGGTCAGATTACAAAACCACTTGGACACTAACTGGTTTCGGCAGCAAAAAGCATCGACTATTAGCAGTAGAAGAGTTAAACAAGTTACATGATAAAGACAATTTTTTCAAGCAAGAGTGGGAGACAAGGAGGACTGAATTTGCATAAAGAAACGGATAATGAAAAGCATGTTTATACATATGATGATCCCCTTAAAAGAGGATACAAACAATTTAAGCTAAACAAGAAGCAGCATAATCGACTCTTCCCAAAGAGAAAGAAGAAATGGAATACCAGGTACGAATATTATTACAACAAAGACAGAGTTATCATGAATCAATTTACAAGTTATGCAGCAATTATTCTTACTACGATATTGTTCCCAATCCTTATCCTATTTGCTGGTTTATCCAATTTTAAAGAAGCCATTAAAGAAATGAAAGAACTTTATAACGAAAAGAAGTATGGACAGTTTAGCAGTGACTGGATTACCAGAGGTCAACACCGTAAAGGTGATGCTGAGTTATACCATGAGATCAGGAAAGTCATCATTACTAATTCAAAATAAAAGACGCATTTCACTAATAAAAATAAAGGAGAGGTCAAATATGACACCAATTCACTATGGAGTATGGATTAAATTAGATAGATATGCAGAGGTACATGAGGATGATATGACGCAAGAATCTATTGATGTAGTCTTCCTCCCTGAAGACATTAAATATGAAATGACTGCTGAAGAACATGCAATTGAATTGGCAACTAAGAAGTTTTTAGAGTCCTATGCACTACAAGTTGGGGATAAGATTGTCATTGCTGGGGCTAAGAAAAAGGCCTAGTTAGAAAAGGCTTATAAACATTGAATTTTTTAAAGCTAAAAAGGTGATGAAAGTCAAATTTTATAAAGAATAGAGGAGAAATATTATCTTAGTAATCTATTTAATAGCAGGCTATTTTCTGTCGGGACTTTTGTGTTATTTTGGAAATAAAAAAATGTTAAAACATGAAGGATGGGACCCGGATTGGTTCCTGGTGTTGGTAGTTTTCATACCTTTTGTGAATGCGATTTGGGGAGTTATGAATATGATTGAATACATGAAAAGTACAAGCAAAATTCCGTACAAGTTTTATGGTGAAAACAAGAAAAACTAATGAAATTTTTATAAAGGGGAAAATTAAATGTTTGAATTAAACAAAGAAGAGATTGCACTTATCAAGGCCACAAGAGATAGTAAGATATCACCAATTGCCGTAATGATTGGCACAAGGAATGGATTTACAGAACACAATAAGAATGGTCAATGGGATGAAGTAATTGATATTTGGGACAAATATCTGGAATCATTAGTTACGCAAGATGAAGAAGACGAATTTTAATGATATGTACCTTTTATTAAAAAAGTCGCCTTTATGATTTAACACTTTAAAGGCGACATACAGTTTAAAAAACTCTCTTTTTTCGGTAATGCAGCCAAAGCCAACTGATGCCCAAGACGGCAAGCCCACAGGATGGAAGGATTAAAGGTTGCATCAGATTACCTAATGATATAGTAAAAATAAAATATAAGATAAAATTAACGGCAATAATAATTACGAATAATGAGATAGATAGTAATAAGAATCGAGTTAAAAAAGAGTGACTTTTTCGTGCAATTGCTAAAATAGTACCAGCGAAGAATAATGTAACAAAGGCTAATTGAAATGAGTTTACCCAACTGCCTAGCTGGGCAATTGACTCCACATCATTTAGTGTTAGATCGCTTTTTGATATCCAGTATTTGGACTTATTAAGTCTATAGATCTCTAACACTACATAGGTATAGTAAAAAGCAAATGCAAGAAAGAAATAAATTGTTATACCAAACTTTGTTTTCTTAGAATAAGATAAACTCATGATTCCCCTCCTTAGCTAAAATACATAATATATTTTAGCATAAAGACGGCTTAGTTTTGTGCTCCAGACGCAGAGGCAGTGAACGAATCTGTATAATTTCCAAAATCTAAATCTTTACTAATCCCGAAACTTCCAAGAACTGGTAGAGTGACTGTCGATCTCATATTGTAACTAGCCGTAAAGGTCGCGTTGTATCCAGAATGTGAGCTGTAGGTTGAAACACTACTAAAATATGGAGAGAAAGATGTCCCCCAGCTTGAAACAGGCAAGCTTAATACAGGAGTGCTAGTTGATGTAACCTGCCAAGTACCTGAATAAGAAAATGTACCTGATACTTCAGAGACCCATTCTTTTGTGTAACTATTTAGCGTTTTATCTGTAGCGCTGTGATAAAATCTTTTTGATACACTTTCACCACTTACACTTTCAGTCTCAAAACCATTACTTTTCTTAGCTGGATTGCTTACAGCATAAGATATTGAAAGGTTTTGTTCTTGAATAATATCCTTAATTTTCTTGAAATCACCGTTATGGAAGGATTCGGAAGTATCTGTAATAAAGCTTTGTGTTATATCGGTTCCGCTTGAATCCCTTACATTGAGACTTTTTAAATTATTAAATGCATCTTTAATATAGTTAGAGAATAGTTGGCTAACTTCATTATTTGACTTAAGTTGGATGTTTTCTTGGATAGTATTCTCTTTAAGCTTGCTTGAAGAATTGTCGGCGGCAAAGACAGAAGATGTACTTAAAGATAATGCAAGTGCGGATGTTGCTAGAACAGTTAAAAGTCGTTTCATTTGTGTTTCCTCCTTAATTTTAGGTGATCTGAATGTATTCTTAAATAATAAGTAAAACTAAGAACAAGGCAATTGAATAAAATATTATTCCTCGATAATTATCACCACCATATGTAATTTTTTGTGTATTATATAATTTACTGAGCTAATCTTAGCACATATTACTAATTTTGGAAGTTACACTTTTGTTAATATTAGGTAATAAATAGATCCATAAAAATGATTGACATATTTTAATAAAATAAATATAATAATAAAGTAAAATAATTTAAGGAGATGATAAATATAGTTAGAACAATCTTACAAAATAAGACAACAGGTCAATATGGTACTTTAGAATTTTCAATGTTTGGTGGTTCGGTTCATACATATGAAGATGAAGTGTTGATGAAAGGGTCTGGTGATCGACTAGATAATATTCTTAACAAATGGGATATTGTTCAATTACCTAAAGGGTATGAAGTCGGTGAGTACGGCGGTGTGAAGAAGATTGAGAACTGAGTGGGAGTTGACCGATGTACTAATTGATTGCTTTTCAGATCATCTAGGCACTCCTAAAGAAGAGTTGCTGCATGATGATAGGTACGTTACTAAAACTCTGAAGCAGCACTTAGGAAGCAAATTATACAAAGAATATGATGAGCTAGGTAAGCAACAATGGAATAATGCATGGATGGATTTCGGCATCAAAGCAAGCAAGATGAATACATAAAACAATTATTTTATCAAAAAGGGAGAATAAAATACATATGAATTTGAATCCAACAATGCAAGAAATGACTGAGATTTTTGAAGATGCCAAAGAATTTGGGGCTAACTTCATTGCAGTAAAAGTTAAGATGGATGGGTTTGAGAAACCAGAAGTTATTTTGAATGAGAAAGAAAATATCGATTCTAAGCTTGAATATTATAAAAAGACATATAATGAAGATCTTACACATAAATTCTCGCCTGGTATTCGGATTATCAATTATACATATGGCAACACATTTAACGACATTAGACAGACACTTTAAGATTGATTGGAGATGACTTATCACGAAAGTTATTAAAAGAGATGGGACATTAGTTGATTTTGATTCAAGTAAAATTGTAAATGCAATACATAAAGCTATGAGAGTCACTGAACCCGGAATTGATAATGAACTAGCTGAGAAAATTGCACTTAAAATATATCAACAAACAGATAAAAATACGGAGCAAGTATCGGTTGAGGGTATTCAGGATTCAATCGAAAAAGACTTAATGATGAGCAGCAGAAAAGATGTTGCAAAAGAATTTATCAAGTATCGTCAAAAACGAACTGAGGAACGGCTTAAACAATCTGAACTATTTAAGATTGGTGAAGGTATTATCTCGGGAGAGAATGAAGAAGTGACTAAAGAGAATGCCAACCTGAATGGAGAATCCTTTAGTGGAAAGATGAATCGTTTTGGATCTGAGTACAGTAAGATGTACGCCAGAAACGTCATCTTGCCGAAACGATTGGTTAAAGCGATTGATGAAGGTTATGTATATGTACACGACTTAGATCACTATGCGGTAGGTACACATAACTGTCTATTTATACCTTTTGAGAAATTACTTGCGAATGGTTTCTATGTTAGCGATAAAGGTTCGGTTAGGACACCAAATTCAATTATGACAGCAATGGCACAGGTAGCAATTATTTTTCAGTGTCAACAAAATAGTCAGTTTGGTGGGTGTGGTGCTGCTAAATTTGATTGGGATTTGGCTCCATACGTGACTAAATCATTCAGGAAGCATTTCCGAAAAGGGCAAATGTATTTCGGTGAAACATACGCAGATGTGAAAGATAGTGAACTGTATATAGATAATAACTGTTTATTGCAAGCATTTCCTAAATCATATACATATGCAAGAGAAGAAACAGAGATTGAAACTAAACAAGCAGCTGAATCTATGATTCATAATTTGAATACTATGGCTTCTCGTGCTGGAGGGCAGGTTCCCTTTACCAGCATTACATTTGGACTATGTACGTCAACAGAAGGAAGAATGGTATCAAATGCAATCCTTGAAGCGTCTATGAAAGGGTTAGGACATTCAGAAACAGCAATTTTTCCTCAGCTCATCTTCCAATGTAAACAAGGGATTAACCAAAGCGAGAAGGAGCCGAACTATGATTTATTCCTGAAAGCTATTGAATGTTCAAGTAAACGTCTATTCCCTAACTTCGTAAACGTGGATGCTGACTTCAATCTCCAATATTACGATCCAGCAGACTCCGATACAGCAATTGCGACAATGGGCTGCAGAACGCGAGTTATTTCAAATCGATTTGGTAAAGCATACCAATCTGGTCGAGGCAACATTTCTTTTAATTCAATTAACCTAACCAAATTAGGTATTGAATATGGGATTGTAAACGGAAGAACCGAACCTGATATCGATGAGTTCTGGGACAAACTTGATGAAGTACTAGATATCACCCTTGATGGATTACTTCATCGCTATGATATTCAAGGTAATCAGCCAGCCAAAGCTTCTGATTTCATGATGCAGAATGGCTCATGGATAGATGGAGAAAAACTTAAACCCAATCAAAAAGTTAAAGACTTACTTAAAATGGGTTCAATAAGTATCGGTTTCGTAGGTCTAGCTGAATGTTTAAAAGCCTTATTCGGCAAACATCATGGAGAAGATGAAGATGTTTGGGATTTCGGTAAAGGATTAATCCAATACATTCGGAGTTACTGTGATAGAAAGTCTGATGAATACGATATGAACATCACATGTTTCGCTACTCCTGCTGAGTCTCTAGCTGGTAATTTTGCAAAAGTGCTGCAGAAGCAGTATGGAAAGATAGAAGGAGTAACGAATAGAGATTATCTAACAAATTCCTTCCACATTCCTGTGTATTACGATATTGCAGCATATAAAAAGATTGACTTGGAAGCTCCCTTTCACAAGTTGACTAATGCTGGACATATCTCTTATGTAGAACTCGATGGTAATGCAAGAAACAATCAAGAAGCATTTAAACGAATTGTACAATATGCTCTAAGTAAAAATATGGGGTATTTCAGTATTAACCATCCAGTAGACAAATGTATGACCTGTAACTTCGATGGAGTAATCAACAATGATTGTCCTTTATGCGGAGAAGATAACGAGAACAATATTTCACGCATTCGGCGCGTGACGGGGTATTTAGTCGGTAATCTGAATAGGTTTAATGCTGCTAAGAGAGCGGAAGAGCAGGACAGAGTTCGCCATACATGAATATATCTGGATACATAAAAGAAAGCATTGTGGATGGAATCGGATTAAGGTCAGTTATTTTCATAAGTGGCTGCTATCATAAGTGTCCTGGTTGCCATTCTCCTCAAACTCATGACAAGTTTTATGGAGAAGAACTTTCAGTAGAAAGACAAAGAGAAATAATCTCGGAGATCAAATCCAATCCTCTACTTGATGGTATTACATTGAGTGGAGGAGATCCCTTCTTTTCAGCAGGAGAAATGTTGCCATTCATAAAGTTGTTAAAAGGTGAGATCCCAGATATTAACATATGGGCTTATACGGGATTTACTTTTGAATGGTTGATTAAAAATAAGAATAATGTAATGTATAGGCTACTTCGGGAATGTGATGTTCTAGTTGATGGCAAGTTCATATTAGAAGAACGTGACACGACACTTCTATTCAAGGGAAGTTTAAGTCAGAGAATCATAGATGTAAAAGAGAGTTTAAATGAATGTAGGCCAATTATTTATATGAGTTAAGTTCATGGGTGGGTGGGAGGAACTTAAGATAACGGAGAGAGGAAGAAGAATTAAATTGCCAAAACCGATCACAAAACGAAATGGAACAAGAGTTGGCTTCGATGCAGAGAAGATTGAAAATGCCATTAAAAAGGCTGGAGCACAAACGGGAGAATTTGACGCACCAGAAGCAAAAAAATTAACACATGAGGTTTTGGAATTAGTAAACCTTAATTTGTATGATGAATTGACTGTTGAAGATGTGCAAGATTTAGTAGAAAATGTTCTACTCAAATCAGAACACAAAGTTACAGCAAAAGCATACATCCTCTATCGTGAAAAGCGAAACCAAGCAAGAAAACCAGATATTTTTAAGCACCGTCTAAATTTGAAACCGTATGAGTATCCTGAACTCATAGAATATAAAGAAGCTATCCAGCATTCTTATTGGCTTCATACCGAATTTAACTACACATCAGACATTCATGACTTTAAATCTAGTGTAAGTGAAAGTGAGAGAAATGCAATTAAAAATGTAATGCTCGCCATTGCACAAGTAGAAGTTGCCGTTAAGACATTCTGGGGAGATCTATATCATCGCCTCCCAAAACCAGAAGTTGGGGCAGTAGGACATACATTCGCAGAAAGTGAAGTTCGTCATCACGATGCATATTCTCATCTATTAGAAATTTTGGGACTAAATGAGGAATTCGAGAAGATCAAAGAAATTCCTGCACTTAATCAGCGCGTAGATTATTTGACGAAGGCTGCCCAACTGGCACGAACTGGAAATGATAAAGATTATGCCCTATCCATTTTGCTATTTTCATTATTTATTGAGCATGTGTCACTATTTTCACAATTTTTGATCATCATGTCATTTAATAAATATAAAAATATATTCAAGGGAATGTCTAATGTAATCGAAGCTACATCTAAAGAGGAGCAAGTTCATGGACTATTTGGAATTGAACTTATCAATATCATACGAAAAGAACATCCTGAGTGGTTTGATGAAGAGTTAGAGAAGACGATTTACCAGGCGTTCCTTGAGGCGTATAATTCCGAAGAATTAGTTATAGATTGGATTTACGAATCTGGTGAATTGAGTTTCTTACCAAAAGAAATCGTTAGAGAATTTGTTAAAAACCGTCTCAATAACTCTTTGAAAAGCATTGGATACAATCCTGTTTTTGAAGTAAATGAAAAGTTAGTAAATGAGACTGACTGGTTTGACACAGAGATCGGTAGCACGAAGCACGTAGATTTCTTTGTGAAACGCTCGATTAATTATAGCAAGCGCACTAAAAGTATTACTGGTGATGATTTATTCTAGTCTGAGGATATTTATGACTGGTATATATAAAATAACTAATAATGTAAACAACAAGGCATATATAGGGCAATCTAAGCATATAGCCAGAAGATGGAGAGAACATATCAATGGACAGGAGAGCTCCGTAATTAGTAATGCCATAAGAAAGCATGGAGAAGAAAATTTTACTTTTGAAGTATTAGAGGAATGTTTAATTGATGAGCTGCCTGATAGAGAGGTCTACTATATAGATAAATTCAAAACTTATGGCGCAGGATACAATATGACTAAAGGCGGAGATGGAGTCAGAGGCTTTGGAAGGGTTCTTACTCCTGATATTATTCCTAAAATCATTGATGACCTAAAAAATAATATTTCTATTCATGAGCTTGTGGATAGATATGGGATTGGACGCGAAATGATCGGAAGAATAAATAAAGGAGAAGCATGGACTATTGAAGGAGAGTCTTACCCAATAAGAGGTGGTAATAAAGAAACAGAAATAAAAATAATGAATAAGGATGATTTGCTTGAATCTATCGCCACTCTTGGTTTTAAAGGTGCTGGTAGATTATACGGCATGACTGGAAACGGGATTAAAAATAGATGCCGACTATTAGAACTTCCCACAAAGCTGGAAGAAATAAAGGAATTATATGGAAGACGAGTCTTCATTGAGGCAAAATATAAGGGAATTACACTGGATATTGACACCATAGAAGAATTGGTGGACTTTATTCATGATAAAAAATTGTCTTCAGCAAGTGATAAAAATAACATCGGGATTAGTGTAAGAAGACTTTTTAGAGGGGAGCGCAAATCCTACTTGGGCATAACTCTAAATCAAAGACTTCATGAATAAAACTTAAAAGGGGAAATTCAATTAATATGAAATGGCTAAATGAAAATAGTAGAAAATTCTTGTCACGTGGTTACTTAAATGAAGGGGTCACCGCAGAACAACGTATTCGTGAGATTGCTGATAAGGCAGAAAAGATTCTTAGTATTGATGGGTTTGCTGATAAATTTTATGGATATATGGAGAAGGGGTATTATTCACTATCAACTCCAGTTTGGGCTAATTTTGGAATTGACAAAGGACTGCCTATTAGTTGCTTTGGCTCTTATCTTTCAGACAATATGGGGGATATTTTATACACAACATCTGAAGTCGGAATGATGAGTAAGTTTGGTGGAGGAACATCTGGGTATTTCGGTGAACTTCGTCACAGAGGAGCAGCTATTAAAGATAACGGTGAATCTTCTGGTGCTGTTCATTTTATGAAACTGTTCGAATCTGCTATGGATGTCGTTAGTCAAGGAAGTACAAGGCGTGGTCGCTTTGCCCCATATCTACCTATTGACCATCCAGATATTGAGGAATTTTTAAAGATTGGTACAGAAGGCTATCCTATTCAAGAATTGACTCATGGCGTAACAGTAACAGATAAATGGATGAAAGAGATGATATCTGGAGATCCCGAAAAACGTGCACTGTGGGCTAAAGTTATTCAAAGACGAGTTGAGATTGGTTATCCATATATCTTCTTCACTGATACAGTTAATAACAATACTGTAGATGTTTATAAGGATAAAAATTTGAAAATTTATGCGAGTAACTTATGTTCAGAGATTAATTTACCAAGTAATGATGAATGGTCTTTTGTTTGTAATCTTTCATCAATGAATCTTCTCCATTATGACGAATGGAGAGAAACAGATGCAGTTAAAACTATGGTTTTCTTCTTGGATGCAGTTATGACAGATTTCTTGGGGAAACTTGAGACCATGCGAGATTCAGACAAAAAAGAAGATAACTTAGCATTTAACTTTATGAAAAGAGCCTATAACTTTGCTAAAGCAAATCGAGCGTTGGGCCTGGGTGGATTGGGATGGCACTCATATCTACAATCGAAGATGATCCCGTTTGAGAGTCTTGAGGCATCTAAATTGAATTCTCGCATTTTTAGCTTTATTCAAAAACAAGCACATGAAGCATCAAAAGAATTAGCAGAGATGTATGGTGAACCTGAAGTGTTGAAGGGGTACGGCAGACGAAACACAACTTTGACAGCTGTAGCACCCACGACAAGTTCTGCATTCATTCTGGGGCAAGTATCTCAGAGCATTGAGCCTATTTGGTCAAATTGTTATGTTAAAGATATTGCCAAGATTAAAGTGACAATCCAGAATCCATATTTAAAAGAAGTTCTAAAGTCGTACGACAAAGATACAAGAGAAGTGTGGAACAGCATCCGAGATAACGATGGCTCAGTACAGCATCTTGACTTCTTAAGTGCAAATGAGAAAGAAGTGTTTAAAACATTTAGTGAGATTGACCAGTATGTAGTCTTAGACCAGGCTTCAACCAGACAATTATTCTTAGATCAAAGTCAGTCTCTAAATATTATGGTTAATCCAAAAATGTCCGCTAAACAAATTAATGAACTATACTTGTTTGCTTGGGAAAATAAAGTAAAAACACTATATTATCAGCACAGTACAAACGCAGCACAGCAATTCAGCAAGGATAAGCTATGTTCTTCGTGTGAAGCATGATATTTTTTACCAATTACAAAAAAGAAATTATTAAAAAACCATTATAAAATAATGCTTTTAGGAGGACAAAATCTTAATGAAACCATTTTATCCAGAAATCAATAAACCGTGCTTTATTAAAGGTATCAACAAGAAGGGTATTGTAAAAGACCTGAAAATGTCTGATGAAACAGTAAAAGTCACATACTTCTCTCGTGAGACAGATAAGCGAATTACTGCCTGGTTTGATGCTTCTCAAATTGTAGAGTATAAGCCAAAGAAAACTGTAACAGATGAATTTACAGAGCTACTACTAAAGGCCCTAAATCAACATAAGCTACAAATCAAAGTTAAATACTTTGCTGATATCGAGCCTATCTCTAAAATCTCTAAAGGAGATTGGATTGATCTTCGTTCAGCAATTGATGTAGAACTTAAAGCAGGGGAATATAAGCTTATTCCTCTTGGTGTAGGCATGAAACTACCCGAAGGATATGAAGCATACCCTATACCACGTAGCAGCACGTTTAAGAACTTTGGAATTATTCAGACGAATCATTTTGGTGTGATTGATAATTCATACTCAGGAAACACTGACCAGTGGCATTTTCCAGCCTTGGCTATGCGAGACACTGTGATTAAGAAGAATGATCGAATCTGCCAATTCAGAATTCAAGAGGTAATGCCTGAAGTTGAAATTGTAACTGTAGATACACTTGACGATGTAAGTCGTGGTGGCTTCGGAAGCACAGGAAAGAACTAATACATAATCACTAAGGCAGTGGGTAATTCCACTGTCTTTAATAAATTATAGGGGTGCTAAATGAATCAAGTTGATAAGAAGTATTTAGAACTGTGTCAAGATATTCTAGATAATGGAATAACAAAAAAGGATCGTACTGGAATTGGCACATTATCTGTATTTGGGAGAGACCTAAGATTTAATTTACAAGAAGGTTTTCCGTTACTAACTACCAAGAAGATTCATTTTAAATCAGTTATTCACGAATTATTGTGGTTTCTTAGTGGTGAAACAAACATCAAATATCTCAAAGAAAATGGTGTTCGAATTTGGGATGAATGGGCTAATGAACATGGTGAACTTGGGCCTGTTTATGGTTCCCAATGGCGCAGTTGGCAAATAGCTGACACACAGTTTGATGAGGATTTTGAATATTATAGAATAACTGATGAAACCATTGATCAGATTACAGAAGTCATTAACTCAATTAGAACAAACCCTGATTCTCGAAGACATCTTGTTTCTGCATGGAATGTTGGAGAAATTAAAGATATGAAATTGCCCCCGTGTCACTATGCATTCCAATTTTATGTAGCAGACGGTAAACTCTCTTGTAAATTCAATATGAGATCCACAGATGTCTTTCTGGGGTTACCATTCAACATTGCAAGTTACGCCTTGCTTACAATGATGGTTGCTCAGATATGTGATTTAGATGTGGGTGAACTAATATACTCTGGAGCAGATGTACACATTTATACTAATCATATTGAACAGGTGAATCTGCAGCTCACAAGAGAGCCAAAAATACTCCCCAAAATGATAATTAATCCTGAAGTGAAAGATATTTTTAATTTCAAATATGAGGATTTCAAACTTGAAGGGTATGACCCACATCCAGTTATTAAAGGAGTGGTAGCTGTATGACTATTTCACTGATTGCTGCTTATGATCAAAATAAACTCATTGGATCTAATAATTCTCTTCCTTGGTGTATTCCAGCAGATTTAAAATTTTTTAGACAAACAACAATTAACAAGAATGTAGTTATGGGACGCAAAACGTTTGAATCACTTGAATGGCCACTACCCAAAAGAAACAATATTATTCTTACTACTGATCTAAGTTATAAAGCAGATGGATGTTTAGTTCTAAACAGTGTGGAAAGTGTGATAGACTTTGCTAATAGTAGTGACATTGAAACTTTTATTATTGGTGGGAGAGAGCTTTATAAGCAATTCCTCCCATACGCAGAGCATATGTATATCACAGAAATTAACCATGAGTTTGAGGGAGACACTTATTTCCCTGATTTCAGGCTTGATGAATGGAAAGTTAAGTCTAAAGCTTACATTGCCAAAGGGGAAACATCTCCTTACAACTTAACGATTAAGTATTATGAGAAACAATAAGATAAATATATACATAATATAAAATGTATGATATATTAAGTGCATGGAACTACTCCATGTGCTTTTTAATTTGAGAAAGAGGTGATAGTTATTAGTGACAACTGTTCTTAGTTTAGTACCGACATTTATCTTAATAGCCCTTATAAATTTCAATAAGAAGTGGTTGCTAAGAGATCTGATAAATATGTCAGACAAAAAGATGTTCGAGTATATATTTTATTCATTCTGCATTTCATTTATAGGATACAGCTTGCTAACAACGTTATCTGGAATGGTGTTTAATCTTCCACCTCCAGAAAAGCACATAATAACACCAATCATGTACATATATAGTGTGTTGTTTAGTCCGATATTTGAAGAGTTAATCTGCAGAAAGTTAATTCCTAGATTATTTAGTAAATATAATAATATTACTAAATATCTAATAAGTTCATTTGTTTTCTCGGCACTACATTTCAATCTAACAAGTTTCCTGGGATACATGTTCTTGGGAATCATATGGAGTCATTATTACAAGAAATCAAACAACATATTTGTACCTATTATGAGTCACTTTTTATTTAACTATTTAGTTATTTTAATTCAATCAGTGAAGGGATGATACATATTGAAACTGAGTCATGAAGCACATACGATCTTATCATTTGCATGGAAAGACGAAACACCAATGGCAACGAACTTTATTATTGATAATACATATGAGGTAAATGGTACAAAGCTAAAGCCTACAGAAAATACATATGAAGAACTCGTTAAGTATCAAGAAGTAACTAATAAACCATATAAGCTTGCTCGAACAGGAAAGATTGTTAATGTAACAGGACGGAAAATTGTATGAAGAAAATTATGAATAGTGTTTTTGAGTCCCTGTTCTGGCTGAGTGTTTTTAAAGATTATCGGGATAACTTAGCGAGTCAAGCTTACGAACTAGGTAAATATGATGCAGTAATTGAGTATGGCAATCATAGTTTTTATAAAGAATTTGCTGAAACTAGAGGAGAAACTAATACATATGAAAATTAAGAAGAATGTGCGTGAGCAGTATATGAAGCTTTGCTGGATCAGTTCAAGCAAGTGTGAATCATTCAGAGACATTGAAGATAAGATTATCAGAGCAGTAAGAACTGGACGATTACTTAAAACTGAAGATGGTAAACAATACATAAACTATTATCACAATTGTTTTGTGGTGAAGAATGGAAAAGTAATCGATATGTTCATTGACCGTGAAAACTATTGGTATGTTAAAGAACATGTGAAAATTAATTTTGATAGGAAGCATCAGAAGATTGTTGTTTAGAGAAAAAGAGAAAATTGAGTCCAGGAAAAAACGTTGATATATAAGGATTTTTTTGACTAGAAAACTTGATGAAACTCTAATTTTATAAACTAACCATAAAGGAGCGAATAAAAATGAAAGTATTAAAAGCTATCGCGAAAGATGATTTGAATGCTCATCCCCACACTTGGACTAAAGGATTAGATTACGAATGGATCGATAATGAAGACTATTTCACTCTGGCATCGAACGAAGGCAGCATTAATTATCTAAACAAGGTTCGAGAAGCCGTTGCAATTGAATTTGAACTGATTGAGGAAGTTTAGAGTTATCTATCCATACAGGGGAGGGAAACGAAGGATGAACGTGTATAAAGTCAACGGATATTGGATCGCTGCCGAGAGTCCTGAAGAAGCTTTTGGACAATTCATGGAGGAGACAGACAGTTTGGATGACATATTTATTGGTGACTTGGTGGAAGGTGAAGAGGATCAGGTAACGGTGAATATCAAACGACTTACCGCTCAATCAATGAATGTTAAAACCGTTCCATGTTGCACTGATGGGTGTGACGAATGTGAGGAATTGGACGACCATGTTTATTACACATACCAAGAATTAATTGACGGGAAAAAGGAAGGCGAATTCCCATGTATTTTAGCTATAGAGGAATAGGGAGGTAGATAGTAAATGAGAGAGTACAAGCTTCGTGCAAAGCGACTTGATAACAGAGAACTGGCCTATGGTTTTGGTGTATTTCCGATTGAGGACGAGAATGGACGTATTTTAAAGTGTGAGCTTTATACCACGTCTGGGATTATTGAGGTCGATCCCGAAACAGTAGGTCAATACACCGGACTAAAGGATAAGAACGGTAAGGAGATATATGAAGGGGATGTAGTAAAAGGTTACTGGTGGAAACGTGGTAAACGTCATAGGCATATTGGAACAGTGACTTACATTATGAATGCTTTTATGGTTCGTGGCATCAAACAATATACCGGATTAGACGATAGTTTAAGTCCAGTGTATGAGATCATCGGCAACATACACGATAACCCATCTCTACTGGAG
>RCUH01001714.1_pt1 | contig 15262 bp, 15 predicted proteins | sample 2166191 | NCBI WGS metagenome assembly RCUH01 (sample SAMN09932848, study PRJNA488358) | compost metagenome | feature: garden; material: soil; isolation source: compost soil in an enriched community after 214 h of incubation | place: Germany: Experimental Botanical Garden Goettingen | collected...
AGGGAAGAGAGATCACCATGCTCGAAAGTTGTCAGAATGCTCAGGAACGCTGGGGCGGAGTGCACCTGCTGATCGATCGCTGGTTGCAGGAACGACACGAACTGATCGGGGCCTATGACGCTCTCGGCGCAAAGCCTGAGGCGCTGGGTGAGCACCGCAAGCCCTTGCAGGAATTCTGCGGCGTGCTGGTCGATTATGTATCGGCCGGGCACTTCGAGATCTACGAGCAGCTGACGGGGGAGGCCAAGGCCTTCAACGACAAGCGTGGCCTGGAGCTCGCCGAGACGATCTACCCGCGTATTGACGTCATCACCGAAAAGCTGCTCGCCTTCAATGACCTGTGTGACGCAGGAAAGTGTGTCGCCGAAGAGTTCAAGACACTCGGCGGACTGTTGCATGAGCGCTTTGAGCTGGAAGACTGCCTGATCGAAGTGCTGCACACCGCCCACAAGGAAACCGATTCGGTTCAAGCCTGAAGCACTTCCTGCAAGATCCCGAAACGGCGTGCCAAGGCACGCCGTTTTTCGTTTGCGTCGTCAGCCGGTAGCACCGCGCAATTCGACTTCGAACACCAGTGGAGTGAACGGTGCGATCACGTCACCGGCACCGTCGGCGCCATAGGCCTGAGCCGATGGAATCACCAGTCGCCACTTCGCCCCTACCGGCATGTTTTGCAGCGCGCTACGCCATCCGGCGATCACGCTGTCGAGACTGAACCATTGTGGCTGACTGTTCTGATCGAACACCGTGCCGTCGGGCAAGCGACCGATGTACAGCACCTGCACCTTGCCGTTCGGTCCGGCCTTGGCGCCAGCGCCAGGCGTCAACTCGGTCAGCAACACGCCATCAGCCAGTTCGCGCACGCCGGGTCTGGCTTTCTCCGTGGCGAGAAAACGCTGTTCTTTTTCCAGTGCCATTTCGCTTTGCGGCTCGGCTGACTGCATGGCGATCCGGGCTTCATGCTCGGTCAGTATCTGCTGGATCTGCTCGTCCTTCAGCGCCAGCGGTTTGCCCTGATAGGCCTGCTGCAATCCTTCGACCAGTGCCTGGAGTTGCAGGTCGGGAGCCTCCTGGCGCAAGCGTTCGCCAAGGCTTGCACCCAGGCTGTAAGCGAGGTCGTGGGCTTCATTTTCCTGCGTTGTTGCAGCGGCTTGAGCCACTGAAAAAAACACGCACAGCGATAAAAAAAGGTAGCGCGACATGAGCACTCTCCGACCTGAAATTCGGGCGATTATGCCAGCGGGAATGCGCACAACGGTGAACTGCTTTTGCGCCGAGGCAGAAGTTTTTCAATCCTTTGCAACGCAGCGCTTTCGATAGTGTCAACATGCCCTAGCGGCGGTTGCAGCAGAGGTCTAGTATGAGCCGCACTCACTTCAGCCAGGAGGTAAACCATGTCGGCCACCAAGAAGCCAGTAAACACTCCATTGCACCTGCTCCAACAACTCTCGGGCAGCTTGCTCGAGCATCTGGAAACCGCTTGTTCCGAAGCCTTGGCTGATGCTGAAAAACTGCTCGCCAAGCTGGAAAAGCAGCGCGGAAAAGCGCAAGAAAAACTGCACAAGTCCCGCACCAAATTGCAGGACGCTGCGGCGGCCGGAAAAGCCAAGGCACAAGCCAAGGCCAAGGGCGTAGTGGGCGATCTTGAGGAACTGCTCGATGCCCTCAAGGATCGTCAATCGGAAACCCGCGGCTACATTCTGCAACTCAAGCGCGATGCTCAGGAAAGCCTGAAACTGGCCCAGGGCGTCGGTCGTGTACAAGAGGCTGTCGGCAAGGTGTTGTCCTTGCGTGCGGCCAAGCCTGCTGCGGCACCTGCGAAGAAAGCCGCTGCCAAACCGGCTGCTGCAAAAGCACCGGCCAAACCTGCTGCTGCCAAACCAGTCGCTAAAACTGCCGCAGCCAAACCTGCTGCCAAACCGGCTGCGAGAAAACCGGCTGCTGCCAGCGCTGCAAAACCTGCGGCTAGAACCACGGCTGCCAAACCAGCCGCCGCACGACCTGCCGCTGCAAGAGCCGCTGCTGCCAAACCGGCCGTGGCTAAAACCGCCGCCGCTAAACCGGCTGCAAAACCAGCTGCAAAACCGGCCGCTAAACCAGCTGCCCGCACCGCTGCGGCGAAACCTGCTGCCAAGCCGGCTGCAAAACCTGTCGCTGCAAAACCGGCAGCCAAAACTGCCGCTAAACCAGCAGCCAAGCCAGCGGCAAAACCTGCTGTAAAAGCGGCTGCCAAGCCTGCTGTTAAACCTGCCGCAAAACCAGCTGCAGCGAAACCAGCCGTTGCCGCCAAGCCTGCCGCTGCCAAGCCGGCTGCTGCAAAACCCGCTGCAAAACCAGCAACCAAACCTGCAGTGAAGAAGCCGGTTGCCGCCAAGCCAGCCACCGCACCGGTTGCCAAGCCAGCCAACCCGGCTCCGGTAGCAACGTCTGCTTTAGCAGCAGCCACCTCGACAGCCACGCCAGCGCCAACGCCGGCCGCCGCATCGATCGCAGCAACCACCCCAACCAGCGCTTCCTAAGTGCCGGTTACCGCGACGCGCAGCTGATGCAGCGCGTCGCGGTGCAGGTGGGCGGCCTCAGCCGCCGCACCTTCCAGCCAGGCCGATAGATCGGCCCCGACATTTTGCGGCCAACTCTGCGCCGCTCTCTCCAGCCGCAACAACAGATGCCGTTCGGCTTCCAGCTCCAGTGCCTTCACTTGTTCACGCAGGGTATGCAATTCAGCGTCTTCCTTGGCTGCGGCTTTCCACTGTGTGCGCAAGGCGCGTAACGGCCGCACGACATCGGTGTCCCAGGCGGCAGCCACGCTGCGTAGTTGCTGCAAGCGCTGCTCATCGCAGGCCACGCCTCGTTGTCCCAACCACGCACCACACAGCAACAGGCACACATTGACTCCCGTCGACTGCAATTGCAGGCATGCCTGCTCAACACCCGGACGGGCGTAAGTGGTCAGGGAAAAGCTCCACAGGTCAGAGGACATAGTGCTACTCGCGCCAGTTGCGAGCGAAGCTGGTAGACTCCGCCGCCATTATGATTCGACTTCAGAACCTGACTTTACAGCGTGGCCCGCAACGTCTGCTAGAAGACGCCGAGCTGACCCTGCACGCCGGCCACAAAGCCGGCCTCATCGGTGCCAACGGCGCCGGCAAATCGAGCCTGTTCGCCTTGATTCGGGGCGAACTGCACCCCGACTCGGGTGATTGCTTCCTGCCGGCTGACTGGCGCATCGCCCACATGCGCCAGGAGATCGAGACCCTTGAGCGTCTTGCCGTCGACTATGTGCTCGATGGCGATTTACGTCTACGCGAGGTGCAACGTGACCTCGCCGCCGCCGAAGCGGCGCACGACGGTGCCGCTCAGGCCCGCCTGCACTCGGAACTCGACAGCGCCGACGGCTACACCGCCGACGCGCGGGCGCGCAAATTGCTCGCCGGTCTCGGCTTCACCAACGAGCAGATGGATCGCCAGGTAGGAGATTTCTCCGGTGGCTGGCGGATGCGTCTGAATCTGGCGCAGGCATTGATGTGCCCGTCCGACCTGTTGTTGCTCGACGAACCGACCAACCACTTGGACCTCGACGCGATCATCTGGCTCGAAGAGTGGCTGAAAAGCTACCCGGGCACCTTGCTTCTGATCTCCCACGACCGTGATTTCCTCGATGAAGTCGTCGATCACGTGGCCCACGTCGATCAGCGCAAAATCACCCTGTATCGCGGCGGCTATACCGCGTTCGAACGCGCCCGTGCCGAGCGTCTGGCGCAGCAGCAACAGGCCTACGAGAAGCAGCAGGCGCAACGTGCGCACATGGAAAGCTACATCGCCCGCTTCAAGGCGCAAGCGACCAAGGCCCGTCAGGCGCAGAGCCGGATCAAAGCCCTGGAGCGGATGGAAGAGCTATCGGCGGCCCACGTCGATTCGCCATTCGACTTCGTCTTCCGCGAGTCGACCAAGATCTCCAGCCCGCTGATCGACCTGTCGGATGCGCGTCTGGGCTATGGCGACAAAACCATCCTGGAGAAGGTCAAGCTGCAACTGACCCCGGGCGCGCGGATCGGCCTGCTCGGCCCGAACGGCGCAGGTAAGTCGACGCTGATCAAAAACCTCGCCGGCGAGCTGTCACCGATCGCCGGGCGCCTGACCCGTGGCGAAAACACCGTGGTTGGCTACTTCGCCCAGCATCAGCTCGATTCGCTGGATTCCAAGGCCAGCCCGTTGCTGCACTTGCAGCGTCTGGCGCCGACCGAGCGCGAGCAGACTCTGCGTGACTTCCTCGGCGGTTTCGACTTCCGTGGCGCGCGCATTGATGAGCCGGTACTGAATTTCTCCGGTGGTGAAAAAGCGCGTCTGGCCCTGGCGTTGATCGCCTGGGAACGCCCGAACCTGTTGCTGCTCGACGAACCGACCAACCACCTCGACCTGGAAATGCGCCTGGCGCTGACCATGGCGCTGCAGGAATTCAGCGGCGCGGTGCTGGTGGTGTCTCACGATCGTCACTTGCTCAAGAGCACCACCGACAACTTCTACCTGGTCGCTGATGGCAAAGTCGAAGAGTTCGATGGCGACCTCGAAGACTACGCGCGCTGGCTGGTGGAATACCGCCAGCGCAACGCGCCGGTCAGCACCACCCCGGTGAATCCGGACAAGACCGACAAAAAGGCCCAGCGTCAGGCTGCTGCTGCGTTGCGTCAGCAACTGGCCCCGCACAAGCGTGAAGCCGACAAGCTTGAAGCCGAGCTGGGCAAGCTTCACGAGAAACTGGCCAAGGTCGACGCCAGCCTTGGCGACAGCGACATTTACGAGCCGGCGCGTAAGAACGAACTGCGTGATCTGCTCGCTGAGCAGGCCAAATTGAAGGTTCGCGAAGGCGAGCTGGAAGAAGCGTGGATGGAAGCCCTAGAGGTGCTGGAAAGCATGCAGGCGGAGCTGGAGGCGCTGTCCTGATGGAAGCGTTCAAGCTGCCGCTGCCGGCGGAGTGGGTCGAGCCGATCTGGTTCGCGGTGCAGATTCTGCTGATCCTGCTGGCCGGTTATCTCACCCAGCGCTTCGTCGCCAAAGCCCTGACCCGCCTGGGTGAGCGCTATCCATTCCCGCCGCAGTTGCTGATGCCACTGCGCGGCGTGTTGCGCTGGCTGATCATGGGCAGTGCGCTGATCTTTGTTCTGGAACGCCTCGGTGTCTCGGCCACGGTGCTGTGGACGGCGCTGTCAGGGTTCGTCGCCGTGGCGGCGGTGGCGTTCTTCGCGATGTGGAGTGTGCTGTCGAATCTGCTCTGCGCGATTCTGATCTTCACGGTTGGGCCGTTCCGGCTGGGCGATATCGTTGAGCTGGTGGACACCACGGACAAGCCTGGTGTCAAAGGCCGGGTGGTGGCGATCAATCTGCTTTACACCACGTTGATCGAGGCGGAAGAGTTGGGGACTGGCAGCGCGATGGTGCAGGTGCCGAACAGCTTGTTTTTCCAGCGCTCGGTGCGACGTTGGCGCGGGACTGATGTGTTTCCTTCCAGCGGGTTTGAGAAGTAAGTCTTACAGCAAGATCAAAAGCTCGTCCGATCGCGGCCCGAGCCTTCGGCAGCTCCTACAGGGATCGCATTCCAAAGTAGGGGCTGCCGGAGGCTGCGATCTTTTGCTTTTAGGCCCAATCCGCATTAGCTTGAGCGTCTGTCACGATTCAGATGCGAGGTGTGCGATGGAGCTTCAAACATGGCTGGCATTTTTTGCCGCCTGCTGGGTGATCAGTCTGTCCCCGGGTGCTGGCGCCATTGCGTCGATGTCCAGCGGCCTGCAATACGGTTTCTGGCGCGGTTACTGGAACGCCCTCGGCCTGCAGATTGGCCTGGCGGTGCAAATCGCGATCGTCGGCGCCGGTGTTGGCGCGATCCTGACCGCCTCGGCCACCGCCTTCCACGCGATCAAGTGGTTCGGTGTGGCTTATCTTGTTTATCTGGCCATCAAGCAATGGCGCGCGCTGCCCATGGACATGAGCGACGACGCGGCGGTACGACCGATCGGCAAGCCGCTGGCGCTGGTGTTCCGCGGCTTTCTGGTGAACATCAGCAACCCCAAGGCTTTGGTGTTCATGCTCGCGGTGCTGCCGCAGTTCATCAACCCGCATGCGCCGTTGCTGATTCAGTATGTAGTAATCGGTGTAACGATGATCTTCGTCGACCTGATTGTCATGGCGGGCTACACCGGTCTGGCGTCGAAGGTGCTGCGTTTGCTACGCACCCCGCAGCAGCAGAAGCGTATGAACCGCACGTTTGCCGGACTGTTCATCGGTGCGGCGGCGTTTATGGCGACGTTGCGTAAAGCGGCGGCGTAAACCTCGCGAGCACAAAAAAGGCGACCTTTGCGGGTCGCCTTTTTTGTGGCTGGGACGCAGAGCGTCCCGGGATGCATTCCCACGTCGAGCACGGGGACGATCAGGCGCCAGTCATCAGCGCAAAATCACCGGCGCAGTATCACGCGGCAGATTGTTGCGCTGTGGTGCTTCGCGCGGCTGCTCGTAACCGCCGCCACCGAGCTGCATGCTCAGTTGCCCGGCCACGTCCTCACCCAGCGCCTTCGACACGTCACGCACCACCCGTGGGCGGTTCAGCGAGATCTTGATGTCGCGGTGGTTCACCAGTTTGGTGTCCTGCGCTTCGCCCATCGCCGTGAAGGCCGAGGTGATTTCGAAGGTCTTGGTGTTGATCAGGCTGAAATCCGCCACCAGCGTCAGGCCCAGTACCGCCGAATAGCTGTCGGTGTGCGCCAGTTCGTTGATGTCCTGAGTGAAGTCGATGTCCGACACCGTACCAAACAGCACATAGTCGGCGCCCTTGAAGTTGCCGGCCTTGATGCGCTTGATCACGTCGTAGACGTCACCCTTGGACGACGCGGTGTACGGCGTGCCTTGCACTAGCTGGAACATGCCGGTGCGCAAAATTTCACCCTTGATGTCGCCGGTGAATTTGCGCAACTCGCCTTGCTCGATGTAGCTGGTGCTCGCTTCGATCTCGTTATAGCTCGAAGAGCCGCTGGAGCTGTAGTAACCCTCGCGATGATTGCTCTGGGCCGAAACGATGTGGATGTATTGCTCCACACGCTCCTGATAGGCCAGATCCGTCACCGCGACTTTCGGGGCCGCCTGCACGCTGAACGCGCAAGCCAGGGCCATCATGCCAATCCATGCGCGCATCAATTAACGCTCCGTGGTTTTGCGGATCTCTTTTTCGTCCATCCACTCGGCCAGACCGCTTTCAACGTCGATCAGTTGCAGGCTGAATTTGTAGAAGACGTCCTTGTAATCGCTGCTGCGCTTGACGATCGAGCTGATCGAGCCTTCGATGCGGTACTTGGCGGCAACCATGTTGCCAGTCTTGGCCACGGTGCTCTTCTTGTACAGGCCGCTCTGGTTTTGCAGCTTGAGCTGGTCAACCTGGCTCTGCATGGCGTTGTTGTCGCTGGCGAAGCGGGCCACGCCGGTTTTCATCAGCTGCGTCTTGATGCTGGTGGTGATTTCGCGGGTGTCGATGTATTCGCTGGTCTTGTTCTTCACGTCGTAGACCTGAACCACCGGACGGCCCTGCAGAATGCCGGACTGGGCCAGCGAGCGGGTCATCGACTCGGCGATCATTTGCAGGTCGGTCGAACCGAATTCGTTGGTCACGGTTTCAACCGCTTTGGTGTCGCCGTAGCTGATGTTCTTGCTGCCCAGGGTCGGCGAGGTGTTGGCGCAACCGGAGGCCAGTAGGGCGATAACAGCGATGCAGGAAAAGCGTGCAAACATGGGAATGCTCTCTAAAACAGGAATAGGGTGACAGGCTTACGGCGTCTTGATTTCCAGACGGAAGTCCACGGCTTTCGGGGTCGGGGCGATGCCTTGGATGAAGCTGGTCTGGGCGCCGTACATCATTTGGCTTTTCCACACTTCTTCTTCGGCAATCGGGAAGCCTTCCGCGCCGAGCCAGGCGAAGCGGTAGTAGAAAATCTTGTTGCTGTTGAGGGTGTTGCTCAACTGCACGTTGACCGTCATGAAGCCGTTTTCGCGGGCCACGCGCATGGCGCCGACGACAATGTGTTTCTGTGGACCCATGGCCACGACTTTGCTCGCGGCGCTGCCCGGCTCTGGCGGTGGCGGGGTGGCGCAGCCGCTCGCCAGCAAGGCGAGGGCGGCGACGGCGATGAGTTTGAAGCGCATGCAAAGACTCCGTTCTTAAGGTTGTTTGAGGCTGGCGACGTTGGTCGCGCTGGCGCTCGGGATGACGTGGGCGGCGAGGCCACCGGCGAACACCTGGTTGCCCACGGCGCGCAGAGTGATCACTTGATAACGCTGATCGACGGTGACCTTGACCACCGAACCGCCCACGGCGCTTGGCAGGGTAACCTGATGCTCACCCTTTTTCAGACGCAGACGCACCACTTGGGTGTTGTCCGGCAGGGTGCGCCACGTACGGGTATCGGCACCTTCGAGCACAGCTGAAGAGATACCGACGGCGAGACCTGCCAGCGGGTTGGTTTCGTTGATCTGCTTCTGCGCAACACCCTTGGTGATTGCCCGCACGGTGGTGCGCAGGATGATCCCCGGCATGTCGTCACGCAGGGCGCGGCGGGACATCGCGGTGGTGCTGTTGAGGGCGGTCAGATCGACCTGCTGGCCATCGACACCGATCTGCGCGAACGGCGCGGTGGAGGTGTCTGGCTTGATGATCGGGAACGACAGCGGCGTAATCACCACATTGTTTGAGATCGGCAATGGCAGCGGCACGCGGATCGAGTCGCGGGCTGGCGCCAGACCACTCTGGACGACGATGAGAATGTCGCTGTCGTCGGATTTGCCCGGCTTGTCGAGGTTGACCAGCGCCTGTTCCAGCAGCGGCGTGTTCGGACGCAATTCGGCAGCCTTGCGGTAGCCCGGTGCAGCCAGGCCTTTTTCGCCCAAGGCTTCATAGACGAACCCGGACAGGTAATGGCTGAAAGCACTCTGGTAGCTGTTCTTCAGGCCGACCACCTCCGGTGCGTCGAGGCTGGCGACCGGATAACCCTGCAAGTCTTTGTACTGCGTCTTGATGCCTTCTTTCTCGGCCTCTTCTTCGCTCTTGAGGTATTCCTTGTCACGCAGCTCGGCGATCACCGCTTCGCGCTCGTGAGTCTTCTTGATCGCGGTACGCGCGCCGTCGAAGTCATTAACCGCCAGCAGGTTCAGGGCCATCTGGGTGGTCAGCATGACTTTTTCGTAGTCGTAGCCTTCGTAGCGACGCACCTTGTCGTTGACCAGGAAACTGCCGAACTGGGCCAGATATTTGTCGGTGTCGAGCTTGACCGAATCTTCCCACTTGCCCACCACCTGATCAGCGCTGGTCCAGGCGTTCTGGCTGCCGGACAGGTCGCCCTTGGCGCGCAGCAATTCACCTTTCTCGAAGTAATAGAGCAGGTCTTTGTCCGGGCCGGTGTTGTTCTTTTCCAGCAGAGTCAGCGCGGCGTCAACATTGCCGGTGGCCAGTTGCTGATTGGTCTGGGCGAGTTCGGAGTCGTAGTTGCGAAACGCCGAACAGCCGGACAGCAGAGTGACGGCGCTGAGCGCAATCAGAGTGGGAGCGCGGAATGCCATGGGGGTACTTCTTCCCTGGAGTAATACAGCCGCGAATGCTGGTCGGGCTGGTGTGACCCATCGACAGTGGCGCTGGCCTCCTGCCAATTCCTCATAACCTGAGGAGCTTTAATGCCGTTTCGCGATAGCGAGGGCGCGGCATTATAGGCGGGCGGTGGTGGCTATGTAATATCTTTTTAATTGCACTTGTTAGTTTGGTGCCATTACTTATTTCAGGTCGGATACCGCACTGCCGGTCGGCGCTCCGCTGGGCTGGAATGCGCTGCCATTGGCAAACACTCGCTCACCCAAAGCCCGCAGGCCGATGACCTGGCGGCTCTGGTCGATGCGGATTTTCATGGGCGTAGCGCCGGGAGCGTTGGGCAGGCTGATCAGGTGCTCACCTTTTTTCAGGCGCAGGCGCACGACTTGGGTGAGGTTGGGCAAGGTGCGCCAAGTGCGCGTGTCGGCATGCTCGAAAGCATCCCAGTGGGTGACGTAGGAGGCTTTGCTCGGATCGCGTCGATTGTCCCTGGCCTGAACATCGGCTGCCAGAAATGCTCGATAGGTTGTGCGCTGAATAATGCCCGGCATGTCGTCACGCAGGGTGCGCAAGGACATGTCGGCAATGCTGTTGACCGCAATCAGCTTTTTTTGACGACCATCGATGCTCAGTTGGTTGAATGAAGGCGTCGAGGTGTCGGGCACCATTATGGGGAACGAGATATTGGCGACGATGACCTGACCGTCCGCGAGCTTCACCGGGTAGGGCACACGCACGGAGCTGCGGGCCGGCGCCAGGCCGCTTTGTACGATGATCAGCACATCGCTTTCATCTGCCTTCAGACCAGGGCTGTCGAGGTCGCGCAGTGCCTGTTGGAAAAACGCCATGTCCGGACGCAGTTCAATTGCCTGACGATAGCCGGGCGCTGCCAGATCTTTCTCGCCCAGTGCTTCGTAGGTGAAGCCGGCGAGATAGTGACTGAATGCACTTTGGTAGCCGTTTTTCAGCGCAATCACCGCAGGCGATTCGAGCATCACCACGGGGTAACCCTGCAGGTCCTTGTAATGCACGCGCGCGCCCTGGGCCTTGGCTGCTTCTTCGACACGCTCGTATTCCAGCTCCCGCTGTCGGGCTATAAGCGCTTCGCGCTCGTGGGTTTTCTTGATGTCGGCACGGGCGCCGTCAAAATCATTCATGGCCAGTTGGTTGAGGGCCATTTGCGTGGTCAGCATGACTTTTTCGTAGTCGTAGCCATCGTAGCGGCGCAGCTTGTCATTGATGATGCTGCCCCAGTGATCGCCCATGGCAGCGAGCAACTTGTCGCCGGTGGTCTGGATCGTGTCCTGGCGCTCGATGATCATCTGCTCGGCGCTGCGCCAGGTTGTCTGGCTCTGCGCAAACTCGCCGCCCGCACTCAGTACGGCGCCCTTTTCGAAATAGTAGAGCAGGTCTTTTTCCGCAGCCGGATTGTTCGCTTCGATCACGGCCAGGGCGCTGTTGATGTTGCCGGCCTTTAACGGGTCGGTGGTCTGTTGCAGTTCCAGATCGTAGTTGCGATATGCACCGCAGCCGCTCAGTTGCACAACGGCGGCGATCAACAGGGGAAAGTGCAAGCGGTGGCGCATGAAAGCGGTTCATCCTTGAGCGGGAAATGCGACAGGTCGCGCAGTATAGGGTGCAATAGTGGCTAAGTGATGTGGCGTTTTTGCAGGCCGATGGCTCGCGTCTTGTGTGGCGTTACGTCGACAAAGCTTGAGGGAAACGCGTTCGAAGTGAACAATATGTAACTTCGCATTTCCATTTGAGACTCATTCATGACTGCCTCGTCCCGTTTTCTGGCTTGGCTGGTGTTCCCGTTGTTTGCCCTGAGCAGCTTTAATCTGCTGGCCGATACCGTGGAAGGCGCGCCGCAAGCGCTGCACCTGCTCGATTACATCAGCGCCGACTACCCGCCGACGGTAGCGGCGGGCAAGGTTGTCGATGATTCCGAATACCGCGAGCAACTGGAGTTCACGCGGGCGCTGCAAGGCTTGATCGCCGGCATGCCGGCCAAGCCTGAAAAGGTTGCGCTGGAGCAGGGTGTCAGCGCTTTGCACGCGGCAATCACTGCCAGGCAGGATGGCGCCGAAGTGGCCCGGCAGGCACGGCAACTGGGCGCGCAACTGGCGGTGGCGTATGAGGTCAGCCAAGCGCCGATCATCACCCCCGATCCCACCCGGGGTGCGCCGCTCTATGCGCAGAATTGCTCGGTGTGCCACGGCGACAGTGGCGCCGGTGACGGTCCGGCGGGCCTCGGCATGACCCCGGCACCGGCCAATCTGCGTGATGCGGCGCGGCTGGATCACCTGAGTCTGTACGCGATCTACAACACCCTCGGCCAAGGCGTCGAAGGCACCGACATGCCGGCGTTTGCCGATCAGCTCGATGATCGGCAGCGTTGGGATCTGGCGACCTACATCGCCGGGTTCAGCGCTGATCCGGCGGCGGCCAAAGCCGAGAAAACCTACAACATCGCCGATCTGGCGCGCCAGACACCGGCCGAAGTGCAGGCCGCCGATGGTCCGCAAGCTGCAGCGACGTTCCGTGCACAACGCGCGCAGCCGCCGCAGGTCAAGCGTGGCCCGGCGCAGTTGCTCGACTACACCGCCGCAACGCTGGACAAGAGCCTTGCCGCCTATCGCGCCGGTGAACACGATCAGGCTTACGACCTGTCGGTGGCGGCCTATCTGGAAGGCTTTGAGCTGGTCGAAAGCTCGCTGGATAACGTTGACGCCAATGTGCGCAAGGACACCGAAAAATCACTGATGGCGTATCGGCAATCGTTGCAGGACGGTTTGTCGGTCGAGCAGGCCGAGCAGCGCCTGGACGCCGCCAAAGCCAAGCTTAAAGAGTCCGCCGGGTTGCTCGGCAGTGACGGCTTGAGCTGGTCGCTGAGCTACATCTCCGGTTTGCTGATTCTGCTGCGTGAAGGTCTGGAAGCGATTCTGGTGCTGGCAGCTATCCTCGCTTTCCTGCGCAATACCGGCCAGCAATCGGCGGTGCGCAGCGTCAACGTCGGTTGGGGCTTGGCGTTGCTGGCCGGCCTCGGCACCTGGGCGCTGGCGGCGTATGTGATCGACGTCAGCGGTTCGCAGCGTGAACTGCTCGAAGGTGCGACGGCGCTGTTCGCCAGTGTCATGGTCTTGTGGCTGGGCGTGTGGATGCACGACCGTCGCCATGCCGCAGCTTGGCAGGATTACATCAAGAGCAGCCTGGTTGGCGGCGGCGGGCGTTTCGGCTTCGCGATCCTCGCGTTCTTCTCGGTGTACCGCGAGCTGTTCGAAGTGATCCTGTTCTACGAAACCCTGTGGTTGCAGGCGGGTCCGGCCGGGCATGACGCCGTGCTCGCCGGTGGCGCGACGGCACTGGTGCTGCTGGTCGGTCTGGCGTGGGTGATTCTGCGCGGTTCGGCGAAACTGCCGTTGACGTTGTTCTTCAGCATCAACGCGGCGCTGCTCTGCGCGTTGTCGGTGGTGTTTGCCGGGCATGGCGTGAAGGCGTTGCAGGAAGCCGGGATCTTCGGCACGCGGCCGGTGGCGTTCTTCGAGTTTGATTGGCTGGGGATTCATGCCGATGCGTATTCGTTGACGGCGCAGGCGGTGGCGATTCTGGCGATTGCTGTGTTGTATGGGCGTAGTTGGATGGCGGAAAAGCGGCGGGTAGTCGCCTGAAAAGCATTCGCTGCGCTCACATTCGCGAGCAGGCTCGCTCCCACAGGGTTTACGCGTAACCTGTGGGAGTGACGGTGCGACGATTCGATCTGCTAGCGAATTGTTTTTGGAGATTAGAAAAATGCGTGTATGGATTGATGCCGACGCCTGCCCAAGGGCAGCGAAGGATCTGGTGGTGAAATTCGCCCTCAAGCGCCAGTTCGAAGTAGTGCTGGTGGCCGGGCAGCCGCAGATCAAGCCGGGACTGGCCATCGTCAAACTGATCGTGGTGCCGAGCGGTCCGGATGCGGCAGACGATTATCTGGTCGAACACGCAGTGCCCGGTGAGCTGGTGATTTGCAGCGATATCCCGCTGGCCGATCGTTTGGTGAAGAAGGGCGTCGCGGCGCTGGATCCGCGCGGCAAGGAGTTTGACGCGCAGAACATGGGCGAGCGCCTGGCCGTGCGCAACCTGTTCACTGATCTGCGCGAACAAGGCCAGATGAGCGGCGGACCGGCCCCGTTTGGCGATCGTGAGAAGCAGGCGTTTGCCAATGCGCTGGATCGCATTCTCACGCGCCTGACCCGCAAACCTTAAGCCTTGCACAAATCCCCTTGTAGGAGTGAGCCTGCTCGCGATAGCGGCCGGTCATTCAACAGATATGTTGCCTGATACACCGACATCGCGAGCAGGCTCACTCCTACAGTAGACCGTATCAGGCGTCGTTTTCGTGGGTCAGTTCGAGCACGCGGTCGACCAGTTTGTTGATCCCCGAAGCCGCCTCACTGATGTTCTGTGCCAGCATGTAAGCCGGGGTCGTCACCAGTTTGCGCGCCTTGTCTTCGATGATTTCCGTCACCGCACAGTCTTCGTGGGTGGCGCCCATCTTGTTCAGCGCCGTGGCGGTGTCGGCGTCGTTGCCGATGGTGCAGGTTACGCCCGGGCCGTAGATCTTCGCCGCCAGTGCCGGCGAGATGCACATCAGACCGACCGGTTTGCCCGCTTCGGCAAATGCCTCGGCCAGCGCCAGTACTTCCGGCTGCACGCTGCAGCCAGCGCCTTCAACAGCAAAGTTCGACAGGTTCTTCGCCGCACCAAACCCACCCGGCACGATCAGCGCATCGAAGTCATCGACGTCGGCTTCGCGGATGTCCTTGATGTTGCCGCGGGCAATGCGCGCCGATTCCACCAGAACGTTGCGTGACTCGGGCATTTCTTCGCCGGTCAGGTGATTGATCACGTGCAATTGCGCGATGTTCGGGGCGAAGCACTGCACCTGCGCACCGCGTTGGTCGAGGCGCAGCAGGGTGATGACGCTTTCATGGATCTCGGCGCCGTCGTACACGCCACTGCCGGACAGGATCACTGCAACTTTTTTGCTCATGGGTTTCTCTCCAGATTCATGGCGCTAAATGTCCACTAAATTGTCGCGCGTTGCCATAGGCCCAAGTGGCGGCTGCACCTGCATGGAGCGCTTTCTACATGGATCGCAACGACGGCGGGGTGTTCATTATTTGGGGTTGCCTGCGGCGTAACGAGCGGGAGATTTTTGGCGTGACAACGCCGCTGGCGAACTTGAATGCCCCAGAGTAGCGAGGATAAAAGTGATCCGTCTGACTGAAAGGGCCGGCCAGCCCGCTCAGTGCCGGCGGGCTGTAGCAAGTCGCCAGCGAGTTATTCGGCTGGCGTCTTCGGTGCGGCAGGCTTGGGTTCTTCGGCTTGATTCAGCAGTGCAGCTTTCGCGGCTTGCTCGTCGGCGTAAACCTGTTTGGCCAGCCGCGCATTCTTGAAGCGGCGGCGCAGCCACAGGCCAACGCCAAGAATCAGCAGCGCCCCGAGTACCCACAACTCGTACTTCTTGATGCTGCCGAGCATGCCTTCCAGTACCGCACCGAAGTGGTAAGCGGCGGCAGCCAGTGCGGTCGCCCAGATCGCCGCACCGATGCCGTTGAGCAGCAGATAACGTCCCGGCGGATACCCCGACAGACCGATCGCCAC
>RCUH01001727.1_pt1 | contig 15184 bp, 17 predicted proteins | sample 2166191 | NCBI WGS metagenome assembly RCUH01 (sample SAMN09932848, study PRJNA488358) | compost metagenome | feature: garden; material: soil; isolation source: compost soil in an enriched community after 214 h of incubation | place: Germany: Experimental Botanical Garden Goettingen | collected...
GTTACAAAACTACCACTGTCTAGTTCAAAGCTTGCACTGGCTATTACAAAGTTGCCACTGTCTTTTACAGAGTTGCCATTGTCTGTTACAAAACTACCACTGTCTAGTTCAAAGCTTGCACTGGCTATTACAAAGTTGCTACTGTCTTTTATAAAACTTGCACCTAACTTTGTAAAACCGTCGACTCTATTAATAATTTCTCCATTAGGCTGATAAGATAAATTAGAGTTTTCTTAATAATTTATAAAAACGTCAACAGCAACGCAATCACGATTCCAATAGCTGTGAAAACCATTCCTCTTTTAAATACTTTAGACTTTGGTGGAAACATCCAAAAGCTTGATATCACAAAGAATAAAAGACAGATTCCAAAAAAAGTATTAAGCGGAGAAAGGGCTTGTTCTGATTTCGCTTTGTGAAGTTTCGTCATCTTGTCCCAAACAAAAGGTAATTCTTTTTTGATGTAATCCGCTTTTCCTGTTAAAGAATTATAAGTTCCTTCTTTGAAATAAAAAACACCATTCTCACTTTTAGTCACCTCAAAGTTCTTGATTTTCGTTTCTTCGCCAACTTGTTTCTCGGTCAGATTTTTCTCAAAGACTTTCTCATAATGATTCTCCCTTTTCAAAAAATCCGTATCACGGTAAACCAAAATCACACCGCTGATTGCATAAACAGCCATAATTCCCGCCATCAGATATCCCAGATATCTGTGAACTATTCTCATAAAACTTCTCGTGTCCTTTATCTTATCCATAAATCGATTTAGTTATTAAATCTAACCTCTAATTTCTAAAATCTAATATCTTCTAAAATTAATCTTGTAATTCCAACCAACGCAATTCGAAATTTTCCAACTTCTCAGCAATTGTTTCCAATTCCGCAGAGAATTTTGCAATCTTCTCGTAATCAGTTTCGTTATTAAGTTCATCAAGGATTTTGCTTCTTTGAGCTTCCAGTTTAGGCATTTCTTTCTCAATCGTTTCAAGTTCGTGCTGTTCTTTGAAAGATAATTTTTTCTTAGCTGGTTGATTTGTCACAACTGGTGCAGGCGTTTCTTTCTGAGCTTCAACTTTTTCAACTTTTGGCGCTTCAACTTTTGGATTTTTCTCTTCGTTTTTCAAGTTCTCTCTGTACTCAGAGAAATTCCCAACAAACTCTTTAATTTTTCCTTCGCCTTCAAATGCCAAAACGTGGTCCACAATTCTGTCCATAAAATATCTGTCGTGAGAAACGATAATCAAACTCCCTTGGAAATTCTGAAGGAAATTCTCAAGAACCGTCAAAGTTGGCAAATCCAAATCATTTGTTGGCTCGTCAAAAATCAAGAAATTCGGGTTTTGATAAAGAATATACATCAAATGCAATCGGCGTTTTTCTCCTCCCGAAAGTTTCGAAATTGGCGAATATTGCGTTTGGTCATCAAACAAGAATAATCTTAAGAATTGAGAAGCCGAGATGGTTTTTCCATTAGCCAACGGGAAATTCTCCCCAATTTCCTTGATGAAATCAATCACTCTTTCGTCTTCTTTATATTGAAGTCCTTTCTGAGCAAAATATCCGAATTTAATCGTCTCTCCAGTTTCAATTTCCCCGGAATCTTTCGGTTCAAAACCTTGAATAATATTTAGTAAGGTCGATTTTCCAGCACCATTTTTCCCAACGATTCCCACTTTTTCGCCTCTCTGGAATTGATAAGAAAAATCTTTGAACAATACTTTTTCGCCATAACTTTTATTGATGTCTCTCAGTTCAAGGATTTTATTCCCTAATCTTTTCATTTCGAAATCCAACGCCAATGTCTCTTTTCTTGTGTCGGTTTTCGCTACTTTTTCAGTTTCGTAGAAGTCGTCTTGACGGGATTTTGATTTCGTAGTTCTCGCTTTCGGCTGACGTCTCATCCATTCCAATTCCTTTCTATAAAGGTTTTGCGCTTTATCGATAGTCGAATTCAGATTATCCTCACGAATCATTTTATTCTCGAGGTAAGTCGCATAACTTCCGTTGTGGAGATAGAGATTTCCGTCTTCCATTTCCCAAATCTTGTCACAAACTGCATCAAGGAAATAACGGTCGTGCGTTACCAAAAGCAAGGTGATTTTCGCCTTACTCAAATAATTTTCCAGCCATTCTACCATTTCCACGTCCAGGTGGTTGGTCGGCTCATCCATAATCAACAGCGTGTGGCGATGTTCTGCTCTGGTTTCTGTCAATAGTTTCGCGAGCGCAATTCTTTTGATTTGTCCACCGGAAAGTGTCCCCATTTTCGCTGACAAATCTGTGATTTTTAGTTGAGAAAGAATCTGTTCCATCTCATTTTCCAAATCCCAAGCCTTGTGGATTTCCATCTCAGCCAAAGCCGTTTCCATATCGTCCGGATTCTCTGAAGTCAAAGCGTGATGATACTTTTTCAGAGCTAAAATCGGCGCAGAATCCAAAGTCATCATAAATTCCTCGACAGAAAGTTTCGGGTCAAAATCGATTTCTTGGTCAAATAAAACTACCTGAATGTCTTTATTAATCACCACTTCACCACCATCAGCGATTTCTTTTCCCATCAGGATTTTCAGAAGTGTGGATTTTCCGCTTCCGTTTTTGGCAACGATGGCAATTTTGTCACCTTCGTTCACGTGGAAGGTAATATTTTTGAACAAAACTTTGACGCCGTAAGATTTGCTAAGATTTTCTGCAGAAACGTAATTCATTTTTATGAAGGATAATTGATGGATGTTTATTTGAGGTGCAAAAATACGAATATTACGACGGTTCTAATTTCTTAATTAAGAATAATTTAACCAGCAATCCATTTTATTTAACGATTTCTTGGGTTTTTCTTGCTTTATTTTTTTTGATTTTTGTAGAGATAAAAATTTTAACCTATGAAGAAAATATTACTTTTTTGCTTTTCAGTTTTTTTGTTAACACTTTCCAATGCTCAAAACAGCCGTTTTTTCTATGAGTACAATTTTAAATTAGATTCTTTGCATCGCGATTCCATCAAAACAGAAATGATGGTTTTAGAAATTTCGCCAAAAGGATCACATTTCGTAAGTCACAAAAAAGTCGTTTATGATTCTACTTTGACGGCAAGTTTCAAGAATTCCCAAAACACAGGACAAACTCATTTTGATTTTACTCATTTGAGACCGGCGGTAGTTAATTTTCAGGTCACTAAAAATTATCCGGATTATAAAACAAGTGTTTATTTGCCGATAAGTTCTGAACTTTTTAAATTAGAATATTCGAAAGCTTTGCCTTGGAAAATTCTTCAAGAGAAAAGTACAATTGAAGGAATCAAAGTTCAAAAGGCAACTGTTGATGCAATGGGACGCAGTTGGATTGCTTGGTTTGCAGAAGAAATTCAAATCCAAGATGGACCTTATCGTTTTTCAGGACTTCCTGGCTTGATTTTGAAGTTGGAAGATTCCAACGGCGATCACATTTTCGTTTTTAAAGGAAATAGAAAGTTGAAAGAAGAGTCAAGTCTTACCAATTCGAATTTATTTAGACATTCTATCGCTGTGACAGATGATAAATTCAATCAACAATGGCAAGCCTATAAAAAAGATCCTGCAAAAAACTTGAGAGCAAAAGGAGGAAGTGGTTCCACTGTCGTTGTGTCTGCTAGTTTTGACGGGAAATCTTTGAATAGCAATGATATCATGAAGCAAATCGAAAAAGAAGCAAAGGAAGAAATTGCTAAGAATAATAATCCGATTGATCTTTCGCTTTATAAATAATTATTCAGAAAACTTTAACTAAAGTTTTAGTTGTTTTTAACTTTTCTTTGAGATAATGCCTGTTGAAAATTTCAGAAGTTTGCTGAAAATTAATTTCAATGAAAAAAATCAACTTTATCTTTGTATTATTCGCATTTCTAACCATTCAGGCGCAAGCTATTTCTGGAATAGTTATTTCTAAAGATGACAACCAACCTATTCCTTTTGCCAAGATTGGAATCATTAATAGCGATTATGGAACTCAGGCTGATGAAGATGGAAAATTCCATATTAAGCTTGATAATATAGCGAAGGATAAAGAAATCATTGTAGATGTTCCCGGCTACAAACAGTTCAGAAGTTCTGTGGAAGATTTTGTAAAACAGAATCCTCACAATATCTATTTGTACGAAAAAGTGAATAATATTCAAGAAGTTGTCATCGCTCCAAAAAATTATAAAGAGAAAAATCTGGGTGTGAACAGTAAATCAAAATCGATAATGTTTACACCAAATATGGAGAAAGGAAATGCTGTAGTGGAGGAGACTGCGGTGGAATTTAGCTCTAATAAAAAATTGAAAATCAATAGAATTAATATGAATTTTTCCAGATTCGAATCTACCACGCCAATCAAGGTTCGCTATACAATCTATGACGAAAAAGACGGCAAACCGAATAATCTGATTTTGCAGAATGACATTATTGCGAACATTAGTAAAGATCAATTGCAGGATTCAACATTCTCTTTGGACCTTAAAAAAGAAAAAATTTGGTTGGAAGGTAAATTCTTTGTTGGTATTCAGTTCATTGGCGAGTCCGATGGAAAAGTTGCATTGAGTGGTGCGCTTTTCAGATCCGGTTATTACAGATCTTTTTATGGTGCTTGGCAAAAAATTGGAATGGCCGCTCCTGCGATTAATATTGATGTGACTGTGAGAAAGTGATTTTATTTATTTTTAAATTTGATAAATAATCACTCAAAATGAAAAATATTCTTTCTCTAATTATTCTGTTTATTTCTACAATATATTTTTCTCAGTTTTCTGATTTTGGAAAGAATACAAAAGTGGGAAAAGTACTTCATCTAAAAGATGCGGACATTTATTATGAAGTTTACGGCAAGGGCGAGCCAATCTTTTTACTTCACGGAAATGGCGGAAGCATCGATGCTTTTACGAAAGAAATTCCTGAGCTTTCCAAGCATTTCAAAATAATTGCGATGGACACACGCGCTCAGGGAAAAAGCACAGATACTTCGACTGAACCTTTGACCTACATTAAATTTGCGGATGATGTAAAAACTTTGGCGGATGAATTGAAATTAAACAAAGTCAATATTCTCGGCTGGAGCGATGGCGGAAATACCGCGATTGAATTTGCTATTAAATATCCAAAAAATACGAATAAAATTATCACAAGTGGCGCGAATGTTTTCCCAAATGGTGTAGGAGAAAGTGAGGTTGAAAATATGAAAAAGGACGCAGTAAAGATGAAAGGAGAAACCAAACATGAAAGAGATATTCGTCTGCTTCAATTGATGATCGATGAACCGAAAATTACCAAAGAACAACTCAACCATATCAAAGTAAAAGTTTTTGTTTTAGCAGGCGAAAATGATTTGATTTTGCGTTCTCATACAGAATACATCGCTAAAGAAATCCCAAATTCCAAGATGAAAATCTACACAGGTGCATCACACGGCGTTCCCGTAGAAAGAGCTGAAGAATTGAATAAAGATGTGATTGATTTTATCAAAAAATTAAATCAATCAATCGTCAGCATTTTCAGCGACCAAAGATTTCCATTGTAGATATCCAAATCTACTTTTGTATTGATACCGTAAACAATACCGTTTTCTGAGAATTGCCAAAACTTAAATTCGTCATCGGGCGAAGGCGTAGGAACATCATTGTAATTGGCGAGCCAAAGCGGATAATCATCAAACTCACCTTTCAAATAGTCTTTGTAAAAGTGATAATAAGTATAGATAATCGGTTTTTCGCCATAAGTTTCCTCCATTATTTTGATCCAAATCTTGAGGTCAGAAATCAATTCTTCTTTGGTCTTTTTTCTAGGCGCTTTTTCAATATCAAGGATTGGTGGCAAATCTCCAGATTCTAATTTTGCAACAGATAGAAAGGAATTGGCCTGCATCACTGGATCTTCGTCGGGTCTGTAAAAATGATAAGCACCGCGAATCAGCTTGTGGTGTTTTGCTGTTTCCCAAAAATGGTCAAAGTTTTTATCAAGTCTTCGGTTTCCCATACTTGCCCGTAGAACCACGAATTTTAGAGGTATTGTACGGTTTCCAATACTGAGGCTGTCCCACTGGATATCTTCTTTTCTTTGATAATGAGAAATGTCTAAGCCAAAAGTTTGATTGGAATATAATCCAACTATTTTGTCGATTCTTGCCGTTTCTTTTTCAGAATTAGTAAGATTTTTGTGCTCGAAATGTTTTCCTAAATAATAGGAGAAGTAATAATTGATTTTTTGTCTCAGATAAAACCCTGTTCCCAGTAATGCTACAAAAAGTATGATCAGAAGAATCCAACGCTTTTTTATAAAAGCATTTTTTCTTTTCTGATGAATTTTTCTTCTTGTAGTTTGGGTAGATTTTGCCATTTGATTTGCAAAAATATTGTTTTTCCTTTTTGAAACGAAAGAGAAAATATTATTTTTATAATTTAATATTTAGCTTGATTTTTTTGGCTTGCTTTATGCTATCATTGAAACATTAATTATAAAATAAAAAATCAGATGAAAAAGAGATTTTTAGCATTGGCTTCAGTACTATTCGTAACGGTTGCAATGAATGCTCAAACAGTAAAACAAGAAGTCAAAAAAGATGCAAAAGCTGTTGGAACCGCAGTTGAAGACGGCGCAAAAGCAACAGGTGAAGGCGTAAAAGATGGCGCAGAATGGGTTGGCGATAAAACTAAAAAAGGTGCAAAAGCAACCAAAAAAGGTGTAAAGAAAGGTGCAAAATGGGTTGGGGCCACAACCAAAAAAGGTGCAAAAGCGGTAGAAAAAACTGCAGTAAAAGGTGCTGACGCAGTTTCAGACGGATACAAAGATGTAAAGCAAGATCTTAAAAAAGATTAATGATATTCAAAAGACTTCAGAAATTGAGGTCTTTTTTTTGTAACATTTTGATAAAAGTGGTCACTAATTAAAGGAAATGTTTCAAAAATGAAACCCAATTATTTTAGAAATTTAACTACTTTCGTTCAAAGGAAAAATTTAAAAAAAATGAAGAAAATTATTATGACGTTTGCACTTTCTGTTTTGATGGTCGCAAATATGGCAGCTCAAGCAGTTCCAACAGCAAAACAAGTAATTGATAATTATATTACGGCTCTTGGTGGAAAACAGAAATTGGAATCTGTGAAAACACTTTCTATGAAAAATTCTATCAGCGTGATGGGAATGGAAATGGAAGGAAAAACAATCAAGAAAGACAACAAATTTAAATCCAGCCAATCTATGATGGGGCAGGAGATGGTTCAGGTTTTCGACGGTGAGAAAGGCTTTGCTAACCAAATGGGACAAAAAATAGATTTCCCAGCTGATCAAGTTGAGAAGTTGAAAACTGCAAAATTGATGGATGCTCTAGGTTTGGATGCTGCAAAAATCAAAACAGTTGAAAAAACGGCAATAGAAGGGAAAGATTACTATGTTCTTGCTTCAGATGAGGGCAAATCTTATTTTGATGCAAAAACAGGATTGCTTTTCAAATCTGAGAACGAGAAAGGTAATATGACTATCAAAAAATATGCAGATGTGGACGGAATCAAATTCGTGGAAGAAATGTCTCTTGATGCAGCTGGACAACAAATTGAAATCAAGAATACAGACATAAAAATCAATCAGCCAGTTTCTGATGATGAGTTCAAATTGTAAGAATTAAAATGTATTTTGTACAATGTACAATGTACAATGCAATTAAGTAAAAAGGAATCCAACTTGGATTCCTTTTTTTTTGTCTAATATCTCGAGTCTAAATCTAACGTCTGATTAAGAATTATATTCTTTTTCCCATTCTTCTGCTGCATCACAAAGGGTTTTGTAAAACTCTTCGCCATATTTTCGGATTAGTGGTTCTTTTAGGAATTGGTAGATTCTCACTTGCAATTCTTTTCCCAAAGTACAAGCATCATTACAGATTTCCCATTCGTGATAATTGAGTGCGATGAAAGTTTTATAGTCATTCACACGAATTGGATACAGATGACACGAAATTGGTTTTTTCCAATCTACAACGCCATCTTCATATGCTTTTTCGATACCACATTTGGTTGTTCCTTTCTCATCAAAAATAACATAGGCACATTCGCTTCCGTTCACCAATGTCGTCACGTAACCGCCGTCATAAGGATCCACAACCCAAGTTCCTTGTTCCTCGATGGCTTTCACGCCTTCTGGTCTTAGGTAAGATTTTATTTTTGGAAAAATCTCTTCAAGAATTGGCAATTCGTCCTTGTCAAGTGGTGCGCCAGTGTCGCCATCTACGCAACAAACGCCTTTGCATTTGGTAAGGTTGCAGACGAAACTTTCTGCAAATATATCTTCGGAAATCAGTTTGTCATCTATTTGAATCATTCTTCATTAATTATTTTAATATTGTGCAAAATTAGCAATTTTAAATGCTGTAAGTGTAAAAACAATGATCCAAAGTCCCAATTCCTGCATCCAATATTTTGGAAGGAAGCGCAACATTCGGCTGATGATAATGCTTACAGGCAAAGCTAAAAGCAAAAGATAATCGTAATTATTTCCCATATAGAAAATAATGGTGATCAATTGTGCGAGGGAAAAAACCAAAACAAAAGTGTATTTGTAGCGGCTAATCGGGCTTTTTTCATTGTAATGTTTGAAATGATCTGAGATCGAAAAGATGATCATCAAAATAATTGGAATCAAAATGTACAATGGGTAATACGTTTTCAAAATCTCAAACGATGCAGAAAATGGAAAATATTTGCTGTCCCAAGTGGTATAATGAATGAGGTACATCACGCCGAAATAACTCAAAACAATCAAAATAGCACCATATAAAAGTCGAAACATATTGAGTCCAACTCTTCCGGACGTTCCAATAATATGGAAAATCACAAACACAGCCATTGGCCAACTCGGCGGGAAAACTAGGAATGTGAATGCTAAAATGGCGCCTACAAGCATAAAGGAACTTTTCCTGAGCTGATCATTCTGACTTGTTAAAATCAACAATAAGATTGAACTCATCAAAAAAGTAAGACCCAAGCCCAGATCAATTGTTCCATCGTAAAAAGACGCAACAAAAAGTGTGTAGAGAAAAAGTGGAAGATGGGAAAACTGATTGAGCGCAATCGCGTTGAATAAAAAATATCCCAAGCTAATTCCAGTGAACGTAATTATTATCGAAATTAAGTCTATGTTTTTGAAATCGAGTAAGTTAAGTGATAAGAATATCAAAAACAAGAATCCAATGTAAGCCGGAACAGAAAAAATATTGCTTTCTTTTGAAAGTAATCGAAACATTTTTTATAAATTTGTGCAAAGTTAATATTAAAAAAAGAAAATATGACATCTTTCTGGTTAGCATTAAGTGCAGCATTCAAATGGTCTTTCGGTTTTTTTGACCTTGCAGGAAACGTATTAAACTGGATCTTGTTTCTAGTAGCTACAGGTTATTTTTGCTACTGGTGTTATGTTTTGGTAGTGACTTTGGGCGCTCAAAAAGATAAGGAATACTTCTCTCCAACAGAAGGCCACAATCCTTACTATGACCCAAAAATTTATAAAAACGAAGGTTAAATAAATTGATTATACAATAAAAAACCCGTCTTGTTGCTAAAACGAGACGGGTTCTTTTATTTTTAAATCTTGACTTCTAAGTCTTGATTCTTATATCTTGAATCTTGTTTCTTGAAAATTTATTCTTCGTCGTGACAAGGAACAACTAAAACCGGAATTTTCGATTTTTTGGTAATCTCTTTGGTCAAACTTCCGATGAAAACATCGTAAACACCGCTTCTTCCATGTGATCCAACTACGATATAATCTGCAGTTTGAGCATCAGCGAATTCCAAAATTGTGTCACCTGCAATGCCTTGTTTCAAAATGTGATTGCAAGTAACGCCTTTAGCAACAACTCTTTCTTGAAGTTTATTAAGTTCCTTCAATTCATATTTGATTTCGTTTTCCTCAACTTCTGGGAAATATTGAAATCCCATATCACCAATTACGAAACCAATATCTGTCGCGGCAACGTGAATCAAATGAATTTCAGCATTGATGTCTTTGGCGAAATTAATGGCATAATCTACCAATTTATTTGAACTGTCGGAAAAATCTACGGGTAAAATAATTTTTTTCATAATCTAAGTTTATAATCAACAAAGTACAAAAATTTAGCCATTATAACAAATCCCGAGCTGATAACCCTCAACTATTAACCAACAATCATCAACTGATTTTGACTATTGAATCTTCAAACTGAACAATTTTTTATCTTCCAAATAAGCTTCCAATAAATCATTTTCCGAAACTTTCCCAACACCTTTTGGAGTTCCCGTGAAAATCAAATCGCCAACTCTCAAAGTGAAATATTGTGAGGCAAAAGCAATAATATCCTCGGGACTGAAAATCATTTCAGTCGTATTCCCGTCTTGTACTTTCTCATTGTTTTTAATTAATGAAAAATTTAGGTTTTTCAAATCAAAATTCTCTTTGGAAACAAAATCCGAAACCACCGCAGAACCATCAAAACCTTTCGCCAATTCCCAAGGCAAACCTTTGTCTTTTAGTTTTGTTTGAAGGTCTCTCGCTGTGAAATCCAATCCCAGACCAATTTCGTCATAATGATTTCCAGCGTTTTCTTTCTGAATGTATTTTCCACCCTTTGAGATTTTCAAAACTACTTCCAGTTCATAATGAATGTCATCAGAAAATTCAGGAATATAAAAATCCGAACCTTTTTTCAGAATTGCTGTATCAGGTTTCATAAAGATCACTGGATCTTCAGGAATTTCATTTCCCAATTCTTTGGCGTGCTCGCCGTAATTTCTTCCTACGCAGATTATTTTCATTTGATTAATTTATGGTGTTCTTCAGTCTTGTCAAGGTTCCGAACCTTGACAAGACTTTTAGACTTATTTATTTAAAATCTTGATTTCAACTGAATCTTAGTAAATATCTTCTTCGTATAAAGCGGAAAATCAGCGCTTTGAAGCCAACCATAATATCCAATATCTTTCTGGAAAACTTCCTTTACAACTTGTCCTTTATATTTCCCAAAAGCAAAAATCTCTTGCTCTTTGTCATTGAAATGAATCATTCCTGCCAAATCCGCAAACTTGCTGTGGAAAGAGAATTCGCTCAAGCCAGCAACTTCTTTTGGTAAATCTTCGTAATGTCCAACTTGCGCATCCAAAACTTCGAAAGTCGCCAGAACATCAGCTTCTGCAGAATGTGCGTTTTCCAAAGTTTTTTGACAATAGAAATTGTATGCGGCGGAAAGATTTCTCGGTTCCATTTTGTGATAGATGGTTTGCGCATCCACCAATTTGAATTTACTCAAATCGAAATCCAAACCAGCACGCAAAAGTTCTTCTGCCAAAAGCGGTACATCAAAACGGTTGGAATTGAAACCTCCCAGATCCGCTCCTGAGATCATTTCCAGAATTTTTGGTGCGATGTCTTTGAAAGTTGGTGCGTTCACAACGTCTTCATCGTAGATTCCGTGGATGGCGGAGGATTCTTTTGGGATTGGCATTTCTGGATTTACCTTCCAGGTTTTGCTTTCTCGTGATGCGTCCGGATTTACTTTCAAGATGCAGATTTCCACGATTCTGTCTTTTCCCACGTTGGTTCCCGTCGTTTCCAAATCGAAAACGCAAAGTGGTTTATATAGTTTTAGATTCATAAATGATTGTTGATAAATGATGATTGATGAATTTTTAATTCTCGCAGATTAGACAAATTTGCAGATTTAAATCTGCTTAATCCGCAAAATCTGCGTGAAAAATATTTTTATGAATATTATAATTTTAATCTTCCAACATCTGACTTCCATCTTCCAACTACTTCAGTTCTTTTTGAAATATCAATGAAATCAAAATGTAATAGATGATTACTAAAGGAATTCCGACTGTTTTGAATATTAATAAAATCAAAATTCCGCCAATCAGCAAAGCCAGTTTTGGATAATTATCTTTGAGCTGTTTTGATTTGAATTTCATCGCGATCATCTTGATTGGACTGATCAAAAGCCAAGAGGAAACGACGGTTAAAATCAATAAGTAAATTTCATTCTCAAAAAGAAAACTGAAATATCCTGTGGTTTTGAAAGCATAAAACAATCCGAAGATCAAAATCGTGTTACTCGGCGTATTCAAACCTTTGAAGTAATATTTCTGGTCGTCATCCAAATTGAAAATCGCCAATCTTAGACAAGAGAAAAGAGTAATTATAAATCCTAAGTAATAATACCAAGGAAAATCCGCATAATTATTTCCGATTAATGCAACAAACATTGTGATCCCAGGCAAAAATCCGAAACTCACCATATCTGCCAAAGAGTCCAATTGTCCGCCCAAATTACTACTGGACTTCAAAGCTCTTGCAATAAAACCGTCGAAAAAATCAAGAACCAATGAGATAATAATGCAAATCGCTGTCGTTTGATAATCGCCGGAAATGAGATGAACAATCCCAACGCAACCCGAGAAAAGATTCCCTAGAGTGAATGCGTTGGCAAGGTTGTTTTTGATGAAATTCATATCACAAAAATAAGTTTTTTTGTTGGAAGCTTGGAGCTGGAACTCCGAAGTTTTTGAGTTGCGTGGAAAAACTTCCATCTTCAAACTTCCATCTTCCCGCTTTTCTTAATTTTGCAAAATGAAGAATTTTAGAGGGCAGGAAGTTTTGGCCTTGGTTTACAGACTTTTTTTGGTGTTTTTCTTTTATCAGATCGCGCGATTCCTATTTTGGTTTTTCAATCAGGAATTGGTAAAAGTGGATGGAATTTCGGAATATTTCAAGCTTTCTTATTATGGAATTGCGTTTGACACAACTGCGATTCTTTATGTGAACTCGGTTTTTATTTTGTTAAGTGTCATTCCGATTGTTATTAATACAAAAAAGAATTATCAAAAATTTCTTTTCTTTTGGTATTTCATCACGAATGGAATTACCTACGCTTTCAACTTTGGCGATATTATTTATTATAGATTTAGTCAGGCGAGATTGACTTCTGCGGCATTTTCTGTGGCGAAGAATGAATCGAATATCGGAAAAGTCTTTTTCAACGCGGTTTTGCAGAATCCGTTTGTGCTTATTTCTTTTATTTTAATGATGCTCTTGTGGATTTTCCTTTACAAAAAAGTGAAAGTGGAAGAGGAGCGACCGAGGAATTTAATCAAATATTTTGCTTCTTCAATTGTGATTCTGTGTGTGACTGCACTTTTGGTTGTTGGCGGAATCCGTGGTGATTTCAAACATTCTACAAGACCCATTAATTTGGTTGATGCCAACAAACACGTCAGAAATCCATTGCAAGGAAATCTTGTTTTGAACAGCGTTTTCTCATTCTTCCGAACTATTAATACAAACAATTTCAAGCTCGTTCATTTTGTCGATGAAAAATTCATTAGCCAAGAAATCAAACCGTATAAATTTTACGAAAGGGAAGTTGATGAGAAACCAAACGTTGTGATTTTCATTATGGAAAGTTTTGGGAAAGAATATTCTGGCGCTTTTAACAGAAATACGAACATCAAAGATTTTGTTTCTTATACGCAATTTCTGGACAGTTTGGCTAATGAAAGTCTAATTTTCACTAATGCTTTTGCCAACGGCAGACAATCCATCCACGGAATGAGTTCTGTTCTTGCCGGAATTCCTAGTTTGACGGATGCTTTCACGAGTTCGCCTTATTCCAATCAAAAAATCCAATCGATTGTTTCGGTTTGTAACGATTTGGGTTATGACACGAGTTTCTATCACGGCGCACCAAATGGCTCAATGGGTTTTCAGGGTTTTGGAAATATTTTAGGTTTCAAACATTATTTCGGAAAAAATGAATATAATAAGGATGAAGACTTTGATGGGATTTGGGCAATTTGGGATGAACCATTTTTCCAGTATTTTGCGAAGAATCTCGGGAAGAAACAACCTTTTATGTCAACGCTTTTTTCAGCTTCGTCCCACGACCCTTTTAAGATTCCGGAAAAATATCAAAACAAATTCAAATCTGGACCATTGCAAATCCACGTTCCAATTCAATACACAGATTATGCGTTGAAGAAATTCTTCGAAACAGCTAGCAAACAAGCTTGGTATCAAAATACGATTTTTGTGATCACGGCTGATCATACCAATCAGATCCAATATCAAGAATATTTCAAACCGATGAACAGATTTGCGATTCCACTTTTGTTTTTCTCTCCCAATTCAAAATATAATTTGAAAGGTATTGATGATAGATTCGCCCAGCAAATCGACATTTATCCGACTTTGACAGATTTGATTGGTTATAATAAGAAGATCAGAAGTTGGGGCAGGAGTTTGGTTTCCGATAAAAATGAGGATGCAATCATTGTTAATTCTGATGCGATCAATGAACAGATGATCATTGGAAATTACATTTATATTTTTAATGGAAAAGATGTAACTGGAATTTATGATAGAACAGATTTGGCGTTATCAAAAAATCTCTTCAGCAAAAACCTTAATCCAGAACAAAAACTTGGAATCCTAAAAACAAAAGCCTGGTATCAGGATTATATGGATCGTGTGATCAATAGAAAATTGTATTAAAATAAAGCTGTTTAATATTTGAAAATTCTGTCAGTTGGCTTTATTTATGCTTTGGATAGCAAATAATTCTTGTTTGTTTAAAATTAATTTATATTTTTATCAATATTAATTTAACGTTAACAAGTTAATAGAATCAAACAACAAACAACTCAAAAATAGAAGACAATGAACAAATTATTTTTAACAATTGCCTTATCATTTATCAGCGTTCTTTCATTTGCTCAGATTGAAGGAAAATGGAAAACCATCGATGACGAAACCGGAAAACCAAAATCCATTGTAGAAATCTCCAAAGATTCCAATGGCAAATATGCTGGAAAAATCGTTCAATTATTGATCAAACCAGAAAATGCCAATTGCGTAAAATGTAAAGACGACCGCAAAAACAAACCGTTGATTGGTATGGAAATCATCAGAGGTCTTTCAAAAGACGGCAACGAATTCTCTGGTGGAACTATCACAAATCCTAAAGATGGCAAGTCCTATAAGACAGAACTGGTAAGAGAAGGAGATCTGTTGAAAGTGAAAGCCATCATTATGGGAATTGCAGTTAAGACCCAAACTTGGCACAAAGTGAACTAAGAAATCATTATGATAAATGACAGGCTTCCAGATGGAAGCCTTTTTTGTTATGCAGATAATAAAAAAATTAATACTTTTGT
>RCUH01001728.1_pt1 | contig 15179 bp, 14 predicted proteins | sample 2166191 | NCBI WGS metagenome assembly RCUH01 (sample SAMN09932848, study PRJNA488358) | compost metagenome | feature: garden; material: soil; isolation source: compost soil in an enriched community after 214 h of incubation | place: Germany: Experimental Botanical Garden Goettingen | collected...
CCTTCGAAGGCATCCACCAACAAAACAACACCATCCGCCATTTTCAATACTCTTTCTACTTCACCACCAAAATCGGCGTGACCAGGTGTATCGATAACGTTGATCTTTACGTCTTTATAAGTTACAGAGATGTTTTTTGATAAAATGGTAATCCCTCTTTCTCTTTCAAGATCGTTGTTATCCATGATCAGATCACCACTCTCCTGATTCTCACGGAAGATGTTTGTGGCGTGGATAATTTTGTCAACCAAAGTCGTTTTTCCGTGGTCAACGTGTGCGATAATCGCTATGTTTCTAATATTTTGCATTCCAAATTTTTACGCGTGCAAATGTAATGATTTTTTCACAAATTTCACCAGATTTCTGATGAATTTTCAAATCGTTGATAAATTCACACTATATTTAATATATCCGCAAAGTATCATTAATTTAAAAATCGAATAGATTTTAGATGTAAGAATTTAAAAGTTAGATTTTTCCGAAAACTATGAACTCCTCAGAATTTCTTTTCCAATGATGCTTTGCGTGAAAATAAGATAACAGTTTCCACCATCTTTCAATTTGTATTTTTTCTTGATTTCATCTGGTTTCAAAGGATAATTTTTTGAAATGATATTGAACTGATCATTCTTTTTTAAATCTTTTCCATCGATTTTTTCAACTTGCAAAATCCTTCCGGGAAAGTTTTCGATTTTATTTTCTGAAGTATAAAAATGGGTATTTGGATGCAGTTTTTTCAATCCAAATTTTTCTGAAATGATATTGAATGCGCCCGCTTTTAGAATGGAATTGTTTGGAATATAAAGATAATTAAGACTTTCCGAGAATTCTGATGTGGCATTTTTCTCTTCATTAATATAAAAAGAAAATTCTGGTTCGTCGGATTCCAGGTTGATACAAGTGATTTTCGTATCCTCACTCTTTTCTCTTTTTTCTTGATTCTCAATCATTAAAACCAATTCCTTAACCTCATTTCGGACAGCGATAATCTTGATCTCATTAATGTTTTGAAGTTCCGAAACGAGATAAGAAATATCGATCAGAGGCGAAAGTTTTACGATAATTCTATCTGAAATTGAATTAAGTTTTCCCTCGATTTCCAAAAGGTTTGGCGAAAGATCTTCGAGCAGGAATTTCTTTTTATTATTATGATCTCGTCTTGCAGGATCTAGATAAATAACATCAAATTTCTCTTTATTAATTTCTAAAAACTCTTCAAGATTTTGATTGATGAAATTGGCTTTTCTATTTAAGAATTTCCAATTGTGTTCGACTATCTTTATCAAATCTGGATTTTGTTCAACCAAAGTCACTTCTCCAAAATTTTGAGAGAGAAAAAAAGCATCGATCCCGAAACCTGAGGTCAAGTCCAGGAATGATTTTCCTTTCAAAGTTTGTGCTTTGTATTCTGCTGTGGATTGGGAGGAAGCTTGTTCCAAATTAAGGTTTGGAGGGAAAACAAGATTGTCTTTCAGTAAGAATGGAAACTTTCTCTGAGCTACTTTTTTGCCCTTGATCTGTTGAACAATTTCCTGAATCGTCACATTTGGAAATGGCGATTTTTTTAATAATAATTTATTGATGTCACTGTCAATATTTTGGTTGATGAAGTTTTGAACTTCCGGAGCAAGCAAGTTTGTAAAATCCATTTAGCCGTAGATCTTTTGAATGGTTTTGATGGAATTGGTGATGATCTTTTTCAAAATATCAATATTAATATCTTCTAATTTTTTGAGGTAGATGCAGGCTTTCGCCATTTTGACTTTTCCTAATTGTAAAAGGAGATTCTCCTTGTCATCAATGTCCTGATAAACGTAGAGCGAAATCTGAGCAACACGATTGGAAAGTCCAGCCAAAGGTGCGTCGCCTTCGTGTCCACTTTCGTATTTGTAATGGTAACTTCCAAAACCGATGATGGCTTCTCCCCACATTTTAGGTGGAAATCCAGATGTTTCTTCGAAAATTTTCACCAATTCTCTGACATCTTTTTGGCGTTTTTCATCTGCAATATTGTTGATGTAATCTTCTACGGAAAGGTCGTTTTCAGTGGTTTTGTTTTTTGCCATCTTGAGAAGTTTTCAATGTTTAAAGATAGAAAAATTCAATTTAAATCCAATCGCTAATTCTTGTAACTAACCCGCAACCCGGCTTGAACGGAAATCCTTTTTTGCTTGTATTTGAGTTCTATTTGGACTGAAATCGTATGCAAAAAAGATTGGGAGTGGGAGACGGATAAGTTGCCCAAAAATTAAGAATATCAATCTTAAACTGATTTCATATTATCACCATCCCGGAAATTGAGTCTTCGGAAAACGAAACCGGAAAGAATGGTCAAGAATCCGACTATCAAAAAGGTGTATCGGAACGCGTTGTGAACCTCGTTTTTGATGAATGTCGTGTCGCCTTCGAATAATTTCAGAACAATCAAACCAAATGCGATCCCGAATCCAACCGCAAACTGCTGATTGACGGAAACCAAAGAATTTCCACTGCTGTTCTGATAAGGTCGCAAATCCGCAATCGAAATCGTGTTCATCGATGTAAACTGGATGGAATTGAAAAAACCTAGAACCAACAAGATCGGAATGTACCAATAGATCGAGCTTTGAACTGTGGGAATTGCCAAACAGCAGATCAAGACACCAATTATAAATGTGTTGGTCATCAACGTTTTGCGATAACCAAATTTATCCAAAATCCCGATGACGTAGGATTTTCCGAACATCGCCGTCAAAGCCATCGGTGCAACGATCCAACCCGAAGTGAGCGCCGATTGTCCATAAGCAATCTGAATCATTAGTGGAACTAAAAGCGGAATCGAGCTGATTCCCAACCTTGTAGCGAGATTTCCTAAAATACCAACACGGAATGTTCGAACTTGAAAAAGATTCAATGGGAAAATCGGATTGTTGTCTGTTTTGGCGTGTTTGTAATAGAAATATAGCATCAAAAATCCTAAGACCAAAACCAAGAGAACGGGCGTGATATTCTGTGCATTTCCGAGCAATTCCAAAGAAACCGAAAGTAATAACGACGCCATCGCGAAGATTAGAAATCCTTTCAGATCAAAGTCTATGACGGGCGATTTGAAGTTGGGCATGTATTTTAAACTTAAAATAATTCCAATCAATCCAATCGGAATATTGATGAGAAATATCCAGTGCCAAGTCAAATAATCTACCATGTAACCACCGACCAAAGGTCCCATCACGGGACCAATCAAGGCTGGGATAATGGCAAAATTCATTGCCTTCAAAAGTTCATTTTTGTTGAAGGCTCTGATCAAAGCCAATTTTCCAACAGGCGTCATCAAACTTCCACCAATTCCTTGGACAATTCTTGAGATCACCAACTGCGTCAAATCCTGTGATAAAGAACAAAACAACGATCCCAACGAGAATATAACGAGCGAAAGAATAAAAATCTTTTTAGTCCCGAACTTGTCCGCCAAAAATCCGCTGACCGGCATGAACAAAGCCAATGTCAGAACATAACTGATGATCGCATTTTGCATGTCAAGTGGCGATTCCTGCAGATCTCTGGCGATTGATGGCAATGAAGTGTTGAGAATCGTGGAATCCAACATTTGCATAAAAATGGCTGTTCCCAATATGAATGGTAGAAATTTTTTGACCTGATCTGTAGCTGGTATATCGCTCATTATTTAAATTTAATCGATTAAAAAAATCCGCTTGTGAGCGGATCTTAATTTTAAACCAAAGGTTCTTGTTGACTGAGGCAGTGGAAACTTCCTAAGCCCCAAATGATATCGGTGGAATCTATACCAACCACTTCTCTTTCCGGAAAACATTTTTGGATGATGTCCAACGCAAGCTGATCTTTCTCACAATTGTAAGTCGGAACAATGACAGATTTGTTTGCGATGTAGAAATTGGCGTAAGACGCTGGCAATCTTTGTCCATCGCAATACACTGGATCTGGCATTGGAAGTTCGATGATATTGAGAGGTCGTCCGTCCAACAATTTCATTTCTTTTAATTGACGAAGATTGGTTTGAAGGATCTCGTAATTGTCATCTTCCTTATTATCTTCAATAACTGTCAAAACCGTGTCTTCATTTACGAATCTAATCGTGTCGTCCACATGCCCATCTGTATCGTCACCTATAATACCGTCATCAACCCAAAGGACTTGTTTTTGTCCGTAATATTTTTTCAAATAATCCTCAATGTCTTCCTTCGACAAATGTGGATTTCTATTTTCATTAAGCAAACAAGATTTAGAAGTTAAAACCGTTCCTGCACCGTTGAATTCCACGGAACCACCTTCCATGATAATTCCTGGATAAAGAACGGGAAGTCCTTTTTCTTTAGCGATTTTGGTCGGAATCACATCATCCAATTCGAATGGTGGATATTTTCCACCCCACGCGTTGAAACCCCAATCTACAATGATCTTCTGAGGCTCTTCTCCGTTTTTGTTAACTAAGAAAGCAGGACCGTGATCTCTGCACCAAGCGTCATTGGTTTCGTGGAAGTAAAATTCGACTTTAGAAATATCTGCCCCAGCTTTGGAAATATGCTCCATTGCGAAGGCTTGCATTTCCTGATCTTTTACATTGATGCAAACGAACTCGCCTTTCGTAAGTTCAGCAATGAATTTGGCGTATGCTGGATAGATCAAATCGATTCTTTCTGGCCAGGATTCTTCTTTGTGTGGCCATGAAAGCCAGGTTGCTTCATGCTCTTCCCATTCTGCGGGGAAAGTGTAATAGGCAAGGTTTATATTTTCGGGCATGTTATTCATTTTTAGTTTTCAATAGTGATGTTTTTGATCAGAAAATTTAAGATTTCGTCACTTGAAAAATTTGTATTGATTGGATTAATGTTAATTGGCGTTCCTGTAATTTTATTATTTGTATTTTTAAGAAATCCTTTCTTAATATATTTTTCAGGTTGACTTACATATATTGCGATAATGTCATTTGAGGAAATTTGACCATGTTTTATTGCTATAACCTCATTCTTTGGAATTACAGCTATTTCATTCTTTAGAAAACCAATTTGAATATTTAAAGTCGATTCAGTAATTTCAATTAATTTTCTTTTTGAATATATCAATCTCTTAAACGTTACAAAAAGGAATAATCCAAAAAGAGAAACACAAATAATTCCCATGCAAAATACAAATTGTGGATCATCAAAATATGAATCATAAACTATCATAATAATTCCAGTTGTAACAAATACTAAAAATATGAGAAAAGAAAAGAACACTATAATTTTGCTTTCGTAGATAATTTTAGTTTCAACGCTAATTATTTTTTTTGAACCAAAATTATTTTTCAGAAAGAAATACATTAAACCTCCGCCTCCAAAAAAAATCAAAGCGTTTAAATTTATAATTAATTCTTTTTCAGAATTTCCATCTCCGTTAACAAGTAAATAAATTGAAATTAAAGTAAATAATAAGGATATTATATAAACCAACAAATCCTTTTTACTTATTCTACTCTTCATCAATAAAACGTTTTGTAATCGGCGAATAAGTTTCGATTCTTCTATCTCTCAAGAATGGCCAATGTTTTCTCATATAATCTGTCTGTGCCAGATCAACTTCTGTCACTACCACTTCTTCTTGGTCATGAGAAGCTAGATATAATAATTTCCCTTGAGCATTTGTCACAAAACTTCCACCCCAGAATTTCATTGCGCCATCTTGTTCAAAACCTACTCTATTGACGGAAACTACAGGAACGCCATTTGCAACAGCGTGAGAACGTTGGATGGTTTGCCAAGCATTGTATTGATCTTGATTGGTTTCTTCGTCCTGAGTCGTGTCCCAACCGATTGCTGTTGGATAGAACATAATATCAGCACCCATCAAAGCAGTGATTCTTGACGCTTCCGGATACCATTGATCCCAACAAATCAAAACCCCCACTTTTCCAAATTTCGTAGGGAAAACTTTATAGCCTAAATCGCCTGGCGTAAAATAGAATTTCTCATAAAAAGCCGGATCGTCCGGAATATGCATTTTACGGTATTTACCAAGATAAGTTCCGTCTGCATCGATAATTGCGGTTGTATTGTGATAAAGGCCTTGGGCTCTTTTTTCAAATAATGAAGCGATAATTACCACTCCTAATTCTTTTGCAACCGGAGATAACGCATCTGTTGAAGGTCCCGGAATCGCTTCTGCCAAATCGAAGTTGTCATAATCTTCTATATCGCAGAAATATAAGGACGTGAAAAGCTCTTGCAAACAAACAATCTGTGCACCTTTTGCAGCGGCTTCTCTTATTTTTTCAATGGCTTTGTTCAGGTTTTCCTGCTTGTCTGCCACGCAAGACATCTGAACTGTACCTATTTTAACTTTTGACATTTCTAAAAATTTTTACAAAAATACTAAGATTCTAGGGAATCAAAAATCCAACCAAAAGATTTAGACTAATATTTCGAAAAATTAATTTAACCATCAATAATTTCTATGTCTTGACTAAGTTTAATTTCTTCTAAAACTTTACCTTTGCATCACATTAAAATGATATAGAATTATGATGAATTACCACACTAGAAAATGGATCAAACCGGAAGATCTGAATCCAAATCATTCACTTTTCGGAGGAAGATTATTACAGTGGATTGACGAAGAAGCGGCACTTTATGCCATCATTCAATTAGAAAATTCTAGAACCGTAACCAAATATATCTCGGAGATCAACTTCGTAAGTTCGGCAAAACAAGGTGATATTATCGAAATCGGAATCGAAGCGGTTGAGTTCGGGAGATCTTCTCTTACGCTGAGATGTGAAGTTCGAAACAAAATGACACATCAAAAAATCATCACCATCGAAAGATTGGTTTTTGTAGCATTGGACGAAGAAGGAAATCCAAAACCGCATGGCAAAACCACGATCGAATATGTGGAAGACAGACTGAATGTCAAAAACACCTCTCCAGGCAACCTAACATAAGCCTTCAGCGAATAAAATTTGGCGGGGCTTTTCAAGTTCATCTAGCATTATAAATATTATTTTTGTTAAAATGACAATAATAATCACCAAAAAATCAATTCATACTATCAAAACAGCATTTTGACCTATGAAATTACAAGGTCGACCTACCAAAATGATAGCTCCACCTATGAAAATGGTAGGTCGACCTATCGAAATGGGAGGTCGACCTATAATATTAGTAGGTGAGCCTATAATATTAGTAGGTGAGCCTATTAAATTAGTAGGTGAGCCTATTAAACTTGTAGGTCAACCAATCGATTACATAGGTCTTCCCATCTTGATAAAGTAGTTTCAGAAAATTTTCTTTAAATTCGTCAAGTTTATAAATTGATATTTTGATATAATGAAAAGAAAAATCCTTCTATCAGCCCTGCTTCTTCCGGCTGTAATGGCTTTTGGCCAACAATACGGCGGCATGTGGATCCCGACAGAACTTAATGAAAAAGAAATGAAAAGCTTGGGAATGAAGATCTCAGCAAAAGACATCTTCGATCCAAATAAAGCGAGTATCAAAGATGCCGTGGTTCAATTTGATGGTGGCTGTACGGCAGAAATCATCTCTCCAAAAGGACTTTTGTTGACGAATCACCATTGCGGTTACGACAATATCCAATCCCACTCTACAGTTGAAAATGACCTTTTGACCAACGGATTCTGGGCAAAAGATATGACAGGTGAACTTCCAAATCCTGGTGTAACAGTTGACTTCATCACGGACATCAAAGAAGTGACAAGCCAAATTCTAGCAGGAACAGAAAACCTAACTGGAGATGGTCTTAATAAGAAAATCAATGAAAATATTGAAGCTTACAAAAAAGCTCAGAAAACAGAATCTTACCAAACGATTTCTGTAAGATCGATGTATTATGGTAATAAATATTATGCTTATGTAATCGAGACTTACAAAGATATCCGCTTGGTTGGAGCTCCACCTTCCGCAATCGGAAAATATGGTTCTGACACCGACAATTGGGTTTGGCCAAGACACACAGGAGATTTCTCGATGTTCAGAATTTATGCCGATAAAAACAACAAACCTGCGGAATATTCCAAAGATAACATTCCTTATGTTCCGAAACATTTCCTTCCGATTTCTGTGAAAGATAAGAAAGAGGACGATTTCACATTCGTATTCGGTTTTCCAGGAAGAACTACGGAATATCTTCCGGCTGTAGCAGTTGAGAAAATTATGACCGAAATTGATCCAGCGATGATTTCAGTTCGTGATGTGACCTTGAAAACGCTTGATGAAAAAATGAGAGTTGACAATGCAACCAGAATCAAATACGCTTCGAAATACGCCAGAATATCAAACGCTTGGAAAAAATGGCAAGGCGAAATCGAAGGTCTGAAAAAATCCAATGCAGTTGGGAAAAAGCAACAATACGAGCAATCATTGATTTCGAAAAATCCAGCAATCAAATCTACGATTGACGGACTTAATAAACTTTACAATGAGCAAGCGCCTTACGCATTAAACAGAGCTTACTACAGCGAGTTACCAAGAAATGCCGAAACTTTGGCTCTGGGAAGTCTGTTTGGAAGTTACGTTGATGCAGTAGAAAACGGAACATCTTCTCAAAAATCTGTAGATAATCTGAAGTCAAGACTTGCTGAAATGTACAAAGATTACGAAAGTGGTTTGGACGCAAAAGTGACTGCAAAAGTTCTTGCACTTTACGCTAACAAAACGCCTCAGCAGTTCTTGCCAGCTGGTTTCGATAAATATAAAGATGTCAATCAAAATCTTGCAACGATTGAAAACTGGGCAAAATCGTCAATCATCACAGGCGGTGGAACGGTAAACGGCGCAACAGTTTACACAGACATCAACAAAGTTTTTGCAGATCAAAAAGCGTTGGTTCAGGCACTTAAAAATGATCCTTTAGTTCAGCTTTATACTTCTATCAGAGGAGCTTATGTAAAATCAACACACGAGAAAGTGACGGCGTTGCAAACTGAAATTGACGCGTTGCAAAAGACCTTTATGGCGCAACAAATGTCAACGGACAAGGACAGAAAATTCTTCCCAGATGCCAATTCTACTTTGCGTGTGACATATGGACAAGTGAAAGGTTCTGACCCAAGAGACGCAGTTTCCTACGGCTACCAAACGCATCTTGCTGGCGTGATGGAAAAATACATCCCTGGAGATTACGAATTTGATTTGCCTAAAAAGTTAATCAATCTTTACAACACCAAAGATTACGGCGTTTACAAAGATAAAACCGGCGATGTTCCTGTAAACTTCACTGCGACAAACCACACTACGGGCGGAAATTCCGGAAGTCCAGCTTTGGATGCTTATGGAAACCTAATCGGATTGAACTTCGACAGACAATGGGAAGGTACAATGAGCGACATCAATTATGACCCAAAATTATGCAGGAATATTATGGTTGATACCAAATATATTCTCTTCGTAGTTGACAAATATGCGGATTCCAAATGGTTGCTTGATGAGATGAAAATCGTGAAGTAATTTTAATCCTTAAACTAAATACAGCTTTGCCAAAGATGATTATCTTTGGCAAAGTTTTTTTCCAATGAGTTTCAAAACCAAGTTTTACAGAATTATAAATCCAATCAACAAGAGGTTTTCTTTTGAAAAATTTTCTTCGAAATTGCCATTTCAGGATTTGATTTTGGTTTATCATTTGGTTTCCGATGCGGATTTGAAACACGCTAAACATCTCTTTCCTTATCGTTCTGAAAAGCAATTTGAACGTGATTTGGATTTTCTATTGAAACACTTTGATTTCATAGATTGGGAAACTTTTCTCAAAAACAAATCGGAAAAAGTCAAAACTAAAAAACCACGTATTCTTCTGACTTTTGATGATGGATACAGTGAATTTTACGACATCATCGTTCCAATTTTAAAAAGAAAAGGAATTTTTGCCATCAATTTCGTCAATCCGAAATTCATTGATAATAAGGAGATGATGTGGCGAAACAAAGCGAGTTTAATAGTTTCAGAAATAATTGATAATAAATTACTTAAAAACAAAATTTCCAAGTTTCAGGATTTTGGAAACGATTTGAAAACAAGTATTAATTCAATTCTGAAAATCAATTTTAAAAATCGAAGTCGGCTTGATGAGATTGCGAATCATCTCGAGATTGATTTCAATGATTATCTCAAAAAAAATCCAGTTTATCTTAAAACTGAGCAATTAATCAAATTAAAAAAGGAAGGTTTTGGTATCAGTTCTCACGGTTGGAACCATCCGCTCTACAACCAACTTTCTTTGACTGAACAATTGGAAAACACACAGAAATCTTTGGATTATATGAAAGAAAATCAATTTCTGAATGATTCTTTCGCTTTTCCTTTTACAGACCATTTGGTTGATAATCAGTTTTTTGAAAATATTTTTAATCAAAATCCTGAACTGAAGTTTACTTTTGGCTCGGCAGGTTTGAAACTCGATTCTTATCCTAAAAATCTTCAAAGAATTCCCATCGAAACCGAAAATTATTCGGCCGAAGAAATCCTGAAAAACGAAATTTTGTATTATCAATTTTTGAAGAAACTCAATAAAAATAAAATTATCCGAAGCTGAAATTATGCTTTGAATAATGTGTTTCTTATATTTGTTGAAACTATTTTTCTGTGATAAAAATCGTCGGACTCAACAAGCAACAACTCAACGGATTTACAAGTTCTGAAGATTTTCAGAATTTTCCCTTCGCTCCGATTTCTGAACTTAGAGAGATTTCTCACATCCAAAATCCGCGCGCTAAACCTGATGACATTTTATTATTTTTAGCTTATGACGATGAGATTCTCGCTGGTTACTTGGGAATTCTTCCCGATGATATTGTGGAAAAAAATGGCGATAAATTTCACTTTGGTTGGCTCTCTACACTTTTTGTCAGCGAAAAACACAGAGGAAAACAGATTGCTCAGAAATTGCTTTTCGAAGCAGAAGAAAAATATCAGAAAAAGCTGATGATTACAGAGTTTACGCCAAGTGCAGAAGGACTCTACAAAAAAATCGGTTTCTTTGATTATTTGAAGCCGAAAAAAGCCATCCGATATTATTTTAAATCTAATCTGGCAGAGCTTTTACCTTCCAAAAAACCGGTTTTTGAAAAGAATAAAATTTGGTTAAAAAGATTCGATGGATTTGTCAATATTTTCATTCCGTATTTTGGAAACGGGAAAAATCAACTTTATAAAATCACAAAATCTATTGACGAAAGGCTGGAGAAATTCATCAATCATCAGAAAAAAAATCCACTTGGAAGAAGCTCGGAAGAATACAAATGGATTGCAGATTTTCCTTGGCTTTCCAAAGAAAAAGAACAACCAAATTATTTATTCTCTTCGTTTTCAAAAGATTATGAAATGTTTTGGGTTTCGGTTTATCAGAATCAGGAAATTGTTTCTGCGATGCTTTGTTCCGTGAGAAATGGACATTTGAAAGTGCTTTATCATTTTGGAAACGTAAATTTGGTTTCAGAAATTATTCCGAAAATCATCAAAAAATACAAGGTAAAAATGATGACGATTTTTGACGATGAACTTAATCATTCAATTCAAAAAAACAAATCTCCAAAGGCAATCTACAAACGTCCGATGGAAAGGAAATACTTGATTCACAAAGATTTGAAAGAAAAAATCGGGAAAGATTTCGATTATGATTTCAAAGATGGCGATGGCGATTTTTCTTTTACTTAATTTGAATGATGATTAAAGAAATCACAAGACTTAACAATTTAATTTTCAAACCTTTAAAATTAAATATCCCTGAAATAATTCCCGATTTGGAATGTGAGGATTATTTTGGTTTTAATTTTAAAATTAACGAAAATCGCATCAAATTCCGAAAATCAAAACTGACGCCGAAGAAAGTTGGGCAATTTGTAACGTTTTGGAAACGAGATTCGGAAGGAAAAACGGTTCCTTTTGATATCATTGATGATTTCGATTTTTACATTATTTCAATCGAAGAAAATGATAATTCTGGATTTTTCATCTTACCTAAAGCAATTTTAGAAAAGGAAAATTTAATTTCAAGCGAACTGAAAGTTGGAAAACGAGGTTTCAGAATTTACGCAGATTGGCATTTCCCAAACAGCAAACAAGCTGAGAAAACCAAACTTTGGCAAATGCAGTTTTTCATCGATTTCTCTCAGAAACAAAGTTCAATCATCGAAAAACTTGAAACTATCTTGAATTCTAAAAATCAGTAGAAACCAATCTCAAAAACTTATCTTTGCACCAAATCAATATTTTATGTCATTCGAGTCGTTAGGATTATCAAGCAACATCATCAATTCTGTCAAAAAATTAGGTTATCTGAAGCCGTTTCCGATTCAGGAGCAAGCGATTCCTGTGATTTTGCAAGGAAAAGATTTGATGGGAATTGCGCAAACCGGTTCCGGAAAAACGGCTTGTTTTGTAATGCCGATTTTAGAAAAACTTCAAAATACGGAAGTCAAAAAAGACCGTAATGTTCAAGTTCTAATATTGGTTCCGACGCGAGAATTGGCAATTCAGATTGATGAAGTTTTCCGAGCTTTTACAGATAATTTGAAACGTGAAGTTCGTACGATGGCAGTTTACGGTGGCGTTTCCATCAATCCGCAGATGAAAGGAATGTTTGGCGTAGAAGTTTTGATTGCGACGCCTGGTCGTCTTTTGGATTTGATTGATAACAATGCGTTGAGTATTTCCGGCATTCAACATTTGGTGATAGATGAAGCGGACAAAATGTTCCAATTGGGTTTTGGCGACGAGATGAACAAACTTTTCGGTTTGATGCCTGCGATGAAGCAAACGACGTTGTTCTCAGCGACTTTGGACGATAAAGTTTCTGAAATGAAACAACGTCTTTCTATCAATCCAACTTTGATCGAAATCAAAAAAGAAGAAGTTGAACTTGATGACATCGAGCAACTCGCTTATCACGTTTCACCTGAAAATAAAGGGCCTTTTTTAAGATATTTAATAAAAGAAAAAAAGGTTGAGAAAGCTTTGATTTTTGTTTCTTCAACTAAATCTGCGGATAATTTGGTTGAAAAACTGAAGAAAAATAAAATAAAAGCTGTTGCGATCCACAGTCAGAAATCTCAAGGTGCAAGACGAAATAATCTGGAAGAATTCAAAGTTAACGGTGCTCAAATTTTGGTTGCCACCGACTTGCTTGGCCGTGGAATCCACATCGATTCTTTGCCTTGCGTCATCAATTATGAATTGCCACGTTCTCCTTTGGATTACATTCATAGAATCGGTAGAACAGGTCGTGCTGGGGAAAAAGGAACTGCAATCAGTATTTTAACGGACGACGAATTGCAACATTTCCGAGTGATTCAAAAGAAAATGGGAAAGAAAGTAACTTTGCAACGAACAGAAGGAATCGAGTTGCACGGATATTAAATAGTTACTGGCATTTGGTATATGGCGATTGGCTTTAAACAAATCTTCAATTGCTTTAATTATTTCAAATAATTAACATTTGAAAACCATAGTTCTTACAAATTATTTTTTTTAATCGCTAAGTTTTACAGATTTCTACAAGTAAAAATCTGCATAATCTTCCAAATCTGCGAGAGAACTAATTTGTCTAAATTGAAATTTCATTATTCACAATCACACTTTTGTCTTCTGTGGCGTTTCATTGGATTGTCCCAGAACGGATAAAACTTGATGGCCAAATAAAAATTGGCGTTGTGAAGTTTTTTGTGATTGAAGAGCAGTGGAAAGGCATTTTCGCTACCGAGAATCAACGGACCGAGTCTGAGATAGCCACCAAATTGCAAATTTTTATATTCCGACAAAGTTGTTGAAACGCCATAACCAAAAGCTTCCTTTTGAATGGAATAATTGGCATTGATGATATTATTTCGTTTCACAGAATTCTCGAAAACCGGAACGCGCTGAATCCAATTGAAGTTGATGAAATGATGTTCCTTGACTCTTTGGCTGTAATTGACATTGATGCTCGTCGGCAAACCCATCTTGAAACCGTTTCCTACAAAGGATTTATTCTCATCGCCGTAAGCTTCCTGACTTAGCAATTTCAAATATTGTTCTGGACTTTCAAATGGCACTTCCTCTAAGTTGGGATTGTTTTGAAGCCAAATCGTATTGCCGTTTACGAATTGATGATTGTTTCCATTTTTGAAATTAATGTAACCCAAATCCATAATATTGAATGAGAATTTGGATTGATATTCGTCTTCGCGAGGATCTTTATCAATCATCGTAATTCCCAAATCCAAACCTAAACCGGAGCCATTTTGTTTGTAATCGTAGCGTTTGCTTTCGGAATTGTAATTAGTGATGTAACTTGCAGAAACATTATAATTTGAAGCGTATATATTCAAAAGGTCAGGATTTTCGTCTATGGCTGGTTCACTTGCAGTGAAATCAATTGACTGATGACTCACAATGTTTGTTGCATCCAAACCAATTTCATATTTCAGGTTTAATCCCAAAATCCATTGCTTCTCAGAGTATGGAAAAATCCTTGTAGAAGCGTTGAAACCTATCTCGTTCCAATTCATAGCTTGCATTGAAAAAGGTTTCATTTGATAAACTTCCGGTTGCGGAATCATCTCATTGCCAAAGCGCAGATAATTGTCAAAATCCAAAGCAGAAGCTTGTGTTCTCATCCTGCTAAATAATCCAAAGACATATTTTTTCTCGTTGATGTTTGCAGTCATCGAAAATGAAGGTCCTAAAATATCTGAACCAAACAAAAGATTTGCGTTGTCTTTATTATAGAAATCGAAAATCCCCGCTGTATTTTCGCCTGTTACATTTTGTTTTGGATTAGAGATATAAATTGGCGTCTTGGATAGTCCCAAAAGACTCCTTTGAGAAATGTAAGCATAGTCATTCTGTAAAAAAGCATCTACCGAGATCAAGTTCACATCCCAAGGATTTGGATTGAGAAAAGGTTGCGTTGGAGATAATACTGCAGAGTTGATTCCGCTGTAATTGTCATTCAAAAATGAAAAATTGTTTTGTGCTGTAATTTTGAGAAAACAGAAGATCAACAAACAGAAACTTAGGAATTTTAGCATCTTATGATAAAGTCACTTTAAAACAAAAATCTTGCTAAATTATTGTTTTAAAGATTAAATAATTAAATGTAGTTTATCCAAAAAGCCAAATCCAACTTAATGTCAAAAAACTCAACTAATTTTCTTAGTTTTATATTAATCATTTTCTGCTGATGGATGA
>RCUH01001731.1_pt1 | contig 15105 bp, 8 predicted proteins | sample 2166191 | NCBI WGS metagenome assembly RCUH01 (sample SAMN09932848, study PRJNA488358) | compost metagenome | feature: garden; material: soil; isolation source: compost soil in an enriched community after 214 h of incubation | place: Germany: Experimental Botanical Garden Goettingen | collected...
ATTTTGTACAGTATCAATACGAGTTGTATAACAGAGATGGTTATCAGGATTTGATGGACAAATTTGTAACGCTTTACGGTCCTTATTCTGAGATCGATCAATACAAAACCATCCAAACAAGAAACTGGCAAGAAGAAGTTTTCGGAAAAGAAGCTTTCAACTTTACACATAACCTGAATATCTCTGGAGGTACAGCAACTTCTGCGTTCACATTATCTTTGAACCACGTGGAGGAAGATGGAATTATGATCAATTCCGGTTTCAAAAGAAATATGGCTAACTTCAAATATGATTTTGACATTAGCAAAAAATTAAAAGTTGGATTGACGGCAAGATATAGCCAGACTTTTATCAACGGTGCTGGAACAGCTTCTACAGGTTCTCAAAGTACAAACAGACTTAGAAACGTTATCAGATACAGACCTTTCGAAAACGGATTGAGTGCTGGTCCTGGTTCTGATGAGTTTGATACAGATGACTTCGCAGCAACTAACTTGGTGAATCCAGTTTTGTTGTCAAACAACGAAATCAGATACAACAATACAGACAACTTGTTCTTGAATGGTGTAATTACTTATAACATTATTAAGGATTTAACTTTCAAAAGTGTGATTGGATATGTTCAGAATGATCAGGAACTTCAGCAGTTCTCAGGTCCGAAAACATATTTGTCGAGAACCAACGCAGATATGTCTGTGGTACAATTGACCAACACGCAAACAAGAAGAATCACGAATACCAATACATTAAACTACAAAAAGAAAATTGGTAATCACAAAATGGACTTCTTGTTAGGACAAGAGATCGTTCAAACAGATGGCGACAGATTGAACCTAAACGTAAAATGGTTGCCAACATCTTTGACTCCGGCTCAGGCTTTCGCAAACATTCAGTTAGCAATGCCACCATCTGGAATGATCCAAGATGCGCCTTCCACCACGACAACCGTTGGTAGATTGGCATCTTTCTTCGCAAGAGCAAATTATATTTATAATAACAAATATATCGCTACAGTCTCTGTAAGAAGAGATGGATCCAACTCTTTTGGACCAAACAACAGATGGGCTAACTTCCCATCAGCTTCATTGGCATGGAAAGTAGGAGAAGAAGATTTCTTGAAAGATTCTAGGATTGTAAATGACTTGAAACTTCGTTTAGGTTACGGACAGTCTGGAAATGATAGAATCACACCATTCTTGTACGATACTTTCTATAGTCCATCAACTGATTTTGGTTACACAGGAGGAACAGGAATTATCACTGGATCTGCACCTGGAAACATTATGGCAAATCCTAACATCAAATGGGAAGCTACAGTTTCTACGAATGCTGGTATCGATTTCTCATTGTTTAATAACAAAGTTTATGGATCTATCGATGGTTACATCACAGATACAAAAGATCTATTGTTGTTAGCTAAAATTCCTCAGACTTCAGGATACGAATTCCAATATCAGAACTCTGGAAAAACTCAAAACAAAGGTTTGGAATTAGCTTTAGGAGCTATTGTTGTTAGCAATGATAACTTTACTTGGAAAACCGATTTCAACATTGCACACAACCAGAACGTGATCAAAAGTTTAGGATCTTTGACAGAGTCTGGGACAGATTATTACTTGGTTCCTTCAGGATGGGTTAATAACTTGTTTGATTTCAAAGTTCAAGTTGGTCAGCCAGTTGGGATGTTCTACGGTTATGTAACTGAAGGCAGATATGAGATCAGCGATTTTGATTTCAACCCTGCTAACAATACTTACAGATTAAAAGATGGAATCCCTTCTACAACCAACGTTGCATTAGGAAACAGAGCAGCACAGCCAGGAGATTTGAAATTGAGAGATATCAATGGTGACGGAATCATCGATACAAAAGATCAAACTGTTCTTGGAAATGCACAGCCTAAGTTTTATGGAGGTTTCAATCAGACTTTCAAATACAAAAGCTTTGATATGAGTTTGTTCTTCAACTTCTCTGTTGGGAACAAAGTTTATAATGCCAACAAAATGGAGTTCACGACAAAATTCCAATACACGGATCAGAATATGTTCGCAGATATGGCAGACAGATTTAGATGGTTTGGTGATGATGGCGTAAAAGTTACAGACCCTACGGCATTGGCAGCATTGAACGCGAATACAACAATGTGGACTCCATCAGGTGGAAACTATTTCTTGCATTCTTATGCAATAGAAGACGGATCTTTCTTGAGATTGAACAACGTGACATTGGGTTACACATTACCAAAGGATGCGTTGAAGATGCTAGGAATTTCCAACTTCAGGCTGTACGCAACAGCTAACAATGTATTTACAATTACCGGTTATTCAGGATATGATCCAGAGGTGAGCACTAGAAAAAGTACGCTTACTCCAAACGTTGACTACGCAGCATTCCCACGTAGTAGATTTTTCCTAACAGGTGTTGATATAACTTTTTAATTCAAAAAAAAATGAAACTTAACAGATTAATTTCGATTTTAAGTTGTTTAATAATAGTCCTCACATTCACATCTTGTGATGATTTCTTAGATGCGGAAAATATTTCTAATTCAAACGAACAACAACAATTTGACAGCACAGCAGACACATTTACTGCATTGATTGGTGTTTACAACCAGGTAATGGGTGATGATGGCTACGGACAAAGACTGAACTTGTATTTTCCTCAGTCAGGAGATGATTTCAAAACTTCAGGAGATTTCAATTGTAACGATAGAAGAGGACTTAGTGCTTACGGTGCTTGTACTTCCAATCCAGATCTTAACAGACCATTCCTTAAATTATATTCAGGGATAGAAAGAGCAAATCTCGTTATCAAGAATATTCCTTTGTCTCAAGTTTTCCAGACTGGTTCTGACGCAGACAAGAGATTGATGAATAGATACTTGGGAGAAGCTTACACATTAAGAGCTCAATTCTATTATGACTTGATCAAAAACTGGGGCGATGTTCCAATGCAATTGGTTCCTTCATCAGATTTGGAATCAGTTTATCTAGCTAAAACCGACAGAGATGTGATCTATGAACAAATGCTAGCTGATTTGGAAACTGCAGCAACGTTGGTTCCTTGGAGATCAGAAGCTGGTGGAAGCAACACCAGAATTACAAAAGCAGCAGTAAAAGGTCTTAGAGCAAGAATTGCTTTGGCAAGAGCTGGTTACTCTCTTAGAAGAGAACCAAGAATCATGGCGCAAGGTTCTAATCCACAAGTTTATTACAAAATCGCTTACGATGAATGTAGAGACATCATTACAAAAGGAGATCACGGATTGAATGCTAATTTTGAAGCAGTTTTCAGAGCATTGCATGACAATACGGAAGATGCAGCTCACGAAGTTATCTTTGCAGCTGGTGCATTTGGAGGTAACTCTAGAACAGATAGTAAAATTGGTTACTACAATGGAATGAGACACGACAATGCTTCTTCTTGGCAGAGTAGTGGTGGAATCAATGCCATCGCAACTTACTTCTACGAATTTGGTAAGTTTGACGGAAGAAGAGATATCACTGTAGCTTCGATTCAAATCAATGGAAGTAATCTAGCAATCCCAACGACTGGCGTTTTATCTACAGATGGGAAATATAGAAAATCTTGGACTAGTATTACCGGGACATCTCAAAACCTTGCGATTGACTGGCCAATGATCAGATATTCTGATATCCTTCTAATGTTCGCAGAAGCAGACAACGAGTTGAATGGTACTCCTTCTGCAGAAGCAGTCAATGCAGTTCGACAAGTTCGAAACCGTGCTTACGCGGCAAACCTTGGACAGGCAGGAACTATCCCAACAGACAAAACAGGGTTCTTTAATTATATCGTTCAAGAGAGATTACTAGAATTTGGTGGTGAAGGATTGAGAAAATATGATTTGATCCGTTGGAATATTTTGGCAACAAAAATTGCTGAGACCAAACAAAAGCTTTCAGAATTATTGAATGGAACTGGAAGATATGCAAATGTTCCTTCTTACATTTATTACAAAGCGTCGCCTTACGACAGAACAAGGACAGCAGCAGCTCAGATTGCAGCAATGGATTATTACGTTCCTGCAGGAGTGAGCAAAGCAGATGTTTTCTATACGCCATCGGTGGCAGAAACACCAACTGGATATGTGAGAGCAAACTGGAGAGCTGCTATGACAGCAACTTATATTAGTGATCCGGCGAAAGGATATGCCCAATACTTTGAGGCAAACAGAAAAGAGTTGTTCCCAATTTATGATGATATCATCTTATCAAACTATAATCTGAAACAAGATTACGGCTACTAGGAAGCCAATTCCTATCCTACTGAATTTTTAAGTTTTTATATTTTTAATTTTTTTTGAAGATTCACTCTATCAGAGTTTTATACTCTGGTAGAGCTGATTCTAAGGACTTTGTTGTCTTTAATCAAAAAATAAATTCTCGCTTATTATTTAGAATTAGTTAATGAAAAAGGTCTGAAGAAGAAAACACTAATTACAATAATTAAAACATTTTTTACCTGAAACAATTAACTCATTAAATATAATTAGATGAATAAAATTAAATTACTTTATGTTTTCCTATTGCTTGCTTTCACGCAGGTGACGGGACAATCTGTTACACTCGGAGAGTCGGGTGGATGGCTGGAAACTGCTTTCGTAAAATGGCAACCTGTAGAAGGTGCCGGCAGATATAATGTTTACTACTCCGGTGAAGGTGTTGTGAACAAAAAGATTGATGATTATTTGATCCGTAGTTACGGTTCATATTTCAGAGCAGATGTTCTGGGACTTAAAGCTGGTTCTTACACAATCACTGTAAGTCCAGTAATTGGTGGTGTAGAAGCGCCAGGAGCAACTACGAGTACACTAACTGTTTTGCCTCACGACAGAAATGGTTTTGCTTTTGCAAACGGAAGAGTTCCTGGAGGATACAAAGCAGATGGAACACCTAAAGATAATGCGGTTATTATTTACATCACTCAAAATAGCAAGAATACAACTGCTTTCGACGTTGTGACAAATAACAAAGGAAACACAACAAACCACGTTGGATTCCAAAACATTATTTCTGGAATTAAAAAAGGTTATGAAAACAGACCTTTCATCTTCAGATTGGTTGGGAATATCACAGATTTTGCTACTATGGAAGGTGGAGACATTGTGTTGGAAAACAAAAACAATACAAATAGCCACATCACTGTAGAAGGTGTTGGAAACGACGCTACTGCAAACGGATGGGGAATCCGTGTGAAAAATGCGACGAACATCCAGATCAACAATCTTGGTTTCCTAAACTGCGATAGTAGTGAAGGTGACAACATTGGGATGCAACAAAACAACACACACATTTGGGCTCATAACAATGACTTGTTCTACGGAAACGCTGGTAGCGACGCAGATCAGATCAAAGGTGACGGTGCATTGGACAACAAAGGAACTACTTTCGCAACTTACGCTTACAACCACTTCTGGGATTCTGGAAAAGGAAGTTTGCTAGGATTGAGCGAGGGTTCTAATGCAGGATTGTATGTAACTTACCACCACAACTGGTTCGATCATTCAGATTCTAGACATCCAAGAGTACGTTACTACTCAGCTCACATTTACAACAATTATTTTGATGGCGTTTCTAAATATGGTTCAGGTTCTACTTTGGGTTCTTCTCTTTTCGTAGAAAACAACTATTTCAGAAATTCTAAAAATCCAATGATGATCTCTATGCAGGGAACAGACGTTTGGAGTCCATCAAAACAACAAAACGATCCAGGTAACCAAGGAACTTTCTCTGGTGAAAATGGTGGAATGATCAAAGCATTCAACAATGTAATTGATACAGACATCGCTACAAACTCTATGCGTTTTGTGGCTTATGGAGATCCTAATCCAGAATTCAACATTCCTGGGAAAATCAGTTCAACTGTAGATTTCGATGCTTATTTGGCGACAGCTCGTGGTGAGGAAGTTCCAAACACGGTTAAATCTTTCAGAGGAGCTAATACTTACAACAACTTCGATACAGATGCAGATCTTTATGTGAAAAATCTTGTTGTAGAAGATCCAACGGTTGCTAGAGATAAAGTTAAAATTTATGCTGGTAGAGTACAAGGTGGAGACATCAAATGGACTTTTGATAATCTTGTAGATGACAAATCTTATGCAGTAATTCCAGCGCTAAAAGCTTTATTGACAGGTTACGGAACTTCTTTGGTTTACATCCAAGCAGAAGCGCCAAGTAGCCAAACATTGGTAAATACTTCTGGAAACAAAGATCAAACAGTTGCAGAAAATGTTGCAATTGCACCAATCGTGTTTACTTGGGGTGGAGATGCGACTGACGTTGCCATCACTGGATTACCTGCAAATGGTCTTACAGTAACGAAAAATGCAGGTGCTAAAACAGCGACTATCAATGGAACACCAACTGCAAGTACTGCTTACTCAGTAACTACAACAGGTGGATCTGGAGCGTCAATCTCAATCAGTGGATCTGTGACCGTTGGAACTACGCCTCCTCCTGCAAGTGGTGGTGAGATTCATAACTTCACAACTTCAGAAAAAGTGAGTACTTTCTACTCAATTACTGGAAATATGAATTCTACAAATGGTTCTCAAACTTACGACGGAAACACTTTGACAAGACGTATCAAAATAGAATCTTCTACCAATATCAGTTATACAACTACGGAAGAATCTACTTTAACTTTAGTTTTTGATGCAGATTTTAGCAAAAAAATTAAGTTTAATGGTGAGAATTATACAGCTACAAACGGTGTTCTTGAAATTCCAAATGTTCCAGCTGGTACTCACGCAATCACAAAAGGTGACACGACTAACTTGTTCTACATCAAAACAGCTTACGCAAATATGGCGACAAGTGATATCAACAAACCTCAAGTGTCTGTATATCCAAATCCAGTTTCTGATGTATTGAGAATCAACACTGCTGGACAAAAAATTCTTAACGTAAAAGTTTACAGTTTTGCTGGAAATGTAGTTAAGAATATTACAGAGGTGAAAGGTGATTCAGTTGATTTGAGAAACTTGAACACAGGAAACTATATCGTAACTATCACAACAGATAAAGGTACAGTTACCAAAAAGATTATCAAAAAATAACCCTACATAATTTAATGTCAGTCTGTAGATTTCAGATCACGTTATTTAAATGTTAAATATTACAGGTTTTCATCCCGCACGGGGTGAAAACTTGTATATTTAAAAAAGGTTCATCTTTTTTTAAGCTTTTTAATGTGAAAGCTTAATGACATTGAAACCTTAGAAATTAAAACAATATTTATTAAAAATCATCAGTAAATATTGCAAACAAAAAATTAGAAATTAAAATGAAGCAGTCCAAAATCAAAAACTTTTTATTGTTTTTTTCTTTCGTTCTCGTTTTGATTAGTATCAATTCTTTCAGTGTTATCAATGGTAATTCTGAAAAAATTTATACAGTCGCAAAAGACGGTTCTGGAGATTTCACAACAGTACAAGAAGCAATTGATGCAGTTGGAAACGGACTTCAAACTACCACAGAAATTTTTATTAAAAAAGGAATTTATAGAGAAAAAATCACAGTTCCGGCAACCAAAGGTCCAATTACTTTTGAAGGTGAAAGCCTTACAGAAACGATTATTATTAATGATGATTTCGCTTCAAAGAAAAATGCCGATGGAAAAGAATTTGGAACAACGGGTTCATCCACAATTTTTATTTTTGCTGATAATTTCTCTGCTAAGAATCTCACATTCCAAAATGACGCTGGCAAAGTCGGACAAGCTGTTGCTGTTTTGATTACAGGCGACCGTGCGATTTTTGAGAACTGCAGATTTCTTGGATTTCAGGACACACTATATTTGAAAGGTCAACAAGACGATCCTTCAAAAGCGAAAGACATTCGCCATTATTTCAAAAACTGTTACATCGAGGGAACAACGGATTTTATCTTCGGAGCGGCAACGGCAGTTTTCCAAAATTGTGAGATTTATGCGAAAGAATCGGCAACTTATCTCACCGCGGCTTCAACACCAGAAGGCAAAAAGTTTGGTTTTGTTTTTATCGATTGTAAAATCACGGGCGAGGCAAAAGCACAATCGGTTTATCTCGGAAGACCTTGGCGACCGTTTGCGAAAACAGTTTTCATTAATACGGAAATCAGCAATGTCATAAAACCAGAAGGTTGGCACAATTGGAACAAACCGGATGCAGAGAAAACCACTTTCTACGGAGAATATAACTCCAAAGGAATCGGATCCAACTCTGAAAAAAGAGTTTCCTGGTCTCATCAATTATCAAAAAAAGAAGCAAAAGAATATTCCATCAAAAAAATCCTCTCCGGAAAAGACAACTGGAATTTCAAAATGAAATAAATTTTAATAATTAGAAGTTCATTTTAAATCTAATATCTAAAGTCTAACTTCTAAAATCTAAATGTAAAATGAAAAACATCATTCTAAAATCCATCTACTCAGGAATCCTGATAAGTTTCATCAACTGCTCAGCCCAAACCGATGTGATTCAGAAAATCAAAAAAGACGGAAGCAAACCTTTCACTTACGCAGAATTATCAGTGAAGGAAGGTGGAAAATGGGAAGGCAATAAATACGTTGGCGGAAGTTTCAAAAACATCACAGAACTTTCCATTCCGGCAGAACATACAGACCATTCTTCTTACATCAGATACGAAGGAATTGGTTTGGAAAATAAACAAATTGGCTACAGATTGTACCTCGATTGGAGAAATGCCACCGATATTTTCGGTAAAAAAGTGACCACCTTAGTTTTACCAGAAGTTGGGCAAGACGGCTTCGAATCTTACCACCACGATGCACCTTGGGGACAGGATATTTTGAAATCAGGTCGTACAATCGGAATTGGTTCGTATGGTAGATATGACGAGCAAAATGACTTCGTAGAAACTTTCAAAATCGTAAAAAATACAGATGTCAAAGTAACGAATGAAGCTGATAAATCCTTCGCAACTATCAATTACAAAGGTTGGAAAACTTGGGGCGACGCGGTAGATTTGCAATCCAAACTCACGATTTTTAACAAAGACCGTTTTGTAAAAGTTGATTTGGAATTGAGCAATACTATTTCTGGTTTGTGTACTGGGATTGTTGCGATCAAGGATATTCCGTTCAAACAAGTGGTGAGCAAAAACAAAAAGTGGGCTTACATCGCGACTTACGGACAGCAAACTTTAGCCAAAAAAGAAGACAATCTCGGGATGGCAATTTTCTATCCAATCGATAATTTTGATAAATATGTGAAAACAAAATCCACGCACGTAGTGGTTTTCAAAAAGAATAAAAATGCATCATATTACTTTTTGGGCGCGTGGTCTCAGGAACCAAACGGCATCAAAACAGAAGCAGATTTTTACAAGGATTTGGACAGCAAGTTAGAATTGTTGGACAAAGAAGGGAAGTTGTAAATTGATGATTAGGCAAATTATCTGCTAAATCAGTAAAATCTGCGAGAAAATAAATATTCTTAGAAAAGCCTTGTCAAGGTTCAAAACCTTGACAAGGCTAAAGGCTAACAAAAAAATAAAAAATAGAGTTATGAAATTTCAAACACTTAAAATATTATCAATCACAGCTTTGGCTTCAGGAATGTTCTTATCTTGTGCACAAACCAAAACTGCAACCACATCAAAAGCTACAACCGAAACTTCAACTGGAAAAGCGATTCCTACAAATCTTAATTGGTCTGAAAGAATGATGCTTTCCGAAATGAAACGTTTCCCAGATGCTTGGATGCTAGATTTCCACAAGACACCGAAATGGAGTTATCCAAACGGATTGGTTTTGAAAGGCGCAGAAGAATTGTATAAAAAGAACGGTAAGAAAGAATATTTTGATTACATCAAGGGTTATGCAGAAGAGATGGTAAATGCAGATGGAAGCATCAAAACCTATAAGATCAAAAATTACAACATAGATATGCTGAATTCAGGCAATGTGTTGTTGTATCTATATTCTGTTGACAAACAAGACAAATATCTGAAAGCTTTACAATTATTAAGGTCTCAATTGAACGATCATCCAAGAACTTCCGAAGGCGGATTTTGGCACAAACAAATCTACCCGCACCAGATGTGGTTGGACGGATTGTACATGGGAGAACCGTTCTACGCCAACTACACGCAGATGTTTGACAAAGGAGATTCAGCAAACAAAGCTTACGACGATATTGTCAATCAATTTGATTTGATCCAAAAACATTTGAAAGATCCAAAAACAGGATTGCTTTATCACGGTTGGGACGAGAGCAAAGAGCAGGCTTGGGCAGACAAACAAACCGGACTTTCTCCCAATTTTTGGGGAAGAGCAATGGGTTGGTACGGAATGGCGATCGTAGATGTTTTGGATTTCCTTCCACAAAATCATCCCGGAAGAGCAAGATTGATTTCTTACCTTAATTCCTATTCCGAAGCTTTGGTAAAAGTTCAGGATTCGAAAACGGGACTTTGGTATCAAGTGTTGGACAAAGGTGGCGAAAAAGGAAATTACCTCGAAGCTTCAGCATCATCTATGTTTGTTTACACATTTGCAAAAGGTGCAAGAAAAGGCTATTTACCAACATCTTACAAAACCATTGCAAAGAAAGGTTATGACGGAATCATCAAAAATCTAATCTCTGTGGAAAAAGATGGAACAGTCAATTTAAATCAAAACTGTGCAGTTGCGGGTTTGGGTGGAACGCCTTACAGAAGCGGAACTTACGAATATTACGTCAACGAAGAAATCCGTCCGAATGACCCAAAAGGAACTGGACCATTCATCCTAGCAAGTTTGGAATTAGAGAAATAATATAATTTAAATTATTTGGGCAACTTAATCCGTCTTCCGTTCCCAATCTTTTTTGCCTTTGCTTTTCCAGCGACAAAAAAGGATTTCCACTCAAGCCGGGTTGCGAGCGATTCGATGATTAAAATCTGGAAAATTTGCAAAATCAGCGAGAGAAATTTTATTCATTTAAATATTGAAATTTGAAAATCAACAAAAAATATATCATCCTTTCATTGTTTGCCTTGTCAATCAATCAATTGGATGCACAAAAAGCAAAACCTTACGTTTCGGAAGTTTGGGTTTCAGATTTAGGAAATGGAACTTATAAGAATCCCGTTTTATATTCAGATTATTCTGACCCAGACGCAATCCGTGTTGGCGACGATTATTTTATGACAGCTTCCAGCTTCAATGAAATTCCGGGTTTACCGATTCTCCATTCCAAAGATATGGTGAATTGGAAATTGATAAATTATGCCATTACGGACCTTATTCCTAAAGAAACTTACAAGGTTCCACAAAGAGGAAATGGCGTTTGGGCACCGAGCATTCGTTTTCACAAAGGCGAATATTTCATCTATTGGGGCGACCCGGATTTTGGCGTTTTTATGGTGAAAACCAAAGACCCTTTTGGAAAATGGGAAGAACCGGTTTTAGTGATGGAAGGCAAAGGCTTGATAGACACTTGTCCACTTTGGGATGACGACGGAAACGCATATCTCGTTCACGGTTGGGCAGGAAGTAGAGCTGGTGTTAAAAGTATTTTGACCATTAATAAAATGAATCCGGAAGGAACAAAAGTTCTGGACAAAGGTGTTCATATCTTCGATGGCCACGATAAACATCCAACGGTTGAAGGTCCAAAATTCTACAAAAGAAACGGCTATTATTACATTTTTGCTCCCGCTGGTGGCGTTGCAACTGGTTGGCAATTGGTTTTGAGATCGAAGAATATCTATGGTCCTTACGAGGAAAAAATCGTTTTGGAACAAGGTAAGTCAATTATAAATGGACCACACCAAGGCGCTTGGGTAGATACGCCGAATGGGCAAGATTGGTTTTACCATTTTCAGGATGTGGATGCAGGCGGAAGACTCGTTCATTTGCAACCAATGAAATGGGAAAAAGATTGGCCTGTGATGGGAATCGATACAGATAAAAACGGAATCGGCGAACCAGTTCTAACGCATAAAAAACCTGAAGTTGGAAAAACGTTTCCAATTGAAACACCTGCAGAATCAGATGAATTCAATGATGATAAAATTGGATTGCAATGGCAATGGAGCGCTAATGAAAATGTAGTTTGGTCAGCGAAAATTCCGGGAAAAGATTATCTAAGATTATTCTCAATCAAAGTTCCGGAAGGCGAAAAAAATCTTTGGAACGTTCCAAATTTGTTGACTCAGAAATTTCCTGCTCCAAATTTCGTGGCGACAACCAAAGTAAAATTGTTTCCGGAAGATGCCAAACAAGGCAAAGTTGCCGGACTTTTGGTAATGGGAACAGACCACGCTTCTCTTGTAATAGCAAATAAACCTGATGGCTATTATCTTCAATTAAGACGTTCGGAAAAAGCTGAAAAAGGTGGCGAGGAGAAAATTCTGAACGAAATCAAATTAAAATCAAACGAAGCCTATCTGAAAGTTGATGTTAAAGAACCAAACGGAATTTGCACATTCAGCTACAGCGAAAATGGGAAAAAGTTTGAAAGTATCGGCGAAACGTTCCAAGCAAAACCAGGAAAATGGATTGGCGCAAAAGTCGGAATCTATTCTATGAGCGACCCAAAAGTTTCGAGAGGCGGTTACGCAGATTTTGACTTTTTTAGAATTACTAAAAAATAAGGAATGAAATCTAATTTCAATAAAATATTCTCTCTTTTCACTTTCATATTGTTGCTGTCAGCTTGTCAGTCTCAAATTAATTTGACTAAAAATAGGAGCAATCAAAATGTCACTCAAATCTTTTTGATTGGTGATTCTACGGTTGCAGATTATTCCGGAGATTACGAACCTGGGAAAGATTATATGAAAGTCCGCTATCCAGTTATGGGTTGGGGACAGGTTTTTCAGCCACTTTTCACGAAAGAAAATTTAGCAGAATTAAAACCTTTTCTAAAAACAGATTCTATTAAAATCATTGATAAAGCCAAAGGTGGACGAAGCACGAGAACTTTTTTCCAAGAAGGAAGATGGCGATTCGTTTATGAAAATTTGAAACCTAATGATTATGTGATGATGCAATTCGGACACAACGATGGTTCGGAAAAGCACACAGAACGTTTTGTAAATATCGAAGGTTACAAAGAATTTCTAAGATTATTCGTAATGCAAACCAGACAAAAAGGTGGCAAACCAATTATCCTGACACCTGTCGCAAGAAATTACCCTTGGAAAGAAGGAAAACTAAATAATGTTCACGGCGAATATTGGCAAGCTCCGATTGATATTGCAAAGGAAATGAACGTTCCATACATTGATTTGAACAAATTGTCAATGGACTTTTTCACCACAAAAGGTCAGGAATATGTTTCCCAAAATTACTTTATGAATCTTCCAGAAGGCAAATACGAAGCCTATCCAAACGGTCAAAAAGATGACACGCATTTTCAGCCAGACGGAGCAAAAGTAGTGGCAGAAATGGTTTTTTCAGAATTTAAGAAAATAATTAAAATAGATAGATCTAATTAATAATGAAAATATCTTTTAAAAATATCTCCACCGCATTTTTCATCTCGGCTTCCTTGATGATTTCTGCGCAAACGGAGCAGGATAATCAGAAAGAAAGAATAGTAACACCTTCCAAAGACAAAACCACTACAAATATTTTCTTGGCTGGAGATTCCACTTTGACGGATTACAGTTTGGAGAGCAACTATCAGGAAAAGCGTTATCCACAGCAAGGTTGGGGTGGCGTTTTTCAAGAATTTTTTGTCTCGGATAGTTTGAAAACTTTCAAATCTCCATTAGCGAAAAGTGTATTGGTAATAGACAAAGCCAAAGGTGGAAGAAGCACACGAACTTTTTTCCAAGAGGGAAGATGGCGTTATATTTTTGAAAATCTGAAACCGAAAGATTGGGTTCTAATCCAGTTTGGTCATAATGATGAATCTGAGAAAAAAGTCGATAGATACGTGGATGTTCCGGGTTACAAAGAGTATTTGAGATTGTACATTCACCAAGTTCGTGAGAAAGGTGCAACGCCAATTTTGGTAACGCCCGTTTCCCGAAATTATCCTTGGAAGGATGGCGTTTTGGGCGATAGCCACGTAGAATATGCCAAAGCGATGATAGAAGTGGCGCAGGAGCAAAAAGTAGATTTCATCGACCTTAACAAACTTTCCCGTGAGTTTTTCAACGCAAAAGGAAAAGATTTTGTAACCACAACTTACTTTATGAATCTTCCAGCTGGCAAATTTTCCGCTTATCCCGATGGACAAAAAGACGACACACATTTCCAGCCAGAAGGTGCAAAAGCAATGGCACAAATCGTTTACGACGGATTTAAAAAAATTGTAAGTAAGAAGTAGAACAAAGCCTTGTCAAGGTTTCAAACCTTGACAAGGCTAATTAAAAATATAAAATAAGTATAATGAAGAAAACGATTAAATTATTAGCTTTAAGTCTGGCGACATTATTTTCGGCAAATAGTTTTGCCCAATTGCAAACAGCAGATCTTTACAAAAATCTGGAATTCAAAATGCCAACCGTTGCGGAGACTTCTTTCCCAACGACTTCGGTGAGCATCAAAGATTTTGGCGCAGTGGCCGGCGGAACTGTTAAAAATACCGAAGCATTCAAAAAAGCAATTACAAGCATCAACCAAAAAGGTGGCGGAAAAGTAATTGTTCCAAGAGGAATCTGGATGACTGGTCCAATTGTTCTTCAAAGCAATGTCAATCTGCATTTGGAAGATGGCGCAATGATTATTTTCAGTAGAGATTTCAACGATTATCCTTTGATTGACGTTAGTTTCGAAGGTTTGAACACGACTCGTACTCAATCTCCGATTTCTGCAAAACGTGCAACCAATATCGCTATTACTGGAAATGGTGTGATAGACGGAAGTGGTGACGCTTGGAGATATGTGAAAAAAGGAAAAATGACGGACGGACAATGGAAAGAATTACTTTCCAAAGGTGGCGTTTTGTCCGATGATAAGAAAATTTGGTTCCCAAGTGAAAGCTCCAAAAAAGGATTTACAAGCACTGGAAACTTCAACGTTCCTGAGAAATTGACATCAAGAGCAGATTTGGAAAAAGTGAAAGATTTCCTTCGTCCAGTGATGGTTAGCATCGTGGAATGTGACAAAGTTTTGCTTGATGGACCAACGTTCCAGAAC
>RCUH01001732.1_pt1 | contig 15097 bp, 13 predicted proteins | sample 2166191 | NCBI WGS metagenome assembly RCUH01 (sample SAMN09932848, study PRJNA488358) | compost metagenome | feature: garden; material: soil; isolation source: compost soil in an enriched community after 214 h of incubation | place: Germany: Experimental Botanical Garden Goettingen | collected...
TCCCTTCTTTGATAAAATTCTGCTGTGCAAGTTTGTATGCTAGTTCAATTCCTTCTCCTCCAGCCGTGCTTCCGCCTGCGTGTAAATCATCAAAAGCATCCATAATTTCGTCTTTATTTGCACCCGAAGTTGGTTCTAGAACAACTCCCGCAGATCCTGCATAAACCACAATCGAAACTTTATCAATGCGTCTAAGTTCTTTTACCAAAACTTTCATCGATTCTTTCAGCAACGGCAATTTATTTGGTTCATCCATCGAACCAGAAACGTCAACTAAAAAAACCAGATTAGAAGCCGGCAAATTTGCCATTGGAACATCTTTTCCCTGTAAACCAATCTTTAGCAATCGGCTATTTTTATTCCACGGACAGTCGCTGTATTCTGTATTAATTGCAAACGGATGCTCACCATCTGGCTGTGGATATTTGTATTTAAAGAAGTTGATCATTTCTTCAACACGAACAGCATCTTTTGGAACTTTCTGTCCTTCGTTTATAAATCTTCGGATATTAGTATAAGATGCATTATCAACATCGATAGAAAAAGTAGAAAGCGGTTCTTTTAGTGGAGATGCAAACGGATTTTCTTCTGATTCTGCGTAGCTTTCTGTATTGGCCTCTGGAATATAATTTTCCTCTTCCACTAAATCTGTAGTTACTGCAACTGCAGTAGAATCAATACTTTCCTCTGCAGCGTAATCAGCTTTCTTACAGCCGAAAATAGTAAGTACGAGGAATGCCATCATAAAGAAATTAAGATTTCTCATAAAGTAAGTTTTTAAAAAATTAATAAAAGGTTATAGGCTTCAAATAAGGACTAGCATTCCGGATTTACTAGAGGCGATTATTTGCATTTTGTCGAGTATCAAAATCGTGCCAAATTTTTTACAAATATTTTTCTTACGTGAAAATAAAATGAGAAACCCTGATTTTTAAAGGGATTTCGTGTGGAATATTTTTTTTGAATGCGAAGATTTATTTGCCACAGATTAAAATGATTGAATGGATTAATTTTTTGTGGCATAATTTTTTTTATGCGTTTGAATTGTAGAGACGCACTGCAGTGCGTCTAACACAACTTTTGTCGATATACTAGACGTAGACGCACTGCAGTGCGTCTCTACAGAATATGCGATGTGAAATTTAAAACTGATAAATCTTTTCAGGCGTAACGCAATAATCCAATTTGATATCAGACTCAAAAACATCGTCGATTTGATTTACAGCTTCAAAAAACGAAAGTCCAATTTTTATAGTTTCGGGTTTGCATTCGGCAAGGAATTTATCATAAAAACCTTTTCCGTAACCAATTCGGTTTCCGTGTATATCAAAAGCTAAAAGCGGTACAAAAACCACTTCAACTTTAGACGAAGGAACTTCAATTCCGTCAACAGGCTCTGGAATGTTGTATTCGTTTTTTTTGATTTTGGTATTATCCGTTAAAAGAAAATGCGTCATTTTTCTGGTTTCAAAATCACTTTTAGAAATCAGGATTTCTTTGTCTTTTCCAGAAAGCAAATGCAAGACATATTCGGTATTGACTTCTTTATGTTCTTCGATTGGAAGAAAAACATGGTAATAAATTTTATCCCAAATTGGCATTTGGATTAATTGGTTGGCAATTGCTAAGCTTTTTTCTTCTATTTCTTCTAAAGAAAGTGCTTTACGTAAATTTTTATATTCTAGTCGGAGTTCTTTTTTACTCGTCGGCATTATCGTCTGGGGTTTTAGATAAATGATAAATGGCATCGCCTTCGTAAACAATTGGCGAATGATTGGCATTAATTACATAACCATCATGTGGCGCTTTTACTTTTTGTTCAAACTTTCCAAACGGATCTGTAATAATGGCTAAGATAGTACCTTTGGTTACAAATTTTCCAACCAAATTAAAATCATGCAACAAACCTGAACATTTTGCACGAAGCCAGACAGACTGCTTAATGTAAATTGTAGGCGTCAATGCTGGTTCAACAATTTGTTTAGAATCCAACATTCCTAAATAATGAAGTAAACGTTTGGTTCCTAAAACACCTTGATTCGCAATTTCGTTATTGATGTCTAACGATTTTCCGCCTTCAAAAAGCAGCATTTTTACATTGGCACTTTCAGAAGTTTTTCTAAAAGAACCGTTTATGTTTTTAGAATAAAGCGTAAAAGGTGCATTAAAAATATCGGCCAAAACTTTCAGCTCAGTATTATTCTCGGTAATTCTGATTTGCGGAGCATTAAAACGGCTTGCACCGCCTGCATGAAAATCGACTGCATAATCTAAAATCGGTAAAATTTCTTCGACAATATGATAGGCAAATCGACTGGCAAGCGAACCTTTTTTACTCCCTGGAAAAACACGATTTAAGTCACGTCCGTCTGGAAACTCGCGAGATTTATTGACAAAACCGTACATATTGATCACCGGAATGCAGATTATTGTACCGCGAGCTGGTCTATTTATTTTTTTACTGATAATCTGACGAACAATTTCGACACCGTTAATTTCGTCTCCGTGTATTCCGGCAGAAAATAAAACAGTCGGACCTTCGTTCTTGGAACGACGAACAATAACAGGAATATTTAGTTTTGTTGTAGTATGAAGCCGAGCAATTTCGACGTTTATCGTTCTGTGTTCTCCCGGCAAAATCGATTCGCCGAAAATAACCAATGGAGCACTATTTTTCATGTGAATTATAAAATCTAAATATAGAAATTATTCTTTTGATTTTGTAAATTTGAAACTAATTCAATGTTAAGCTTATTTTAGAAATCGGAATGGTTTTTGAAAAGCTTCTCGAACATCTTCAGAAACACAATAGAATGCAAAAACCGTCCTTAGATCTTCAAATTTTAACACTGCCTGATAATCCAGGCGTTTATCAATATTATGATAAAGACGGGAAAATCTTGTATGTCGGAAAAGCTAAAAATTTAAAAAAAAGGGTTTCCTCCTATTTCAATAAAATTCACGATACTGCCAAAACCAACGTATTGGTAAAAAAAATCGTGACGATAAAACACATCGTAGTTCCAACCGAAACCGATGCGCTTTTATTAGAAAACAATTTAATTAAAACTCTTCAGCCGCGATACAATGTTTTACTTCGTGATGATAAAACGTATCCTTGGATCTGCATTAAAAAAGAACCATTTTCGAGAATATTTTCAACTCGAAACATGGTCAAGGATGGTTCTGAATATTTTGGTCCATACACCAGTTTCAAAACAGTACACACTATTTTAGATTTAATTAAAGAATTATATCCGTTACGAACTTGCAATTACGATTTGAGCGAATCCAATATCAATTCAGGAAAATTTAAAGTTTGTCTGGAATATCATATTGGTAACTGCAAAGGCCCATGCGAAGGTTTGGAACCCTTGGAAGAATATCAAAGACAGGTTAACGCGATTCGCGAAATCTTGAAAGGAAACTTCAAAGAAAGTTTGAAAGATTTTAAGAAAGTAATGAACGCTTATGCGCAGAATCTACAATTTGAAGAAGCACAGAAAATCAAAGAAAAGATTGAAGTTCTGGAGAATTACCAATCTAGATCTACCATTATTAATCCGAAGATTACCAATATTGATGTTTTCTCAATTATTTCTGATGAAAGCGCTGCTTATGTCAATTTCCTTCAGATCTCTCACGGTTCGATTATTCGTTCCCATACTTTAGAAATGAAGAAAAAACTGGATGAAAGCGATGAAGAATTGCTGGAATTGGCGATTGTAGAACTTCGCGAGCGTTTTCAATTATTATCAAAAGAAATTATTGTTCCTTTTGAATTGGATTTAGGCGAAAACATTAAAGTAACTGTTCCGCAGCTTGGAGATAAAAAACAGATTTTAGATTTGTCAATCCGAAATGCTAAATTTTATCGAATCGAACAATTAAAGCAATTACAGATTGTAGATCCAGATCGTCACGTGAACCGAATTATGGCGCAGATGCAGAAAGATTTGCGTCTTCCTGTTGAACCAAGACATATAGAATGTTTTGACAACTCCAACATTCAAGGAACAAATCCCGTTGCGGCTTGTGTAGTTTTTAAAGACGGAAAACCGAGTAAAAAAGATTACAGACATTTTAACGTCAAAACTGTTGAAGGTCCAGACGATTTTGCGTCGATGACCGAAATTGTGTATCGACGTTATAAAAGATTATTAGATGAAAATCAGCCTTTGCCTCAGTTAATAATCATTGACGGAGGAAAAGGACAATTATCATCGGCTTTAAAAAGTATTGATGAATTAGGTTTACGCGGTAAGATTGCCATTATCGGAATTGCAAAACGTCTCGAAGAACTTTTCTATCCTGGCGATTCAATTCCGTTATATCTGGACAAAAAATCAGAAACTTTAAAGGTAATTCAACAATTGCGAAACGAAGCGCATAGATTTGGAATCACATTTCACAGAGACAAACGCAGCAAATCGGCACTTAATTCTTCTGTTGAAAGCATTCCGGGAATTGGCGAAAAAACCATGACCACATTAATACAACATTTCAAAAGTGTTAAAAGATTGAAATTGGCCACAGAAAAAGAAATTTCGGATGTTGTAGGTGTTTCTAAAGCCAAAAAAATTGTCGACTTTTACAAAACCAATTAAAGTTTTTATGCGTTCATTCCAACTGTACATTTCAAAAATTTGGTTCAAAGGAGCTTCCTCGTGCGCATTCTTATTTGTCTTATTGTTGTCAATTCTGTTTTCGCAAAAATCTTTTTCACAGGAAATAAAAAAAGACAGCGTAAAAAGACCGAAAATTGGTTTGGTTCTAAGCGGTGGCGGCGCCAAAGGTTTTGCTCATATTGGAGTTTTAAAAGTTTTGGAAGAAGCAGGAATCAAAATTGATTATATTGGCGGAACGAGCATGGGATCTGTAATTGGCGGACTTTATGCTTCTGGTTACAATGCCTCGCAAATCGATTCGATTTTCAAACAAACCAATTTTGACGAATTAATAAACGACTACATTCCGCGTTCATCCAAAAACTTTTATGGTAAAAAAAATGACGAATTATATGCCGTTGTTTTACCTTTTAGTAATTTCAGAATCGGTATTCCTGAAGCTCTTTCAAAAGGAATGTACAATTATAATTTATTGAGCAGTTTAACTAGAAACGTACGCCATGTTCGTGATTTCAATAAGTTGCCAACTCCATTTTTATGCATTGGAACTAATATTGAAACTGGTGAAGAAGTTTTACTGAATAAAGGAAATCTTGTTCAGGCCATGATGGCGAGTGCGGCTTTTCCTTCCCTATTTACTCCCGTAGAAATTGATGGAAATCTGTTGGTTGATGGTGGTGTTGTAAATAATTACCCAATACAGGAAGTTCGCAATCTTGGTGCTGATATTATTATTGGGGTTGACGTTCAGGACGATTTGCTAAAAAGAAAAAATCTGAAAAATGCCACTAGAATCTTGGTTCAGATTACCAATCTGCAATCTATTGAGAAAATGAAAAACAAAAGAAAGGATACTGATATTTATATAAAACCAGATATTCGTGATTTTGGTGTCATTTCATTTGACAGAGGAGAAGAAATTATCCGAAAAGGAGAAGAAGCAGCTTTTGCTGTTTATGAAAAACTCAAAACCTTGACAGATGAAAATAATTTCTACAAAAAACCAAAACTAAAACTGGCTTCAGATACCCTTCATATTCAAGATATAAATACTGACAAATTAGAAAACTACACCAAAGAATATATTCGAGGCAAACTTCGTTTTAAACCAGGAAGCACCATAACTTATGATGGACTTAAGGCTGGAATAAACAACTTAAATGCAACTCAAAACTTTAGTACAATCTCATATTGCCTTCAACCAGATGGCGATAAAGACGATCTGGATTTAGTTTTAAGAGAAAACCCAACTCAGACGTATTTAAAACTTGGGCTTCATTATGATGGACTTTACAAAAGTGCCGTTTTATTAAATCTAACGCATAAAAAGACTTTCTTAAAAAATGATGTTACTTCTCTGGATATTATTTTGGGCGATAATTTCAGATACGATTTTAATTATTATATAGAAAACGGATTTAACATCAGCTTTGGTTTTCGCTCGAGATTGAATCAATTTAATCGAAACGTAACTACTAGTTTGAGTGGTGTACTTAAAGAAAATCCAAATGTCAATCTTATTAATGTTGACTTTATGGATATAACCAATCAAGCCTATTTCCAGACTATTTTTGTGCAGAAGTTTTTAATGGGCGGTGGTTTAGAATATAAGTATCTAAAAATAAGTTCACCGACACTCACCAACGAAGACAACATAATTGAAAAAAGCAATTATCTTAGTGCCTTTGCCTATTTAAAATACGATTCGCTAGATGAAAAATATTACCCAAGTTCTGGATTATATTTTTCTACAGATGTGCAGACCTATATGGCATCATCAGATTATACCAAACAATTTAAACCTTTTTCGATTGCAAAAGCCGAGGTGTCAATTGTTCGACCACTATTTAGAAAAGCAACCATAAAATTTGGAACCGATGCTGGTTTTAATATTGGCAGCGATAGTGTGCCGTTTTTTGATTTCATATTTGGAGGTTATGGTTACAACAAAATAAATAATTTCAATTATTTCTACGGATATGATTTTCTTAGTATTGCTGGCAACAGTTATATTAAAACCGATATTAATATTGATTACGAAATCTTCAAAAAAAATCACATCAATGTATCTGCTAATTTTGCCAATTTAGGCGATGATATATTTTCTTCTGTCGATTGGATTTCTATGCCAAAATATACAGGATATGCCGTTGGTTATGGTTTAGAAACCATTATTGGTCCTATCGAAGTAAAACAATCTTGGTCTCCAGAAATGTCAAAAAGCTTTACGTGGTTTAGCATTGGGTTTCAATTTTAGTAGTATAACCGAGAATACTTCAATAAATTCTGCCAATTTTTTTACTTCATAAAATTTATATCAAAAAAACTAAGTTATTTTATAGTTATAAATAATATAATTTTTATTTTTACTCCAAAAAAATTACGACATTTGTTATAATGAAAACAAATTGGACAGGTTTATTAGAGTATCTTCAATTCCTCATCAAGAGAAATCCTGAGTAATGGCTCTATCGAATTGAAATAATTAGTCAATTGTAAAAATTGAACTGATTATTTATCTCTGCAATTCAAATTTTCGAATTATCTAATTTACTAATTATCTAATTGAAAAGCCATGCCACTATATCATAAACTTGGGGATTTTCCTCAAAAGCGACACACCCAATTTGAAAAACCAAATGGCGGTTTTTACTACGAACAATTGTTTGGCACCGAAGGTTTTCACGGACATTCGTCGCTATCTTATCACGTACACAGACCTACACAGGTTAAAGAAATTTTAAACTCTTATTCGGTTGAACCTAAAATTGCAATCGGAAAAAATATAAAATCACTTCTTTTTAAAGGTTTTGAATTGAAACCTGAAAATGATTTTCTTGACAGCCGCAAAGCAATGTTACTCAACAAAGACTGTATTATTGGTCTAGCCGCGCCGAAAGAATCGCTTCGAAATTATTTCTACAAAAATGCCGATGCCGATGAAATGCTTTTCATCCATAAAGGGAAAGGAAAATTAAGAACCATGTTAGGAAATATTCCGTTTGAATATGGTGATTATTTAATTATTCCGCGTGGCATTATTTACCAAATCGAATTCGAAACAGAAGACAACCGCTTATTTTATGTAGAATCGTATTCTCCTTTTTACACTCCAAAACGTTATAAAAACCAGTCAGGCCAGCATTTAGAACATTCTCCTTTTTGCGAGCGTGATTTTATTTTACCAAGTGAATTGGAAACACACGACGAAAAAGGTGATTTTTTAATTAAAATCAAAAAAGAAGGCATGATTCACGAAGTGGTTTATGCAACGCATCCTTTTGACGTTGTGGGCTGGGACGGATATAACTTTCCATACGGATTCTCGATTCACAATTTTGAACCTATAACGGGACGTGTTCACCAACCGCCTCCGGTACACCAAACTTTTGAAACGGCAACTTTTGTCGTTTGCTCTTTCTGCCCAAGACTTTACGATTATCATCCGAAAGCAATTCCGGCGCCATACAATCACAGCAATATAGATTCTGACGAAGTTCTGTATTATGTAGATGGCGATTTTATGAGCCGTAATAATATTGAGCAAGGTCATATCACTTTACATCCAAAAGGAATTCCGCATGGTCCAGCGCCTGGCGCAATGGAACGCAGTATTGGTCATAAAGAAACTCAGGAATTAGCCGTGATGGTGGATACTTTCAGACCACTTATGGTTACGGAAGAAGCTATGGGACTTGATGACGGACAGTATTATAAATCCTGGACGGAGTAATTTTTTAATGTGGCAATATGTCAATTAGATAATTAGAAAATTTCTTTAATTAGAAAATGTGTCAATTTGGAAATTAGATAATTAAATATTGTAATTTTAAACCTACAAAATTAATTGTCTCATTATCAAATTTTCTAATTAACTAATTCAAGAAATGACTTTCAACGAAAAATATAAAGACAACGCTCTTTTAATTAAAACATTCAATTTTGCATTAAATATAATTGATTACACAACCGAACTTCAAGAACAAAAGAAATTTGTGATTGCAAATCAGTTATTAAAAAGCGGAACGTCAATTGGAGCAAACTCAAAAGAATCACAAAACGCAGAAAGCAAAGCAGATTTTATTCATAAATTAAAAATTGCAATTAAAGAAGCAGACGAAACAGAGTATTGGTTGTTTTTATGTGATGCTCATAGAGAATATCCAAATTGCAAACGTTTATTAAATGATCTTTCAGAAATTTTAAAAATTTTAAATAAAATAATATCAACATCAAAGAGGAATTAGAAAATTAGAAAATGTGTCAATTAGAAAATTAATGCATTTCAAGAATTATCTCATTTTCTCATTATCAAATTATCTAATTATGAGTAAAGAAGTAAAATCAGTAGAATACGGATTAGAAAAAATATTTGAAGGAGCACAAGATTTCCTTCCATTATTAGGAACAGATTATGTAGAATTTTATGTGGGAAATGCCAAACAAGCTGCACATTATTATAAATCTGCATTTGGATATCAATCATTGGCTTATGCCGGATTGGAAACTGGAGTAAAAGACAGAGCATCTTATGTTTTGAAACAAGACAAAATTAGAATTGTTTTAACTACGCCATTAACAGCTGATTCTCCAATCAATGAACATTTGAAAAAACATGGCGACGGAGTAAAAGTTGCCGCTCTTTGGGTTGAAGATGCTACAAAATCTTACGAAGAAACTATGAAACGTGGAGCGCGTTCATTTATGGAACCAACAGTTGAGGAAGATGAATTTGGTCAAGTAGTTCGTTCTGGAATTTACACTTATGGCGAAACAGTTCATATTTTTGTTGAAAGAAAAAATTATAATGGTGTTTTCTTGCCTGGTTACAGAGAATGGAAATCTGATTTCAATCCAGAACCAACAGGATTAAAATACATCGATCACATGGTTGGGAATGTTGGCTGGAATGAAATGAATACTTGGGTAAAATTTTACGAAGACGTAATGGGATTTGTAAATTTCCTTTCTTTTGATGACAAACAAATTACTACAGAATATTCTGCTTTGATGAGTAAAGTAATGTCTAACGGAAACGGAAGAATTAAATTCCCAATCAACGAACCAGCTGAAGGAAAGAAAAAATCTCAGATTGAAGAATATTTAGATTTTTACGGTGGACCTGGAATTCAGCATATTGCTATTGCTACAGATGATATTATTAAAACCGTATCACAACTTAGAGCACGCGGTGTTGAATTTTTATCAGCTCCTCCTCATACTTATTATGAGGCAATTCCAGAAAGATTGGGTGTTCATATGGACATGATGAAAGAAGATTTGAACGAAATCGAAAAATTGGCTATCATGGTAGATGCCGACGAAGATGGTTACTTATTACAGATTTTTACAAAGCCAGTTCAAGACAGACCGACGCTTTTCTTCGAAATTATTCAACGAATGGGTGCAAAAGGATTTGGCGCAGGTAACTTTAAGGCACTTTTTGAGTCTATTGAAAGAGAGCAAGAATTGCGAGGAACACTGTAAAACGTTAATTTTCATACACAAAACAGTATAATTCTCTAAAAAACGATGCTTTTTTTGCAAATGTTATGTTAAACTTGACTTTGGCTATTTGTTTTTTGAACTTTCTATCTATCTTTGCACTCGCAAATCAGGAAGGGGTGGTTTCCTTCCGAATTGATATAAATTTCATAATTTATAGTTTTTTGGTTAGTTAATAGCATAAAAACTCAGTCATCTTTGACTGAGTTTTTTTGTTTTGGTACATTTGGAATAGAATTTGCATTTATCTACCTTTATAATTAAATGTAAAGATTATACTATGAAAAAGCTCATCCTCATCATATTAGCACTAACTCTATTTGCTTTCAGCCCTCAAAAAGAAGACGCTTTCGATACTGGAGAATATTTTAAATTTAGAATACATTATGGAATCGTAAATGCCGGGTACGCAACTCTTGAAGTTAAAGATGCCACTATAAACAATAAAAAGGTATTTCACTCTGTTGGAAAAGGTTACACAACTGGAATGTCGAAATTTTTCTTTAAAGTAGAAGATTTATACGAAAGTTATTTTGACAAAGAAACAGGAAAACCATACCGCTATGTTCGAAAAATTGACGAAGGCGGATACACCAAAAATCAGGAAGGATTTTTCAATCAAAATGAAAATCGAGTTTTAGTCAAAGACTATAAACGCAAATCTGAAAAGACAATTATTGTAACAGAAAATGTACAAGATATTGTATCTGCTTTTTATTATCTGAGAAACCATCCAAACATTGACAAACTTAAATCTGGTGAAGCCATTACAATCGACATGTTTTTTGATGATGAAATCACAAAATTTAAGTTAAAATATGTAGGTCGTCAAGATATTACGACTAAATTTGGGACGGTTTCTACAATGGTCTTCAAACCATTGGTACAGACAGGTAGAGTGTTTAAAGAAAAAGAAAGCTTAACGCTCTGGATAACAGACGATGTAAACAAAGTTCCAATTAGAATTAAAGCAGATTTGGCAGTAGGATCTCTTAAAGCCGATCTCGATGAATATAAAGGATTAAAAAGTCCACTTAAAGCAAAAAAATAATGAACCCTACAGATCATTCTGAAGCAATTTTAAAAGAAATTGACCTTAAATTTCAAGCCATAAATCAAAAAACTGATGTTCAGTTAGAAGGATTGCTTTGGGCCAAACCAATTACTTATTGGGATTACATTCAAACTGATGCATTATTAAATTTACAAATACAACGCACCACACTTCCTGACGAAATGGTTTTTATCATGTATCATCAGGTAAACGAATTAATCTTTAAAATGATCCTGTGGGAAATTGACCAGATTGCTGAAACAGATAACATTCAGGTTGATTTTTTCAGCGAAAGATTATCAAGAATTACAAGATATTTTGACATGCTTACCAATTCGTTCAGTATTATGGAAAACGGAATGGAAGTAGATCAATACATGAAATTTAGAAACACGCTTACTCCAGCAAGCGGATTCCAGAGCGCACAATATAGAATGATTGAATTTGCTTCTACCGATGTTATCAATTTAACTGACCGCAGATACAAAGCAAACTTTGATGAAAACACCGATTTAGAAACTAGCTTTGAACATCTTTATTGGCAAGCTGCCGGAAAAGACTATCATACCGGCGAAAAATCGTATTTGCTTAGCGAGTTTGAAAAGAAATACAAAGAGCAGTTTTTAAGACAAATGGCTTCTTTTAAAACAAAAAACCTTTGGCAAAAATTCATCCAATTACCTATTGAAGATCAGCAAAATAAAGACCTGATTACTGCAATGCGCCATTACGACAAAACGGTAAACATTACTTGGGTAATGCAACATCTTAATACTGCAAGAAAATACATATTGGAAAGCGGAAAAGGTAATGGAGAAGCCACAGGAGGAAGCGACTGGCAAAAATATATGCACCCAAAATACCAAAGACGCATCTTTTTTCCTAAATTGTGGACCGAAGAAGAATTGTCAAATTGGGGAAATGAAACTGAAGTTTAATTTCACCACAAAAATTTTATAAAGTTTGAAAAAAGCAGTCGTAATTTTAATTGTCTTGTTTTCTATTTTTTCATGTAAAAACGAAGAAGAAAAAGTAGAAGCAAAAATTACTAAACCAGCAACCAAAAAAATAGAATTCGGTTTTAATTACGCAGACTTTAATATTGTTAATGATACTATTTCAAAAGGAGATTCTTTTGGCTCCATTATGCAAAGTCAGAATATTGGAGACAAAAAAGTACACGATATTGTTGAACAGGTAAAAGATTCTTTTAATGTTAGAAGCATTCGTTACGGCAAACCTTTTACTTTACTTCGTGCCAAAAACAAAACCAACAATCTTCAGGTTTTTATTTATCAGCCAGATGCTTTAAGCTATTATGTTATAGACTTAAGAGACAGCATTGCAAAGGCTTATAAAAAAATAAAACCCGTTACCTTAAAAAGAAAAATGATTGGTGGCGTTCTTAAAAGTTCATTATCTGAAACTCTAGGAAACGAAAGTGTCGAAACTGCTTTGGCCAGCAGAATTACAAAAGTCTTTTCTTGGTCTATTGACTTCTTCAAACTAAAAAAAGGAGATCGCTACGGATTAATTTTTACAGAACGATTCATCAACGGAAAAACGTATGATGGCGTTGAAGAACTCGAAGCCGCATTTTTTGAATATAAAGGCAAAATCATTTATGCTTTTCCTTTTGAAAGAGATACTACTTCTGGAAAGATTGAATATTATGACGATCAGGGAAAAACACTTAAAAATTTCTTCCTAAAAACCCCGATTAAATTCAGCAGAATCACTTCGAGATTTACTATGAATAGATTTCATCCCGTACAGCACACTTGGAAAGCACATAAAGGAACTGATTATGCGGCACCAACTGGAACTCCAATTTCTACCACGGCATCAGGAGTTGTAGAAACAACAGGATATACAGCTGGTAACGGAAACTTTGTAAAAGTAAAACACAACGGAACCTACTCTACTCAATATTTGCACATGTCTAAAATCTTGGTTCGTCGCGGACAGCGTGTTACGCAAGGTCAGACAATTGGTTTGGTTGGAAGTACAGGTTTAGCTTCTGGTCCGCACGTTTGCTATCGTTTCTGGAAAAACGGCGTACAAGTAGATGCACTTCGACTAAATCTTCCAACGGGAGAATCTTTGAATGGCAGTGACAGAACTCGTTTTATGACACAGATTGAACCTCTGAAAAGAGAATTGGATAGCATTGGTAATTTGTAAGAATAAATCTTTATTTTAGCAAAAAAAATAAAATAAAACCAACAATCAATTCCAGATGAAATTTAAAAACTTCCTTCTGCTTCTTACTTTAGCAGTAAATTTTTCTTTTGCCCAAAACAATATTAAAGCGACTAACAATTACGGAAGTAAGAATAGTGAAATTCAAAATTTACTTGATTTTGAAAAAATCTATCTTGAGCAGTTCAATTTTGAAGGAAAAGATTTAAAAGGAAAACAATACGTTATCAATCTACAAGAATTTGCAGATGGAAAACTTGTAAATACATCTTTACTTTTTGACGGAAGAGAAACCGATTATTTCAAAATAAAATCGAATAAAGAATCTCTTACTTTTCTATTTAAGATAGCTGACGGAAAATTAAAAACTTATATCAGAGGTGCGAGATTTGGAAGCAAAAAATTGTACTTTAACCTAAAAAGTGATTCTGACGATTATACCTTAAAAGATTTCTTTGGAAATAAAACCGAATTGAATATTGACGCCAATCAAGAAACACCAATCCTCGCTATTATTACTCCAACTAAACATATAGATGGAAATGCTTCTTACTGCGAAGTAGTTCAGTCAAATGTTAAACCAGAAAATCTTGGAACACATTTTAATATTCCGCATTATTTCTTAGTTACAATTCAATTCAAATAAGAAACAGTCATGAAAAATGAACGTCTCAAAACCATTTACCATGAAACTTTTTCTGGGTTAAAATTATTTTACAGAGACACTACCCTTCCTGAAAATCTAATTTTAAATTATAAAGTCGGACAGATCATTCAAGAAAAAGGGTTTACAGACATGAGTTCGATTGGTGGTGGACTTTCTGGAAATTTCAGATATTTAATTGCAAGCGCACATGCCAAAGATTTGTCAAAATTTAATCCTGATTCAGCAAAAATTGGACACTTCCTTTTAGATTCAATCGCTTATTTTAAAGTATTGGACATTCAGAAAATTGGCGACAAAACACAAGTTTTTCTTTTAAATATCCCAGACAACTCAATTTCGCTTTTCAAAAATTCATCCTCCAATTTAGAAGAAGAAATTATAGAAAAAGCTCAAAAACGCTTTCGCGAAAAAATTGATGGCGTTTTAATCCCAGAATTGCAAACCGAAAATTGGAAAGAAAGAACAAAATCTCCACTCGGAATGAGCGATAGTGGCGAACTTTTTTTTGATGATTCTAAAATTAAAATCGAAACGCCAAAAAGAATTGATATTGATGTTTCGAAGAAAATTATAGAAATTAATAAAAAGCCTTGGTGGAAGATTTGGTAAAAACGACATTCAAAAAATCTTTTCTTCAACCTTACATAATCATGTCAAAATATCTATTGATTCTTTTATCACTATTGACCGTTGGATGTTCCAATCCGAAGGTTTTCATATTAAATGATATAAAAGACAATAATTATTATGTACAAAAATTAGTTGACAATGCTTTCGAAAAAGATTTAATTGGGAAATCGCCTTTGATTGTAATAAACGGAATTCCCTTTCAATACGATAAGAAACAAGATACAATCGTATTGCCACTTAAAAAATCTGATATTATTACTTTAGATTTTTTAAATGTAAACAGTAGCCGCATAATTTATAATGAAAAAGAAAATGATGGCGCGATCATCATAAATGCAAAAACTCAAGATTAAAAGTCATAAAACGTTTTCGTAACTAATTGTTATATAATTGCAAACCGCTCCCCTTTTA
>RCUH01001737.1_pt1 | contig 15065 bp, 25 predicted proteins | sample 2166191 | NCBI WGS metagenome assembly RCUH01 (sample SAMN09932848, study PRJNA488358) | compost metagenome | feature: garden; material: soil; isolation source: compost soil in an enriched community after 214 h of incubation | place: Germany: Experimental Botanical Garden Goettingen | collected...
CATGGAAAGAGGGTAGATTTCTCTACCCTCTCAATCTTTAGATGTTTACACCAGTACCGTTCAAATATGGATTCAATTCAGCATCCAATGGCACTTCGATTGATGGGACGTTGTGGAGTATACCTTGAACATCAATAGTTACTGGTATCGAATCGCCTGGCAACGCAAATCCAGGATCCATACTGCTACCCGCGGCGATTGGAGTCACAACAACTTCTTCTGTATTATCGATGAGATAAGGAACAAAAATATCATCTATTGTAACAGTTTCGTTCGGCTTCAACGACACATTGATGAAACGCGGCGCGCCAGGAGTAGTCGGGATTTGAATTCTGAATCCATAATATTCTGTAGAATTGTTGAACAATTTAATAGATATTGTTGCACTATATTTAGAGCTTACTCGAAAATGTGCATTACCAGTTGATGGGAACGGCAAAGTGACATCGCCGCTATAGAAAACCTTTTTAACTTCCATGATGGTATCCTTTATATCTTAATACAACGAGATTAAACTGCTGGGGTTTCTGGAACATTCAAAAGGCGACCTTGTACCAAAACAGAAGTTGGATAAAACCAACGGTCTACGAACCCAGTTGGTTCGTAGGTAAACTCGAGGTAGTTACCTTGCTCGATAAAAATATCATTAATAGTTATGTCACTGAACGGATCGATGATTTTTGATTTTGCAATAAAAATTTCGGCTGGTAGTGGAGACACGAAGTTTGTTAGCTTCAATGTGAAATTTGCATATCGGTTTGTTGGATTATGCAGTGTAACTGAAACAATAGCATTGTAATCCTGAGTTTGTACCAATGTTACTGTTTCGTTTGGCATCATTGGTTGGGGGATATTTACCGACGTGAATATTTTATATTGGTCCATTTTTTACCTTTTTCAATCTTCTACTAAACTATTATGGTAGAAAAGGACGGTATGACCCGTCCTTCACTAATATTTACCGAGACTAAATGAATCAAAAACAACTGAGTTTATTACGTGGACGGATCCTGGAAGCCATGAGCTACTACCGAAACACCTGCAATATCGGTGTGAACAATAATGCGTGCTTCTTCCTCAACTGCGATTGCTGAGAGTTCAATTGTCTCATATGGGGCGATTGGGCGGTAGAACACGATGTAATCGGCTTGTGCTGGCACGGTTAGGATTGCATCAACTGTGTAGGACAATGAGATAACACCGGGACCGTTGGACTGATTACAGAAGCTGATTACCGCAGTACGATCCATTCCAGCTTGGCCCGTCATTAGGGTCTGGAATGTGTCCTTTGTGGTATCATCGAAGTAGACTGCGCCGAAACGTTTTGCGCTCATAGGGTTTCTCCTTACTTGATTCGTCGCATAAAGAACTCACGCGCTCGGTTACGGTACACATAGGGTTGTGGCGCCGGGCATTGCTCTGGGTTCTCAGGATCAATGGTAAAAATGGGAAGCTTTACGCTAATGGATGTTGCTTTGATGGCCATGTTAGATACTCAATACGATTTTGTTGATAACACCATAGGAACCATCGTAGGGTTCACCCACATAGAGATAGCTGCGGTCCATTGTTGCTCGTACCCACAGAACGTTCGCCTTGAAAGTCATCGCAACGTTGGAAGTATCACCCTCGAGGTGGCCAGTCGGATATGATGGATTAATTGGAAACTGAAGGTAAGGTGTGCCCTCGGTAAGCCAAATGTCAAACCAATCGTCTTCTTGGGGTTCCAGAGCTAGACTCGCTTGAATCTTAACTCGACCAGTAAAGTTGGCCGTATGGATAGAAACCGTGTGCAGACCGTCAGAGAATCCATACCATCCATCGGCATGGACAGGATCGCCGACAGCATTTAGCTTGTCACCGGTATTCGGGAGGAGTATAACGGATGTGCTCATGGTTGAAATCTCCTTTCCTGTATTTACCAGGAAAGGAGATTTTGAGAAGTTAGATTGGAGGCTCTTACTTCTCGAGGCGACTGACTTCCACTACCATGGAAGGATCGACTAGAAGTTCTGCGACTGTGGCCTCAATAACCTCGGCCAGTGTCTGTACCTGTTCATCCGAAAGGATGTATTGCTGATCATTTGCGCCCTTGAAGAGCTTGCTGAATTCAACAACCAATTGGTCCGTTACGATGTGTGCCATACTCTGTACTCCTTGGCGGGAATTAACAGAGTATTTATTTCCGATGATAGCTCACATAGACTGTCGGGAACGTGTTGAAATCATCAACAGCCGGACCAGGCACCGAAACAAACACCTCATATCGACCCATCGGAATCGCCGGGAATTTCGTATCACCGTCAATGTTTGCGATGATGTGGGTCGCATAAATGTAATCGGCGAGATCGATGGCCTGGGCGTAAATTTGCCCACCGCCGATAACGCAGACTTCCCCAAGTCCCTTGTCGTAGGCAATCTTTTTGCCTGCGTCAATGGCAGCTTCCAGCGTATCAAAGACAAGCACGCCTTCGGGGAATGATGTCGGATACTGCTTGGTGACTACGATGTTTGTACGGCCCGGCAAGGGACGCCCGAGAGATTCGAACGTCTTGCGTCCCATGATCACGGGCTTGTCCATGGTCATACTTTTGAACCGCTTTAGATCCTCACGTAGGACCCAGGGCATTCCACCATCGCGGCCGATAGTCAGCTCATTGCTGAATGCCACGATGATGGATACTTTGACGTTCTCGTAGCTCATACTGCAATCGGAGCCTTGATTGAGGGATCAGCTTCGTAGCCGACCAGCGTGAAGTCTTCGAACTTGAATCCAAAAATGTCCGTGACGTCTGGGTTGATTTCCATCGTCGGGAGCTTCTTCGGTGTGCGAGTCAGCTGGAGCTTTGCCTGCTCGAAGTGGTTGTGGTAAATGTGAGCATCACCTAGTGTGTGGACAAAATCTCCGACTTTCAAGCCAACAACCTGTGCGACCATATGCACCAGCAGTGCATAAGAGGCAATGTTGAAGGGAACGCCCAGGAAGATATCGGCGGAACGTTGATACAGCTGGCAGCTCAGCTTACCATTGGCCACGTAGAACTGGAACATCGTGTGGCACGGGGGTAGGGCCATATTGTCGACATCTGCGGGGTTCCAAGCCGAAACAATATGCCGACGAGAATCGGGATTCTTCTTCAAACCCTCGATGAGGTTCTTGATTTGGTCAATTGGCGCACCATCACGGGTAAGCCAGCTGCGCCATTGCTTCCCATATACGGGACCAAGATCGCCGTTCTTATCTGCCCATTCATCCCAGATGGACACACCATTGTCCTTGAGATAGGCAATATTGGTATCGCCAGTGAGGAACCACAGAAGCTCATGAATGATCGACCGCAGGTGAAGCTTCTTGGTTGTGAGAACCGGAAAACCTTCTGAGAGATCGTAACGCATCTGATATCCAAATACGCTGCGAGTACCAGTGCCTGTGCGGTCGCTACGATCGGTGCCGTTCTCCAGCACATGTTTTAGAAGGTCCAAATATTGTTGCATGTGATATTCCCTATACGAGTTAGTCCCGTACGATTTATGCTCAGGCGACTTTGCTGCGATCTTTCGGCTTGCGTCCACGACGCTTACCAACTGCGGCATCTCCGCCATCTGCTTTAATGTTGTAGACGCTTGCGAACCTATTTGGTTCCATACCATCGATATCGATGATATCCCGGTGACAGATAACTCTCTTGGATCCGTCCCTGGTAGAGGTCACCCGGATGAAGATTACACCTTCTTCATTTGCTCCCAGGACCTCATCAACGCTGAAGGTGTCTGTGCCAACAACGCTGACGTCGCCGCTGATGCTGCTACCCTTATAACGTGCGACCAATTCAGTGGTCTCATTTATTAGGCGCTTGTCGATCAGCTTTGTAGCGAGTGATTTATCCATTTTTGCAGGGCTCCGTTTATTGTTCGATCTTTGAGCGCCTGCGGTATTTCTCCCCTCCGTATAACAGAGCCAGAGGGGAGAATCAATATTTTGGGAAAGTGTGTGAGGCCCTTAGGCCTCAGCAGCCTCTTCAGCTACTTCCGGGACAGCGATCTCCTGGATCGGTCCGTATACAAGCTTGAGCTTGTCATCAACAACGCCGACCGTAACGTGGCCACCGTTCTTGAGTTCACCAAACAGCATGGCCTTGGAGAGCGGCTTCTTCAAGTTGTCGTTGATCACGCGGCCCAGAGGACGCGCTCCCATCTCCTTGTCGTAGCCCTTCTCGCCGAGCCATTCCTTCGCGTCATCGGTGACGTCGATGGTGACCTTTTTGTCAGCAGCAAGTCCGCTGAGTACGCCCAGGAACTTGTCAACAACCTTGCGGATGTCGTCGCGGCGGAGCTTGTTGAAGTCAACAATTGCATCGAGACGGTTGAGGAACTCAGGAGCAAACGTGTCCTTGAGGATCTTCGTATCCGATTCGTTGCGGTCGGACGAACCGAAGCCGATTGCTGCCTTGCTGTTGAAACGTGCGCCGACGTTGCTGGTCATGATCAGGATAACGTTCTCGAAGGAGACCACCTTGCCGGACTGGCTCGAAAGCCGGCCGTTGTCCATGACCTGGAGCAGAATGTTGTAGACGTCGCCGTGCGCCTTTTCAAGCTCGTCGAGCAATAGCACGCAATGCGGATTCGTTTCGATATCTGTCACCAGCTTGCCCGCGCCGGCCTGGCCATCACCGTAACCGACGTAGCCGGGAGGTGCACCGATCAGCTTGGAGACCGAATGCTTCTCCATGTACTCGGACATGTCGTAGCGCAGGAGCGGAATGCCCAGTGTCTTCGCGAGCTGCTTGGCAACTTCCGTCTTACCGACACCAGTCGGGCCCTTGAACAAGTAGGCGCCAGCCGGCTTGTTGGCTTCACGAAGACCTGCACGGGACAGGATGACCGCATCTGCGACCGTCACGATTGCGTCGTCCTGGCCGTATACGACTTCGCGCAGATCCGTTTCCAGATGTGCAAGCTTGTCGGAGTCGCTTTCCTTCACGGTGCGCGCCGGGATCTTTGCCATCAGCGAAACTTCGTCCTCGACCAGCGTACCCGTAATCACCGCAACGCGGACGTCAGGGTTTGCAATGCGCTGGGTTGCACCGGCAGCGTCGATAACGTCGAAAGCTTTGTCCGGCAGGAACCGGTCAGTGACGTAGCGAGCAGTCAACTCGACGGCGAGATCGATGGCTTCGTCCGTGTAGGTCAGGCCGTGGAACTGTTCGTAAACGCCCTTTGCGCCCTGGAGAATGCGCTTTGCGTCTTCGATGGTCGGCTCACCGACGTCCTGCTTCTGGAAGCGACGCATCAGCGCCTTGTCCTTTTCGAAGTGCTTGCGGTATTCGTCCATCGTGGTCGAACCAATGCAGCGGAGTTCGCCACGTGCCAGCGCCGGCTTCAGCATGTTGGAGAGGTCCATGCTTTCGGACTTGCCGGCAGCACCTGCACCCATGATCATGTGAATTTCATCGATGAAGAGGATCGGCTTTTCGACCTTCGTCAGTGCGACGATAACCTGCTTCGCACGCTCTTCCATGTCACCACGGAACTTGGCGCCGGCGATCAGGCCAGGAACGTCGAGCGAGTAGATGGTCGAGCCCTGGATGCTTTCCGGTACGTTACCATCGACGATCAGCTTTGCAAGACCTTCGACGATTGCCGTCTTACCGACGCCAGGTTCACCCGTGAGGATGATGTTGTTTTTGGTGCGACGCGAGACCGTCTTGACCACGCCGTAAACTTCCGTTTCGCGGCCGATGAGCGGGTCGATTTTGCCCTTGAAAGCTTCTTCGTTCAGATTGACGCAGAACTTGGCCAGGATCTTCTTGGCCTTCTCCGGCGACATCTTGTCCATGCGACCGCCGCCAGAACCGCCTTCACCTTCCGGTGCATTCGGATCATCCGAAACATCATCTTCGGCGTCTTCTGCAAGTGCAGCCTTCAGCTCGTTGGTGTCAAGACCGTTTTGGTTCAGGTAGTATGCGGAATAGCAGTCGGTTTCCTGCATGATCGCCAGGATCAGGTCAGCCGCAGTAACGTCGCGCCGGCCGGAGAAAACCATGTTGCTCATGCAGCGGTGAATGACCTTGTTGAAGGTCTCGGTGACGCGCTGCTTCTTGGGAGCCACCGCTTGCGGATAGGTTGCTTCGAAGAAGTCCCTGAATTCGCGGGCGAAATTGTCGATGTTGACCTTGAGCAGGCCGAGCTTTTCGCGGAGATAGTCGTCTTCCATGCAGACCACAGTCAAATGGTCGACCGTGACATATTCGTTGTTGCGGGCCAGTGCAAGCATAGCAGCGGCCTTGACGAGTTCGTCGGCGCGTTGCGTGTTGAATTTCTTGCCGTTATCAGACATTTTACTTCCTTTTTAGTGCCTTAGTGCGCTTACGCTGTGCGATGCCCAGTGCAAGTTTTGAGACACGTTGATCAAAACAGATGCCATCGATATGATCGAGTTCATGTTGAAAGCATCTAGCCCACTTACCAGTCAGTTCTTCTTCGACGATTTCGCCGTCCGAATTAGAGTACCTGACCAATATAACTGAGTTGCGTTCTATGTCAAGCAATAGATTTGGAAAGCTAAGGCATCCTTCTGTCGCCTTTTCGACCACACCGAGTCGTTCAACGATTTCAGGATTGTAGCAGGCCCAAAACTTTTCCGAGGGGCTCCCCATTACGAACAGACGATATGGAACACCGATTTGATTCGATGCAAGCCCCATGCCGTTGTTCGCGAGCATGATGCGATTCATTACCGTCGGTAATATAGTTGCATCCATGCGTTGGTTAAAGTCCCAAGGGAGACTTTCTGTGCGGAGAACTTTGTCTTTTTCTCCGACCAATTCTAGTTCTGTTGTTGAATTTTTCCAGCTCATAACCAGACCATAAAGAAAAAGGAATCGCTTTTCAACGCCTTTTTTATAGGTCTTTAAGCTTTGCCAACAACTCGTATTGGGCATTGTTGAGTTTGGGCTGTTGAAGCACCACTTCAACCATCATATGGCCACGGCGACCATATTCGTTCCACAACCCTTTCTCGGGAACCTTGATGCTCTGGCCTGGGTTCATACCCGCATGAATGCGCAGGTTGATTTCGGATCCATCGATACACGGGATCCGTTTGTTTACGCCTAGCATGGCTTCGATGAAATCAATTGTGACACTCGTTGATATATCGGAGTCATTGCGGACAAAGCGACCATTTGGCGCTACCGTCACAACCACATAAAGGTCACCCGGAGGAGCATTTGGATTGCTGTCATCACCCATGCCTGCATAACGGATTTTTGCTCCGTCTCGGGTACTGCGGGGAATCGAAACTTTTATGGTCTTATTGGGATTGCGGGCTGTTGAATAACGAAGCTCCACTTCCTTACCCAAATAGATATCCTCGAGCTGCATCGTGTACTTGAGGATTGTGTCTTTATTTTTGACGTGTTGCTGATTCTGCCGTGCCTGATGTTCACGAGTACGGCGCAGAAGTTCCTCGAACAAATGGTCATCAACGTTACTGTATTGACGACGGAGTCCATCATCCCAATGGGATCCACGAGGACTGAAATGATCTTTGAATTTCGGCCCAGAACCTACGCGATCATAATCCGCGCGTTTCGTCTCGTCCTTTAGCACATCATAGGCTTCGTTGACTTTACGGAACTGTTCGGCGGCCGTCGCGTTATCGGGATTCAAATCTGGATGAAACTGTTTAGCCTTCGTACGGAAAGCTTTCTTGATTTCATCCGCTGTTGCGGTCTTTTGAATTCCGAGGGTTTCGTAGTGTGAGGGCATCAATTTGCCTTTGGCTTGGTCGCTGGTACAGGAATGTTGGTATCAGCGGTTTCCTCGTTATACTTGCGGTAGTAGAGGACGACCTGTTGCTGTTCCTGCATGAATCGGTTGATCTCAACGAGATTGTAGGAGAGATTCTCGAAACCCTTTGGAGTTAGTGCGAACAATGCGAAATTCGGATCCGGATTCGCGTTCAGATCCGCGAGGAGCTTTTCCAGCTCAGGCTTTGTGATGACCTTCCATTCAACCTTGCGCATTTGCACAGGAAGAGTTTGCGGTTCAACGACCGCAGGACGCGGCTTATATTGGTAGACGTATTCGGTCTTTGTCGTGCAGGCAGCAAGAGCCAGCATCATCGGCAATACGAGAACAATTGGCTTCATTACTTTTTCCCTTGACGACTCACGTTTGTAATAGCATCGAGCATCTTCTGTGTGCGCTCGTTGATAACCTTCTCAAGAGCCGGCGCATCCGAATTCGCTTCCTTGGCGTAGTCAGTATTACTGATTTCGAGCAGATCTTCAAATGTTTTCTGCCTAATGTCGTCAACCGTCAACTGATACTGCTTCATGAGGTCTGCTTGAGTCTTCGCATCCTTCTCCATCAGCTCGATCGTTGTCTTCTGGGTTTCGACGCGCTTATTGGCTTCATTAAGCTCGACTTGAACAGTCTTGAGCTTTTCCGCATTGATCTCGTTACGCTGGTAGAAGAACACCAGAGCTGCAACCAGCGCTAGGATCAAGATGATCACATACTTGCTCGGCAATAGATTCTTGATGAAATTCATAACGATCTCCCTTGTGTTTCACGTATTTACTTAGGAGCCGTTTTACGCTAACTGGATGGTAAAGGAGCCTCACATGTATTTGGTTGACGACGAAGAATGGTTGATTGAGCATCAACTATCCCGCATCGATGGAGATTGGATTCTTAGCTTCTCCAAAGAGGAGTTGAAACCGATCTTGGACTGGTGCAAAGCTCAGCACGCAATAGATCCAGGCTTCCGTTGGCTTTACAAACGAGACAAAGATCAAGTCCCTCAGATCAAAGTCATAGCCACTGACTTGGGACTGAAGGAAACCTACAGTATCAAGACATCCATCATCGGTTCGTTTTTCTACTTCAAAAGAGAGCAAGATTTCATGCTTTTTAAGCTTGCCTGGGCCTAACTCTGGTTGACAAACCTCCTTCCTGTGTTAGAGTCATAATACGGAAACGGAGAAATACAACAATGGTTCTTAAGATTGCAATTGCACTTGGTATCGTAGTTGCTACTTGGCTTGGTGGCGGTTCGCTCCAGCACATTTTCTCCCTCGGTTTCGCCGGTGTGTTTTTGGCGCTTTGGGCAGCAACGCTGGTCTCGATGCGCATTTTCATCTGGGCACGTTTCGGCATTGTTGCTTGGTTCATTTACTGCGTGATGTTGTTTACCGCGTACATCGGTGGTCACGGCTTCAAGTATGTTTTCTCGGATATGCCCTCTTATACACTGGAAGCAAACATTCCGGTTCAGGTCGAACTCATGCAGCGCGGTGGCGTAAACAGCGGTGACGTAATGGTCACGAATCTTTCCAAGGACGTGCTGGAGCAGGTTAAGGTCACTTGCGGCGTCATCGGCAACGATGGCGTGCGTGTTGATCGTGAATTCGTCGGCGGCGCATACGGCGCATACGCAAGCGGTGCTTCGCAGGGCTTCAAGGTCATCCACAACTCGGACTTCATGAGCTTCCGTGCTAACCCGGCAACGATGACTTGCAAGGCGACCACTGCAACGTTCCGTAAGACTGTAGGTGCTGATGTTTCGGTTCGCTTCGAGCAGAACGCACAGGATTTTCGCAACGACTTCTACGTGACCAACAATGGTTCGGTTGCAGTTCGTAACATTCAGATCGCTTGCGTAACCGAAGCTGGTCAGTCGCGTAAGGTCAACATTAGCCCCGCTTACACCAATGTTGCTGGGGAGACTATTATCGACGCTGGTAAGACTGTAAAGTTCACCGATCGCGCTGCTAACTGGGATTACAAGAGCTGCGAAATCACTAACGTACTGGTTAACTAATATGGAACACATTGTCGAAGTTCACGTTCCCGAGAATATGAACATTCATACGAGACTCCAGGAATGCGATGAATGGTGCAAAGACAACTACCAGACCTACAGGAGTGAAAGCAGCCGGTGTAGCTGGAAACGCCAATGGAGTGATGTCCGAAAGGGCACACTTTGCTATCGTTTTCAAAACAACGAGCGCATGGCCGCCATCTTCAAGTTGAGGTTCGGATGACCGAGAAGCAAAATTGGTTTACTCCCTACCGCGACTACTATTGCCGACACGTGAGCTTCGCATTCGAGTTCTTTGCCACAATGCGTGAGTTCAGGGACGTGACGTTCCGTAAGCCTGTGATCTATCGGAAATTTGATACACTGGCTTTGTTGTTCAATACGATGCTGGGGCAGGCTTTGCTCATCCATGCCGCATTGTGGTCATGGTCGGTGTTTTCGGCTTTCAACGTTTTCAACTTTGTTGCGAATGCGACAAGCCATACCAATAGCGTGAGCCGGCGTCTTGACCTTCCAGTGCATTGGGCATCTTGGGCCGGCCATCCCGTACGGGTCCCTCTTTTGGAGAAGAATCCAGATGGAGTCTATTCGGGCCAAGCGGCTGTTCAAAAGATTCAATGGGTTCGTGAAAACACTAAGGCAGGTGATTGGTCCTTCATCGACCATAGTGGATTCCTTAAGATCGTTATGCGAGATCCTTTCCATGTATTCATCTCCAGTATTAATTTGGAAGCTGAAGTGACCTTCTTGTTCAAACGTCGCAAAGACGCGATGCTGTTTAAGTTGACATTCGGAGGCACCTAAGTTAATTGCGGCATACACCCTTTCCATGTATTATGGAATAAAAGGAAAGGTAAAAACATGCCACAAATATTTTGTGATTTCGACGGCGTACTCGTCGACTTTGAGGCTGGGTTCCTCAAGAACTTTGGTTTTGCTCACGATTCGGTAAGCGAACCCGAAATGTGGAAGTACATCACTTCTCATGATCGTCATTGGCACGATCTTCCGATGATGCCCGATGCAATGAAGCTTTGGGAGTTCATCAAGCCACACAACCCAATCATCCTCACGGGTTGCCCACGTTCGGGTTACGAACAGGCCAATATTGGCAAGCGTGAGTGGGCAGCTAAGATGCTTGGCCCGGAAGTCCCAGTTATCACTTGCTTGAGCCGTAACAAGCCCCAGCACATGATTGGCCCCGGTGATATTCTCATCGACGATTTGACCAAGAACATTAAGCGTTGGGAAGAAGCCAACGGCATCGGTGTTCTGCACAAGTCGGCTGCTGATTCGATCGCACAACTCGAAACCGTATTTGCGATGCTCTAATGTTTTTCAGAAAGTTGTTCTCATCAATGGCTACCGTTACCATCAACGGCCGTACTTTCTACGGCGATAACGTCACCATCCGCGGCGATAAAGTATACGTGGATGGTCAACTCTCCGACGTCGGACTTAACCCGGGACAGAAGGAACTCGACATCAAGGTCACCGAAGGAATTCTTGGTACCCTCGATGCTGGTGGTTCAGTAGTGTGTGGCGAAGTCCATCACAATGTCGATGCAGGTGGTTCAATCACCGTAAACGGCAGTGTCGGCGGTGATGCAGACGCTGGTGGATCAGTTAGCGTCAACGGCGACGTTCGTGGCTCGGTGGATGCCGGTGGCTCCGCAACAATTTCGGGCAGCGTGGCGGGTTCCATTGACGCAGGTGGGTCGGTTCGTGTCGGAAAGGCCTAAGCCGCATCTGCGGTTCTTCCAAACCTACGAAGGCCCATATAGGATATCGTTGGACGACTTTATTGCTCGTTCAACGGAATATCTGTTTGACAACGATATATTTCTCAATGTAGGAAACGATGACGATCCCGAAATAGGGTTCCGACCTGCGTTCATCCAATATTTAGAAGATCGAAACCGACATGATATTCTTGACCGATACCGACGTAGGTGTCCTATGGGTTGGATTCTCCGTGAAGCCAACTTTTCGGCCGAAGAAGCTGTAGAGATAAAGCTGAAATTCGAGTTATGAGAGAATTCAAATTCGGGACCTACACCTTCGACAAGGTAGGCCCTAGCTTCGTTGCGTTTCGCATTGAAACTCCTGAACAGATGACCAAAAACTTTCTCGAAGAAATTGGCCTCATCAAAGTCAAGTCAGTAAAACGGTGGAGAACCTCATACGAGTTCGACCCCGACTTCCAGGAATTCCTCAACGACCACGGCTACTTCAATACGGCCGAGATCATCAAAACCCTACGCACGGTTGGCCTTCTGTTGAAAGCTGATCGTGCTATTGCTTTTCGGCTACGGTTCCTATAATTGGTTGACTAAGCTGGCTCCTATGCTAGTGTAGTGATTATCATTGGGGATCGAACCATGTGGGAAAAGTTTGTCAAGTTCATGACGGGCCCGTTCGCGGGAATGACAGCCGTTTGGGAAGTCATCGAAGACCGGATGCGGGAGTCTGCTGCGGACACCACAACATGCCTGCTGGTCCAAGAGCTACTCGAGACCCATCCAATGGCAACAAGCCAGATGCAGCAATTCTCGGGCGCCAAGATCAACAAAACCAACAATCAGGTTCGCTGCCACGCAATTCCCCTCGGCAAGGATCTTTGGGCGGGTGTCCAAATTGGAATCCACGGCCGCGACTACTCCAAGATCTTCATCTGTGAGGATCAGAACGCCGACATCGAAGATGCGACCCTGGTATTCTGGGATAACGTACGGATTCCCGGCGCATGGCAGAACGATATTCATGCACTTCTCACGGATGCGGTAGCACAAGCTCATGAACTCAAAGCTATGGTCACCAATGACCGACAAGCGCGGGATCAAGCCCGGGCCAATTCAGCTCATTTCAGCGGGACGGAAAATGGCTGAATATCCGCCGCCGGCTTATGAGTTCTCACCTCACGTGGATGGCTGCATGGCGTTGCTGTTCAACGTGGACGAACACATCTATGACGAACGGTTCTTCACCGAGGACAAACTTGGCGATCGCGTTGCGTTGCCGGGACCCAAAGCATTTTTGGTCCAACATGGACTTTGGGATTCCTACAAGCGAACCCTGAAGGAATCCATCGAGGGGCATCGATCCATGTCCGTGTTTGTAATGCCCACGGATGTCGCAATGCTTTTCAAGTTGACCTTTCTATGAATTTCTATTCTCGCGATGATAACTCCGGTGATATTGAAGTCCAATTCTCGATGCGATTCTTCGAGTTCCTTAGAGCATTTGCACGAGTCGACGTGCTCCAAAGCTTGGACTCCTGGAACGAGAATTACACGTTCAAAGGGATTTCCAACAATTTTGCAATCCTGAATGAAGAGTTCAGAGAGTGGCTTGAGAGTGAGGCTGGGCCATACTTGCGTCAGCGAGTGACCCAGGGCTTCGTAGACGCTGTTATCGACTATAACAAGCGCATGTATCTGTCCGAGCGAAGAGACCAATTGAAGGCCGCCGCTATTGGTATGCACATCAACGTGCAATGGTACATGAGCAAAACTGATGCTCTGACTATGAAACTCAAATTTGGTTGACACCAACGGGTTTCACTGCTATAGAAGCACCGTAATCAACCTGAAAGGATAAGGTCATGTGGCGCATTATAGGATTATATCCGTACCTCTAAAGGGGTGGCGCCGGACCTTCGATTTCCCAAATAAAATATTGGAATCAGGCTGCCCACCCTGTTAATGTTCTCGCAACAAACAGGATTAAAATCATGGGCGGCAATGCTTTTCCGCGCCTCGACGTGAGGCGTGTTCACAGAGACCATATCAAGCCAACAGTGGAATTTCTAGTTGAGACTATGAACTTCCCCGGCTTCACACTCGAATACGCGCTGGACTCCGTTATGGGTTCCGCGGGTAAACAGGAATCCAGTGGTGACTTGGATTTCGCAATGAACACCTTGAGGCCACGCTTTGTAGGTCAGGCTGATCTTCCAGTGTTTGATTTACGTGGGTTTGCACGTCGTATGCGTGAGGTTCTCCCAGAGGGCCACATGAGTACGAAAACGTTGAATGGTGGTCAGTTCCAGAGTGCATGGCCAATCCTAGGCGATCCCGCGAATGGTCTCGTACAGTGCGACTTCCTCGCGGGTGATCCTGAATGGCTCAAGTTTTCACACTGGAGTCCAGGCAAAGATAACTCGCCTTGGAAGGGTGTTTTCATCAGCACCATGTACGGAGTTCTGGCAAAGCGTCTAAAGGATTTCGAAGCATTCGTCGGCAATGACCCCGAAGCCGAGAGACTCGCGCGGGTTGGATGGCACTTCGACTTGGAGCTTGGTCTCCACAGGAAGTGGAAGATGCAACGTCGTGTTGGTCAGGGTATCTCGGATGTTGGTCCAGATGCAGTTGAAACCCGATTTGCGGATTGTCCAAGACTTCCACGTCTAGGATACCTCACGAATCCCACAGTCGTGCTGAGTGTCCTTTTCGAAAGTCCAACGGTACATTCTGACGTTGACACCTTCGAAAAGGTAGTGCAGAAACTGCGGAACAGATTCCCTGAGGAATTCGATGATCTCAAGGTTCGATTCTTGGAGGCTCTTATGAGAAGCGCTGCACGAAACGAATACACGATGGAAGAAATGGAGAAGGCGTTTGAGTAAACGCGCGAGTGCATTTGAACGTACTTCAATACATAGAGCGGCCGGACAAATAGCTCCGGCCGCTTCTCGCTCATACGAAGGCGGAAGTGAATACTCATACGACAAGTCCTTGGTTCGCCGGTCAAGTTTCATCCTCCCCGTGCCTCAGATGTTCCAGCCGAGCGAATATCTGAAGGGTGTGGAGTTTGACTCGTATGAGGCGGGCTCCTACAATTTCGCCAACAAGATTTTCCACTACATTGACAAGTACATTGAAAATACGATCAAGCCGTGGCTGGAAGAAAACGACATCACCAAATATAGAATCTATCGTCTCCAGGAACACGAACGGCCGTTCCAGCTATGGCTCCACGAGGGATCAAGCGAGACATCCAGTGAGCCAACCGAAAATCGTCCCGACAACATGCTTTGGTTTGAACGCGGCGGTTATTATGTCGGAGCCGGAATAATCTTCAAGAACCCCAAGCACCGTATCCTGTTCAAGTTGACCTTCTGATGGCACGATTCGTAGACGATGGTTGGAGAGACTTTGTCGAGACTGAACTCGAACAAAGAAAGTCTGACCTGTTTCGGATTCGGATGATCGTATGGCTCTCATTTGGGCTTTGG
>RCUH01001738.1_pt1 | contig 15061 bp, 11 predicted proteins | sample 2166191 | NCBI WGS metagenome assembly RCUH01 (sample SAMN09932848, study PRJNA488358) | compost metagenome | feature: garden; material: soil; isolation source: compost soil in an enriched community after 214 h of incubation | place: Germany: Experimental Botanical Garden Goettingen | collected...
TGTTCGAAGTCGGCGGCGGCTGGATGGGCAAGGTCCGCTGGGAGCGCAGCCTCGGTGCCGGGTTCGATCCACGGACAGGTTTCTCCCCGGAAGACGTGGCAGCTCATTGGCAGCAGATCTGTGATTTCGAAGGCGCGGCGCATCCGAAAGACAACATCGAAGCGCTGAAGGAAATGATGGGGAATTTACATAAATATACGCTCTGATAGCGCCGGCAAGGTCGCATTGACTGACCCTGCCGGTTGTTGCATTTGTCGGCTGGAAGCCGTTTGTCAATGATCAGCGGGGAAAGTATTTGACTACCAGCGCCTTCAGATTGGCGGCGGTTTGTGCGTCCATTTTTCCATCGAAGTTATCCGGGCGAAAATGCATCTGGAATGCCCGCACCAACTGTTGAAAACCGCCTTCCGTGGACGCGCCCGAAACATCGTATCCATAGGTTTTGAACAGCCCCAGTAATTCGCATCGGGCTGGAATGCCCGAAGTGTTGTATTGGCGCAGATACTCGTCCCGAGTGGTTTCATCGAACCAGGCGCCGACGCCTTTCAAGTACAGCGCCTGCCAGGGAAACATCGGCCCCGGGTCACTTTTGCGGCCGATCGAAATATCGGAGTGGCCCAAAACCTGCGTCGGTGTGATGTCCGGGTAGCGCTTGAGGATGTTCAGCGCCAGTTGTTCAATCACAGTAATCTGCTCGGGGTGATACGGCGGGAAGGTGAATTCACCTTTATTGTCAGTCGCCAGATTGACGACTTCAATGCCGATGGACGTGTCATTCAGACTGCTGCGGTTACCCCACTGACTGACGCCCGCGTGCCACGCGCGATGGGTTTCATCCACCAGGTTGAAAACTTCCTGCACGGTATAACCGGCACTCAGGTAACTGGGGTCAGTAATATCCGGAATCAGATAGTGCGCGCTGACATTCGGGCCGGTCAGGGCACTGACAGAGCTTGAAAAGTTAGCGGCCGTGTAGTGAAGAACCAGAAAGCGTACTCGGCTGTTGAAGCTTCTGGTTGAGCGATAATGGCTGTAGTTGATGGGTTTCATAGTTGCACTCGCAATAGGTAAGTTTGAAGTCGGACGACGATAGAAGTCGTTCGCCGGCTTGCTGTTCAACTTAATGGCTTGAGTGCTATTGGTGTTTACTTATGCCTGTAGTCCATTTCTGTAAGAAATGTAGGCATGCGAAGTTTTGCCTGGATGGTCAGGGTTACCGACTGGCAGCAGTGATTCATCAAAAACCATCGCCCATAAAAAAGGCCGCTGCAAACGCAGCGGCCAAGGTAAGACGTTGGATCAGGAGCTACAAATCAACGTCAGTGAACACGGGGCGATGAACCGATTCCTCAATTCATCTGAAATCTTTCAGTCACGGTGCAGACCGGTACATCGTGCCTTGCGGTGGTTTGCTGTGACAGCGAGGCAAGAATAAGCCCTTGCTGTCGTAGGAAAAATACCAATTACGGACATGCACTGTTGCAGCCCCGGCAACAGTCAGTATTCGGGTGCTCGTCGTCTGGTTGATGACCCTGTGCCAGTCATCCTTAAGAGGTACACCACGAATACCTCCTTGGTGCGCTTATCGACCCCGATGCCCGGCAGTAGGGTGAGGCCTTCTGTCACTCACCGGGGAAGACGCATGACAAAAACAACAATGCGCGCCATCTTCACACCGCAGGCGCTGGCCGCCGCGGTGGCCTTGGGTTGTTGCGCCCAGGCGCAGGCCGTTTCATTCAACATCGGGGAAATCGAGGGGACGTTCGACTCCTCGCTGTCGGTCGGCGCGAGCTGGGGCATGCGTGATGCGGATGACGCCCTGGTGGGCACCGTCAATGGCGGTTCCGGCCAGTCTTCGACCGGTGACGACGGGCGACTGAACTTCAAGAAGGGCGAAACCTTCTCGAAGATCTTCAAGGGGATTCATGACCTCGAACTGAAGTACGGCGACACCGGTGTGTTCGTGCGTGGCAAGTATTGGTACGACTTTGAACTGAAGGATGAAAGCCGCCCGTTCAAGGACATCAGCGATCACAATCGCAAAGAAGGCGCCAAGTCTTCAGGCGGGCAAATTCTCGACGCCTTCGTTTATCACAACTATTCCCTCGCCGATTTGCCGGGCACTTTGCGCGCCGGCAAGCAGGTGGTCAGTTGGGGCGAGAGCACCTTCATCGGCAACTCGATCAACAGCATTAATCCGGTCGACGTGTCCGCGTTCCGTCGTCCTGGCGCCGAGATCAAGGAGGGGCTGATCCCGGTCAACATGCTGTTCGCCTCCCAGGGCCTGACGGAGAAGTTGACCGTGGAAGGCTTCTATCAACTGGAGTGGGACCAGACGGTCGTCGATAACTGCGGCACTTTCTTTGGTGTCGATGTGGTGGCGGACGGTTGCAACAAGGGCTACACCGTCGCCAACCCGGCCATTGCACCCTTGCAGCCGATTGCGGCTGCCTTTGGCCAGGGCTTCGAGGTCAGCAAGGAGGGGGTGATCGTTCCCCGTGGTGGCGACCGCGATGCCCGGGATTCCGGACAGTGGGGTACGGCGTTGCGCTGGCTGGGGGACGACACCGAGTACGGCCTGTACTTCATGAACTACCACAGCCGTTCGCCGAATGTCGGGACCACCACCGCCGGCCCCGGTACGCTGGCAAGCATTCCGGGAATCGTTGCCACCGCCAACCGCATCGCCCCCGGCAGCGGTTCGGGCCTGGCCCAAAGTGTGATGCTCGGTCGCGGCCAGTATTACCTCGAATACCCGGAGGACATCCGCCTCTACGGCGCGAGCTTCTCCACCACCTTATCCACCGGCACCGCGTGGAGCGGGGAAATCAGCTACCGCCCCAACCTCCCGGTGCAGGTCAACACCAATGACCTGACCCTGGCCATGCTCAATCCGATTGCGGGCGGTGCGGCATCGCCCATTGCCACTTCACCCGGGGCTGACAACAAAGGTTATCGCCGCAAGGAAGTGACGCAGATCCAGAGCACCCTGACGCACTTCATCGATCAGGTCGCAGGTGCGGATCGCCTGACCCTGGTGGGCGAGGCGGCGGTGGTTCGGGTCGGTGGACTGGAGCCTCGCACCAAACTGCGCTACGGCCGCGACTCGGTGTATGGCCAGTATGGTTTCGGCGGCGATACCGACGGCTTCGTGACCTCCACTTCATGGGGTTATCGCGGCCGGGCCATCCTCGACTACAACAACCTCATCGCCGGGATCAACGTCAGGCCCAACCTCTCGTGGTCCCACGATGTCTCCGGCTATGGCCCCAACGGTCTGTTCAACGAAGGCGCCAAGGCCATCAGCCTCGGTGTCGATGCGGACTATCGCAACACCTATACCGCGAGCCTCAGTTACACCGACTTTTTCGGCGGGGACTACAACGTCCTCACCGACCGTGACTTCGTGGCGTTGAGCTTTGGTGTGAACTTCTGATCTGGCTGAAAAGGATGAATTCAATGCGCAAGATGATTCTGCAATTGGGCACCGTTCTGGCCCTGAGTCTGCTGGCCGCCAACGTGATGGCCGCGGTGTCGCCGGAAGAAGCCAACAAGCTCGGCACCAGCCTGACCCCACTCGGTGCCGAGAAGGCCGGCAATGCCGATGGCTCGATTCCGGCCTGGACCGGCGGCATCCCGAAAAACGCTGGCGCGGTGGACAGCAAAGGTTTCCTGGCCGACCCGTTCGCCAACGAAAAGCCGTTGTTCGTGATCACCGCAGCGACCGTCGACAAGTACAAGGACAAACTCTCCGACGGCCAGATCGCGATGTTCAAACGCTATCCCGAGACTTACAAGATTCCGGTCTATCCGAGCCACCGCACCGTGGCGTTACCGGCAGAAATCTATGAGTCGGCCAAACGCAGCGCACTGAACGTAACACCGATCAACGACGGTAACGGCCTGGCCAACTTCACCGGCAATCGCTACTACGCGTTCCCGATTCCGAAGAATGGCGTAGAAGTGATCTGGAACCACGTCACGCGTTACCACGGCGGCAATCTGCGCCGCACCATCACCCAGGCGACACCGCAGTCCAATGGCGACTTCACCGTGATCCGTTTCAAGGACGAGGTCGCCGTGCCGTCGTTGCTCGGTGATCTGAAACCGGGCAGCGACGATAACGTCCTCAACTACTTCAAGCAGGAAGTGACCGCCCCGGCGCGGCTGGCGGGCAACGTGTTGCTGGTTCACGAGACCCTCGACCAGGTCAAGGAGTCGCGCAAGGCCTGGATCTACAACGCAGGCCAGCGCCGGGTACGGCGTGCGCCACAGGTCGCTTATGACGGCGTCGGCACCTCATCCGACGGCCTGCGCACCACCGACAACTTCGACATGTTTTCCGGCGCGCCGGATCGCTACGACTGGAAACTGATCGGCAAGAAGGAGATGTACATCCCCTACAACAGCTACAAGCTCGACTCGCCAGACCTCAAGTACACCGATGTGATCAAAGCCGGGCACATCAATCAGGACCTGACCCGCTATGAGTTGCACCGGGTCTGGGAAGTCGTCGCCACGGTCAAGCCAAGCGAGCGGCATGTGTACGCCAAGCGCCACATGTACATCGACGAAGACAGCTGGCAAGTGGCGCTGGCCGACCACTACGACGGGCGTGGCCAGCTCTGGCGCGTCGCCGAAGGGCATGCCCAGTTCTACTACGATCACCAGGTGCCGGCCTACACCGTCGAAGCGCTGTATGACCTGATCGCCGGCCGCTATATCGCCCTGGGAATGAAGAACGAAGAGAAGCGCAGCTTCGAATTCAACATCGAAGCAAAAGCGGGGGACTACACGCCAGCAGCCTTGCGTAGCACAGGGGTTCGGTAGGTTTCCTACAGGCTCCTACACAAGAAGGTGACTTTGCGGTCACCTTTTTTATAGCGGTCGATCAGTGTGTTGAATACTTCTTCAACAAGCGTTCGGGAGGGGGCTAGGGTGGCGCCAGAATTATAAAAAAGGCGCACCACAATGACTGCAATGACGCACTGTCTGGACCACCCTGGCTTCCTGCCCCGACTGTCGTCCCATCATCTGTTCCGCGAGCGGCTGATTGACCCCATGCTGGTCTCGACCGCGCGGGTGAAGTTGCTTTGCGCACCGGCCGGTAGTGGCAAGAGCGCATTGCTCACCGAATGCCTGCTGCGGGCGCCGGAGCACGCTCGGGTCTGTTGGCTGCCGCTGGCGGGGGAGTCGCTGAGTGCAGCCGATTTTTTGTTGAGCCTGACGCAAGCGCTGGGTCTGCCCTCGACGGATGAACCCGGGCTGCTGGCACATCTGGCCCGATTACAGGCGCCGACCTGGCTGTTTATCGATGATTACTGCCGAGCACCCAACCCGGAACTCGACCGGATGCTCGATCGCCTGTTGGCCGTCGCCAGCCCGGCGCTGACCTGGTGGCTGAGTTCCCGTCGACGACCACCCTGCAACTGGCCACGGCTGCTGCTCGATGATGAGTTGTACGAGTGCGAAGGCCGGGCGCTGGCGTTTACCGAGGACGAGGTCGGGCAATTGCTCGGTCATATCGAGCCGACCCTGGCGGCACAAGCCGCCAAAAGGGTAGTTGAGCGCAGCGCAGGCTGGTGCGCTGGCGTGCGGATCGCATTGCTCAATGGTTGTCCGTGGTCGGGTGAGCAGGGGCGTTCGGCAACATTGCTCGATTATCTGCAACACGAGTTGTTCAACACCTTGCCGCCGGAGTTGGTTGAGGTCTGGCAGGTGTTGGTTCATCTGCCACGCTTCAACGCCAGCTTGTGCGAGCATCTTTTCGGTACGGGTGAGGGCGCGCAGTGGCTGCACGCGTTGCAGGAAATGGGCTGCTTCATTGAACCCTGGGAAGACTCCGTCGAGTGGTTGCGGATCTTCGAGCCACTGGCCCGGGAGATGCGTGAAGAGCCGACCCCGGCCGGGCGATCCTGGCATCGCCGCGCGTGCCAATGGTTCAGCGCCGAAGAAGACTGGCAGGGCGCCTTCGAGCAGGCTCTGTTGGCGCAGGAGTTCGAAGTTGCAGTCAGCCTGTTGCAGCATTTCAGTTTTGAGCATCTGTTCAAGCGTCAGAACGTCAGCTGGTTACTCAAGCTGCACGAGCAGCTGGGTGAACAGTTGACCCTGGGCACGCCGCAACGGGTGGGGTTGATTACCGCAGCGTTGCTGTTTGCCGGGCGTTTCGAGCAGGCGGCTGCCTGCATTGGGCAGCTGTCGCGATTTGCCCCACAACCGACGGCATCCTTGCAACGGCAACTGCTGGCGCGTTGGCAGGCGCAACAGGGTTGGTTGTTGCATTTGCAGGGACGCCTGCCGGCGGCACGGGCGCATTTTATCGAGGCGCTGGACGATCTGGCGGCCGAGGCGTGGTCCGCGCGGTTGTTGTGTCTGTCCGGGTTGACCCAGCAAGCGCTACTCAACGCCGACCTCGATGCCGCCCAGGCCTTCAATCGTGACGCACTGTGCCTGGCGCGGGCACAAGGCTCGTTGTTGTTTGAAGGCTTGCTCGAACTCGATCATGCGCAGCTGCTGGAGCAGCGTGGTGCACCGCGGCGAGCAAGCCATTTGCTGGCCGACATCCATGAAATGCTCGGACGGCAGGCTGATCGACCGACGCCGCTGCTGGGACGAATCGCACTGCGGCGTGGGCGGTTGGCCTTGTGCCAGGGTCAGGATGAATTGGCCGGTGAATGTTTCCAGGCAGGTCTCGATGACTGCCTGCACAGTCAGGACAAGCACGTGTTGTACGGGTTTCTCGGACAGGCGCAACTGGCGGCCAATCAACGCGACTACGCTCATGCGTTTGATCGTCTGCGCGAGGCCGAACGGTTGATGCAGCAACGGCAGATCCCCGATACGGTGTATCGCGGCGTGCTGCTGCAAATCAGCAGTCATTTCTGGCTGCAACAAGGGCGCCCGGAGTTGGCCCGGGAAGCGCTGACCCGGGTCTTGCGTCATTACCGTGGGGCCCACGCGCGCCAGGCACCGCCAGCCACTCTGCAGCTGATTGCGCGTATCGAATACCAGTTGGTGCTGGCCGAGACTCATTTGCAACTGGCGCAACGTCCATTGGATCGGCTCAAGGCGTTACTCGAGCACGCGCAACAACACGCCATGCAGGCGCTGGAAACGGAGTTGCAACTGGCGATCTGCGAAGTGGCGGACCTGACGGGCGAGCCGGACATGGCTCACTCGGCACTGGAGGCCGGTCTGGCGCTGGTGAAGCGTTGTCAGGGGCAACAGGCATTGCGTGATTTGAACTTGCGCCAGCCGAATCTGATCTGTCGTTTACAAGGCGAGGAGACGGTGACCACGCTGGTCGTGGATGCCAGCCTGCTGAGTTGTCGGGAGCTGGAAGTGCTCGGCTTGATTGCCCAGGGTAATTCCAATCAGCAAATTGCCGAGCAGCTGTTCATTTCGTTGCATACGGTTAAAACCCATGCCCGGCGCATTCACAGCAAGTTGGGTGTGGAACGGCGTACACAGGCAGTTGCCATGGCGAAGAAGTTGGGGTTGATAATGCAGAGTTGGTAGTTGTTGGTTTTTCGTTTGGAAATGAATTAAAACATACTGTCGCGTGCATAAATAACTGTGTCGATTAGTATGCTCGTCGGCGCTGACAAATAAGCAATTAGTTGTATTGTCAGTATAATGGTCGACAGGTCGAGCAGGATGCTCGGCTATTTAACGTGACAGGAAGTCTGTATGAGTGAGAGTTTTTTTTCTAACAGTAAGATTGTGCTATTGAAGCGTATTCGTGCGGATTTCGCCGTCAAGGTGCTGTTGGCTGAACGCCTGGGGAAACTCGGGGTCAATCCGTTCAAGACCTATCTGAATACGCGGGTTGATATTGTTGGCACTGACGTCAGCGAGTCCAGGACGTTATTCGATGAGACGCTGGAGTGGGTTGAGAAAGAGACACTGCCTAATTATGTCCAGGCTATCAATGGAATCTTCAGTCGGCAGTATTCTTTCGAACCGGAGCATAAGGTTGACGGGCTGGATCTGGTAGCGTTTGAAAAAATAGTAATTGATATCGTCCGTTGGTTGACCGATGCGCCCTCAATCAACCTTTCAAAGCGCTCGATCAAGGTTTCTGGTATCGAGCAGGTCCACACAGCGTTAAAGTATCAGATCCCGGAAATCAATATTGATAACGTGTACTTGACCAGTTTTGTGATGGAAGCGGACGGGCGAAAGATATTTCAGTCCCGAAGTCTGGCTGAAGATGTCTTTGCTTATTTTCAGCATAATGAAATTCCTTACTATTACGGCGAAGGACAGGGCGTTTATTCGATCGCCTACAGTTCCCGGGAATCTGATTTGCATCCGCAACTCACGATCAAGGATATTAGTGACCTGGTGATCGGAATTGCTCCGGATTTCCTGATCTGATACTCAGGGACTTTCGTAGCCCATTCAATTATGGAGTTTTAAGTCATGGAACAACTGACAAAGGAGCTGGTGCGGGCCAAACTGCACGCAAGGCTCAGTGGTCGCGGTATTGATGTCGATAAGGTATATATAAATGCAGTTGCGTCGGCTGACGATTCGACGGTTATTTACTCTCAATCACTGGTCTCGGCATTTTTTCTCAAGTTGCAGGATGGTGAAGTTCCAAAATTCGCCAGTGAGAATTTGGGAGTCTTTTCCGAGCCGTACACGTTTGACCAGAAATATCGTTTCGATGGTGTGAAACTTGATGAGCTCAATGAAATGGGGGCAGCAATTGCCCGGGATTTACTGAGCTGATTGGTGGTTCTATCAAAGTAGTTGTGCCAACCCCTTGGTTGGCACAACTGCCGCAATCAGGTTGCGGGTACGGCGGGTTCAAAACCCATGCGCCAGCTGACCGCATGACTGGCGGATAACAGACGCTGCGCCGCCGGACCGTTTTCATCGGCATGGAACAACGATGTCGGCCCCACCACCGTCAGCACGGCAACCACTCTGCCCATCGCGTTGAACACCGGTGCCGACAAGGCATCCACCCCTGGCAGCAGCAAACCATGTACATGGTGCAAGCCGCGTGCGCGGATTTGTTCGCACTGGGCCGCATAGGCCTGATCGTCTGCCAGCGCGTGGGCTGCGTGGGACTGCAATTCCTGCACGCGCAGATCCTCGGTTTCGCGTTTCGGCAGGTAGGCGCCAAACACCAGTCCCGTCGAAGAACTGAGCAATGGCAACACCGAGCCCAGTTGTGTCACTACCGTCACCGCACGCACCGCCGGTTCGATATGCACCACGGTCGCGCCCTGATTGCCCCACACCGCCAGAAAACAGGTTTCGTTCAAGTCATCGCGCAATTCGGCCAGGGGCAGGGCGGCGACTTTCAGCACGTCCATACTGTTGAGTGCCGCCAACCCTACGCGCAAGGCTTCGCGGCCCAGGCCGTAATGGTTGGTGGCGGTGTTCTGTTCGGCGAATCCGCTGGCGATCAGGGCCTGCAAATAGCGGTGAACCTTGCTCGCCGGCATCTGCACGTGTTCGGCCAGGCGCGACAGCGAAGTCGAAGGCGACAACTCGGCCAGAGCCTTGAGGATGTCGGTGCCAACCTCGGCCGAGCGGACTTTCTGTTTACCGTTGTTGTCGCTGGTTTTTTCCATGGTGGCTGGGCTCCCGGGACGAATGGGCGTCTTTATAGCTTGACGGTCAATACCAATCAAATTACGTTATGCGTAATCAAATTACGATAAAAACAACCCGGACGTGCCTCGACCTCTGCAATAGAGCGAGCGGCCACTGTCGACTCCCTGTTCAGGAGGCTCCATGAACCCCGATTCAACGACGCCAGCGCTGGCCTACCTGTCAGGCTTCGGCAACGAATTCAGCAGCGAAGCGTTGCCCGGCGCACTGCCTGTCGGCCAGAACTCCCCGCAAAAAGCCCCGTACGGCCTCTACACCGAACTGTTCTCCGGCACGGCATTCACCATGGCGCGCAGCGAGGCGCGGCGAACCTGGATGTACCGCATTCAGCCGTCGGCCAATCATCCGGCATTCGTCAAACTGGACCGGCAACTGGCCGGCGGCCCGCTGGGTGACGTGACCCCCAACCGCCTGCGCTGGAATCCGCTGGAAATTCCCGCCGAGCCGACCGATTTCATCGACGGTCTGGTGAGCATGGCCGCCAACTCGGGCGCAGAAAAACCGGCCGGGATCAGCATCTACAACTACCGCGCCAACCGTTCCATGGAGCGCGTGTTCTTCAATGCTGACGGCGAGATGTTGCTGGTGCCTGAACTGGGGCGCCTGCGCATTGCCAGCGAACTGGGCGTGCTTGAACTGGAGCCGCTGGAAATTGCCGTACTGCCACGTGGCCTTAAATTCCGCATCGAACTGCTCGACCCGCACGCTCGCGGTTACGTCGCCGAAAACCATGGCGCACCGCTGCGTCTGCCGGACCTGGGGCCGATTGGCAGCAATGGCCTGGCCAATCCGCGGGACTTCCTGACCCCGGTGGCGGCCTACGAAAACCTGCAACAACCCACCACGCTGGTGCAGAAGTTCCTCGGCCAGTTGTGGGCCTGCGAGCTCAATCATTCGCCGCTCAACGTGGTTGCCTGGCACGGTAACAACGTGCCGTACAAATATGACCTGCGCCGTTTCAACACCATTGGCACCGTCAGTTTCGATCACCCCGATCCGTCGATCTTCACCGTGCTGACCTCGCCGACCAGCGTTCATGGCCTGGCCAACCTCGACTTCGTGATCTTCCCGCCACGCTGGATGGTGGCCGAGAAAACCTTCCGTCCGCCGTGGTTCCATCGCAACCTGATGAACGAATTCATGGGTTTGATCCAGGGCGAATACGACGCCAAGGCCGAAGGCTTTGTGCCCGGCGGTGCTTCGTTGCACAGCTGCATGAGCGCCCACGGTCCCGACGGAGAGACTTGCACCAAAGCGATCAACGCTGACCTCAAACCGGCGAAAATCGACAACACCATGGCGTTCATGTTCGAGACCAGCCAGGTGCTGCGCCCGAGCCGCTTCGCCCTTGAATGCCCGCAACTGCAAAACGCTTACGACGCCTGCTGGGCCACGCTGCCCGCCACTTTCGACCCGACCCGGAGATAACCCATGACGCAGACTTCCATCACTCGCAGCTGGGTTGCTTCGGCCAACGGCCACGCGGATTTCCCCCTGCAAAACCTGCCACTGGGCGTGTTCAGCCTCAACGGCTCGGCACCGCGCAGTGGCGTGGCCATTGGCGAGCATATCTTTGATCTGCAAGCGGCCCTTGAGGCCGGATTGTTCGATGGCGCCGCGAAGGCTGCCGTCGAGGCCACCCGTGGCGGTCAGCTGAATGCGTTCTTCGAACTGGGCCGCGAGGCTCGCGTCGCGTTGCGCGAGCGTTTGCTGGAACTGTTCGCCGAGGGCAGCACCCTGCACGGCAAGATCGAAGCCCAGGGCGCAAAACTGCTGCCACTGGCGGCAGATTGCGAGATGCACCTGCCAGCGAAAATCAACGATTACACCGACTTCTACGTCGGCATCGAGCACGCGCAGAACGTTGGCAAGCTGTTCCGTCCCGACAACCCGCTGCTGCCGAACTACAAGTACGTGCCAATCGGCTACCACGGTCGTGCTTCGACCATTCGCCCGTCCGGTACTGATGTACGCCGCCCGAAAGGCCAGACCTTGCCGGCCGGCCAAACCGAGCCGACCTTTGGCCCTTGCGCTCGCCTGGACTACGAACTGGAGTTGGGCATCTGGATCGGTCAGGGCAACGACATGGGCGACTCGATTGCCATTGGTGACGCCGCCGATCACATCGCCGGTTTCTGCCTGCTCAACGACTGGTCGGCACGGGACATCCAGGCCTGGGAATACCAGCCGCTGGGGCCGTTCCTGTCGAAAAGCTTCATCACCAGCATCTCCCCGTGGGTGGTCACTGCCGAAGCGCTGGAGCCGTTCCGTCGTGCCCAGCCAGCGCGTCCCCAAGGTGATCCGCAGCCGCTGCCGTACCTGCTCGACAAGCGCGACCAGGCCGGTGGTGCATTCGACATCGAACTGGAAGTGCTGCTGCTCACCGAGGCCATGCGCGAACAGAACCTGCCAGCCCACCGCCTGACCCTGAGCAACACCGGGCACATGTACTGGACCGTGGCGCAAATGGTCGCGCACCACAGCGTCAATGGTTGCCAATTGCAGGCCGGTGACTTGTTCGGCTCGGGCACGTTGTCGGGGCCGGAGAACGGTCAGTTCGGCAGCCTGCTGGAAATCACCGAGGGCGGTAAAAAGCCGATCGAACTGGCCTCGGGCGAGGTGCGTAAATTCCTTGAGGACGGTGACGAAATCATCCTTCGCGGCCGTTGCCGCCGCGACGGTTTCGCTTCCATCGGTTTCGGCGAATGCCGCGGCAAAGTGCTGCCGGCGCGCTAACAGGAGCGGGGCATGGAACTCTATACCTACTACCGTTCGACTTCGTCGTACCGGGTGCGTATCGCGTTGGCGCTCAAGGGCCTGGATTATCAATCCTTGCCAGTCAACCTGATCGCACCGCAGGGCGGCGAGCATCGACAGCCGCCTTATCTGGGCATCAACCCGCAGGGCCGCGTGCCGGCCTTGCGCACCGATGAAGGCGAATTGCTGATCCAGTCTCCCGCGATCATCGAGTACCTGGAGGAACGTTATCCACAGGTGCCACTGCTGTCCGGGGACCTGGCTGCCCGCGCTCACGAGCGCGGCGTGGCGGCTGTGATTGGCTGCGATGTGCACCCGCTGCACAACGTCAGCGTGCTCAATCGGCTGCGCCAGTCGGGCCACGACGAACCGCAGGTGGTGGAGTGGATCGGTCACTGGATCGGCCAAGGGCTGGCCACGGTGGAGCAGTTGATCGGTGATGACGGTTACTGCTTCGGCCCAGAGCCTGGGCTGGCGGACGTCTACCTGATCCCGCAGCTGTACGCGGCCGAGCGTTTCAATGTTTCTCTTGAGGCTTATCCGCGAATCCGGCGAGTGGCGGCACTGGCGGCGACGCACCCGGCGTTCATCAAGGCGCATCCGGCGAATCAGCCAGATACGCCATAACGATTCACACCGTCCCAATGTGGGAGCGAGCCTGCTCGCGATAGCGGTATGTCAGTCACATTGATTTGACTGACACTCCCTCTTCGCGAGCAGGCTCGCTCCCACAATGATTTTTGATCAGTGAACGATGGAATTGGGCGGCAAATGCCCCAGCCGTTCCGTCAGGCGAATTCGCTGGATCGGGTCGTCGCTGAGCAGCAGCGCATGCTCCAGGTCAAAACGCTCGGCGTTCGGGCAGTCCAGCCGTTGGTACAGGCTGGCCCGGGCCAGATAGTCGGCGGCAGTGGCATTGCCCAGTTCCAGGACGCGCTCGGCGTCGATCAGGGCATTGATGACATCGTCGTGGGACAGGTACAACTGGCGCAGGTTGCGCGACAGCCGTTGCAGCATCTGCAGCGGCTCGGCGGTTACCAGGTGCTCGGCGCTGAGCTTCATGTTCGGGCCAAACTGGCGGTGCAGCAGTTCCCGACAATCGTTCGGGTAAAGGCGACGGCCGCCGCAGGGGTCGAGCAAATGATCGGCGCCCGGCACCCGCAGCAGGAAATGCCCGGGGAAGTTGACCCCGACCATGGGAATCTCCAGGCCCCTGGCCAACTCCAGCGCAATCAGCCCCAGCGTCAAGGGTTGCCCTCGTCGGCGCTCCAGAACCTTATCAAGCAGTGCCACTTGCGGGCGCAAGGGTGTGAAATCGTCCTGGGCATAGCCAAGGTCGTTCATGCGGCGCAGCAGCGGCTGGGCCAGTTCACTGACCGGCAGCATCGGCAAGCCGCCGCTGACCCGTTGTTGCAACACCTGGAAATCGGCCAACAGCGCTTGCGGCTCCACCTCGCTGTCGTGCTCGGCTGCAATCCACAGTGCCGCCTCGAACAGCGCGGGCGGTGAACGTTGCAGGCAGGCGAAGAACGATTGGCGCGGGGTCATCAAAATCTCCGGGCAATGCCTCGTTTTAGCCCCCTCTCCGGCATTCGTCCAGTGCCGCACAAGGGCGATCACAGGTTATTTCCGAAAGCCTGCATTGGGGCCGTTCTTATTCCGGTGCGCTTCTGCAATTTTTGGGCGCAAGCCTATACTGGCGACTACAAGAAGTGATTCGGGAGCCTTACGATGTTCGCTCTCATGCAAAGCACTCGCCTTGAATCGCTGCATCTGAGCGTTGACTCGGTCACCGGGTTGAAGGCGGTCATTGCCATTCATAACAGCCGGCTGGGGCCTGCCCTGGGTGGTTGTCGTTACCTTGCCTACCCCAATGACGAATCGGCGGTCGAGGATGCTGTGCGCCTTGCCCAAGGCATGAGCTACAAGGCAGCGCTGGCCGGCCTGGCCCAGGGCGGCGGCGTGGCGGTGATCGTGCGCCCGGCCCATGTGGAAAACCGTGCGGCGCTGTTTGAAGCCTTCGGACGCTGCATCGAACAGCTTGAAGGCCGCTACATCACCGCCATCGACAGCGGCACTTCAGTGGCGGACATGGATTGCATCGCCCAGCAGACCCAGCACGTCACCAGCACCACCTCGGCGGGCGACCCCGCGCCACACGCGGCGATGGGCGTGTTCACCGGCATCCGCAGCACTGCCATGGCGCGGCTGGGCAGCGATAACCTCGAAGGCCTGCGCGTGGCCATTCAGGGCCTGGGCAATGTCGGGTATGCATTGGCAGAACAGTTGCACGCTGCCGGTGCCGAACTGCTGGTCAGCGACATCGATCACGGCAAGGTGCAACTGGCCATGGAGCAACTGGGGGCGCACCCGATTGCCAATGAAGCGCTGCTCAGCACACCTTGCGATATCCTCGCGCCTTGCGGGCTTGGCGGTGTGCTCAACAGCCATACCGTGTCGCAATTGCGCTGCTCGGCGGTGGCCGGTTCAGCGAACAATCAGCTGACGCATCTGGATGTCGCCGACCAACTGGAACGCCGCGGTATCCTGTATGCGCCGGATTACGTGATCAACGCCGGCGGGCTGATTTACGTGTCGCTCAAGCACCGCGGCGAAGAGCTGTCGACCATCACCGCACACCTGTCGAAAATCAGCTCGCGCCTGACCGAAGTGT
>RCUH01001746.1_pt1 | contig 14996 bp, 8 predicted proteins | sample 2166191 | NCBI WGS metagenome assembly RCUH01 (sample SAMN09932848, study PRJNA488358) | compost metagenome | feature: garden; material: soil; isolation source: compost soil in an enriched community after 214 h of incubation | place: Germany: Experimental Botanical Garden Goettingen | collected...
CATGCGGTCGCGTTTCAGCAGGGTGCGGGCATTGTCGGCAAAGGCGCGGATCGTCGCCACCGGCTGATTGATCTCGTGCGCCACACCCGCCGCCACCTGCCCCAGAATGGAAAGGCGGTTGGCCTGAACCAGCTCGTGCTGCACATTACGCAACTCGCCGGTGGTTTTTTCATGCAGGGCGATTTCGGCCTGCAAGTGATCGCGGGTTCTGGTCAGGTCGCGGGTGCGTTCCTGCACCTTCATTTCCAGCTCAGTGCGGGCACGCTGTTCCTCTTCCTTTTCCCTGAGCGCCTTGTGCCGGCGCCACAGCCACAGGGCCGAAAGCGCCATCAGCGGCATCAGCGTCGCCAACGCCACCACCCTGCCCTCGCGGATTGTGGCGTTCAGCGCCGGCGCCACGGGCTGCAGATAATGCAGGGTCCATGAAGTGGTCGGAACCGGCATTTCGAGTTGCAGGTAGTCGCCGCGCTCGCTCCCCGGTTCATCAACATGAATGAGCGGAACGCCCTCGCTTGAGCGCCGCGCAGCGTGAAATGGCAAGGTTGAAAGCGCCTCATTGCCAAATTGCAGGCTCTCGGAAATGATTTTCCGCTGCGCCTCATCAATCGGCGCGACGGTCCGGAAGCGCCATTCCGGCACGCTGGTCATCAGCACGACGCCGTTTCTGTCGACCACATAGACCGGCTTGCCGCCGATATTCCAGTCGGTCTCCAGCCGGTTGAACTCGACCTTGGCGATGACGACGCCAAGCGGCCGCCCGTCGGCGGAATCGATGCGGCGGGAGATATAAAGACCCGGCCGGCGGCTGACATTGCCGAGCGCATAATGTTCGGACATGCCGGTCTTCATCGCCGCCTGGAAATATTCGCGGAAAGCATAATTGGAACCGACAAAGCTGTCCGCCTGCCGCCAATTGCTCGACGCAATCGTCAATCCGGTCGGCCCGGTCACATAGATCACCGAGGATTGCGTACCTTCAATAAGCCCCTCCAGCTTGCGGTTCAGCCGATCGAGGGCAGGAGCACCACCACCATCCAGCGCGGCGGCAAGATCGGGATCTCCTGACAGGACCAGCGGAATGGCGCGCGGCCGCTCCAGCGCAACATTAAGAAGCGCGATCTTCAATTCGGCATCCGTGGCGGCCTCGGAACCCGCCACCCGCAGTGCCTGGTTGCGGGCGAACTCATCGGCCACCAAGAGAACACCAAGACTGACGAGCAGCCACAGACCCGCCAGCGCCAGCCATTGCGCCCGCCGTTTCGCCTGGGAATGAGGTGTCTGATCCTGATAGGTCATGGGATAATTGTGCGGATTTACGCACAGATCGCAAGAGATTTTGTCCGGAATTCCGCACAAATGCCCTTGAGCCGGCGAAGCTTCAATAAAAACTACTTTTGAAATCAGCTGGTTACGGCAAATAAGCAAGTCTGGCATGCGTATTGCACATGACTCCACAATCGGCGCGAAGCCGTCAACGACACGGCGATCCCGGGAGGCCAATAAAGGCAGGGTGAGGCCGAGGAGGAAAAAACATGATCGATACGACAGCCGTGGCCGCAGGCCACGCCAAAATGCCATTTTACAAGCACCTGTATTTTCAGGTTCTGGTGGCCATCATCGCCGGTATCGCGCTCGGCCATTTCTATCCGGCTTTCGGCGAACAGCTGAAACCGCTCGGCGACGGCTTCATCCGCCTCGTCAAGATGATCATCGCTCCCGTCATCTTCCTCACCGTCGCAACCGGCATCGCCGGCATGAACGACATGAAGAAGGTGGGCCGCGTCGCCGGCAAGGCCATGATTTACTTCCTGGTATTCTCCACGCTTGCGCTCATCGTTGGCCTCATCGTCGCCAACACCGTGCAGCCGGGCGCCGGCATGAACATCGATCCCGCCACGCTGGATGCCAAGGCCGTCGCGACCTACGCCGACAAGGCCCATGAGCAGACCATCACCGGCTTCCTGATGAACATCATCCCGACCACCATCGTCGGCGCGTTCGCCAGCGGCGATATTCTGCAGGTACTGTTCTTCTCGGTGCTCTTCGGCATCGCGCTCGGCGTCGTCGGCGAAAAGGGCAAGCCCGTCACCGATTTCATGCATGCCCTGATGTATCCGATCTTCAAGCTGGTCGCGATCCTGATGAAGGCCGCTCCCATCGGCGCTTTTGGCGCGATGGCCTTCACCATCGGCAAATACGGCATCTCGTCCGTTACAAACCTCGCCATGCTGATCGGCACGTTCTACATCACTTCCTTCCTGTTTGTGTTCGTGGTTCTCGGCGCCGTCTGCCGTTACAACGGCTTCTCGATCGTCGCACTTATCCGCTACATCAAGGAAGAACTGCTTCTGGTTCTCGGCACCTCTTCTTCGGAAGCCGCCCTGCCGGGCCTGATGAGCAAGATGGAAAAGGCGGGCTGCAAGCGCTCCGTCGTCGGCCTCGTCATCCCCACCGGTTACTCCTTCAACCTTGACGGCACCAACATCTACATGACGCTGGCCGCTCTCTTCATCGCACAGGCGACCGGTATCCACCTCTCCTTCGGTGAACAGATCCTCCTGCTGCTCGTTGCCATGCTCTCGTCCAAGGGTGCGGCCGGCATCACCGGCGCTGGCTTCATCACGCTCGCAGCCACGCTCTCCGTCGTGCCTTCGGTTCCAGTTGCCGGCATGGCGCTGATCCTCGGCATCGACCGCTTCATGTCAGAATGCCGTGCGCTCACCAACTTCGTCGGCAATGCGGTCGCCACCATCGTCGTCGCCCGCTGGGAAGGCGAACTGGATCAGGACCAGCTTGCCCGCGTTCTGAGCGGCAAGGAAGAGTTCACCGGCATCGCCGATGTGGATTCACTTCTGGCATCGGTCCAGCCGGCCGAATAATACGACCTCCCAAGGTCCGGCCTGTCCCGGTTTTTCCCGGGCAGGCAACTACAGAAAGCCCGGAGCATCTTGCGATACTCCGGGCTTTTCCGTTGCGGAATTGCAAACTGTGCAGTGTCAGCCTTTCGCGGCCAATGCCTTATCGAGACCGCGCTTCACACCGGCAAACAGCTCGTCCAGCTGCTCGGCAGTGATGATCAGCGGCGGGCAGAAGCAGATGGCTTCACCGATCGGCCGGGTGATGACGCCTTCGCTTTCGATGGCCGCAGCCAGCGTGAGCGTGGTATCACCCGCCTTCATGCCCTCCCATGGCTTTACCTCCAGCGCGCCGATCAGGCCGATACCGCGCGAGGAATGAATAAGCGGGTGGTCGGCAAGCGCGTTCAGATGATCGAGGAACTTTCCTTCCAGTCGGGCAACATTACCGACAAGGTCGCGCTCCTGAATGATCTTCAGGTTTTCCAGCCCCACAGCCGTTGCGACCGGATGGCCAGAGGCGGTGTAACCGTGGCCGAAGGAGCCGATACGATCGGATTCATCGGCAATCGGCTGGTAGAAACTGTCATTCATGATGATCGCCGAAAGCGGCATGTAGGACGACGAAATCTGCTTGGAGACGACAAGCACGTCCGGCTTGATGTCATAGGTCTCGCAGGCGAACATCTTGCCGGTTCGGCCGAAACCGCAGATCACCTCGTCCACGACAAGCAGAATATCGTATTTCTTCAGGATCGCCTGCACACCCTCCCAATAACCTTCAGGCGGCAGGAGAACGCCGCCGGCGCCCATCACCGGCTCGCCCCAGAAGGCGGCGATGGTCTCGGGACCTTCGCGCAGGATCAGATCCTCCAATTCCCCAAGGATACGTGCGGTGAACTCCGCTTCGCTTTCGCCATCCTTGCCGAAATGCACATAGGAAGGGCAGGCCGTGTGCAGCATGCGGTCCAGCGGCAGATCGAAGCTTTCATGGTTGCGCGGCAGGCCGGTGATCGAGGCCGAGGCGATGGTCACGCCATGATAACCCTTGATGCGGCCAATGATCTTCTTCTTGTCCTTCTTGCCCAGCGCGTTCGAGCGATACCAGACCATCTTGGCAACGAGATCGTTGGCCTCGGAGCCGGAGGAAGTGAAATGCACCTTGGACATCGGCACCGGCGAAAGCTCGATCAGCAACTCGGCGAGATCGACGGACGGGCCGTGCGTCTTGTAGGAAAAGGTGTGGTAATAGGGCAGCTTCTGCATCTGCTTCGTCGCCGCTTCCACCAGCCGCTTTTCACCGAAACCGAGCGCCACCGACCAGAGCCCCGCCATCGCCTCGATATAGCGCTTGCCGCTGCTGTCGGTCACATAGATGCCTTCGCCGCTCTCGATCACCAGACCGCCGGTCTTTTCGAATTTGCGCAGATTGACGTTCGGATGCATCTGATAGGCGATATCGCGTGCCTCGACGGAATTCGGCAGGATGGTCATCGATAAAGGCTCCATTTTCGGTTGATGGTCGGCGTGTCAGACGTGCTGGCCGCCGTTGATGTGAATTTCCGCGCCGTTGATGTAGCTCGACTGTTCCGAGCAGAGGAAATAGATGGTCTGCGCCACCTCGGCCGTGGTGCCGAGCCGCCCGAGCGGCACCTGCGCGTCCACCAGTTCCGCCGTTCCGGGGGAGAGGATGGCGGTGTTGATCTCACCCGGCGCAATGGCGTTGGCGCGCACGCCACGCGGGCCGAACTCATGCGCAAGTTCGCGCGTCAGCGCCGCGAGCGCCGCCTTCGATGTGGCGTAGGCCACGCCTGCAAAAGGATGCACACGTGAGCCCACAATCGATGTGACGTTGACGATGGAGCCCTTCGCCTCCTCAAGTTCCGGCAAAAGCGCGCGGGCAAGCAGCGCCGTCGAAACGAGATTGACGTTCAGCACCCGCGTCCAGATATCCGCCGTCGTATCCTTCACACCGAGACGACTTCCGCCTTCACCCTTGGGCGAAATTCCGGCATTGTTGACAAGCGCCGCAAGCTTTCCCTCCGGCAGGCGTGAACGCACCTCGTCCGCCAGAGCGTCAATACGGGACAAGTCCTCCAGATCAGCCTGAATATGGCTTTCCCGTGCAGACGGCCAACGGCATTCCTCGGAGAAGGGTTGCCGCGATACGGTGAGAATTCTCCAGCCCTTTTCCTGAAACAGCTTGACGGTGGCATGCCCTATTCCGCGGCTGGCGCCGGTCAGAAGCATATAAGGAACAGCCATATGAGAACTCCTGTGCCATGCGGACCGTTGAGCCGGCCGCGCATTCAGCCCCGCATGTTAGAGCGCTGCCATCGGCTGACAAGGTCTTTTTTGTCGCGGCGCAGCGATGGCGGATCGGCGACGGGCTAATCCCATTTGATGTACGGCTTTCACCCGAAGGGAATATTTGAAGCCGACCGTTTCCCCATAAAATGAAGCCTCCCGAATGTGTGATCAGTATTGGGAGGGGGACGAATGCGCATCGATATCATCGACACGGACGCCGGCTTCGAGGCGATCCGCGAAAACTGGGATGCGGTGTTCATGGCCGATCCCCATGCCCGGCATTTCCTCTCCTGGGGATGGCTCAGGGATTATATGCCGCGCCGCAGGCGCTGGTTCATCCTTGCGCTGCGCGAACGGCCGGAAGGCTCGCCCTATGTGGCGTTTTTCCCGCTGCGCATCGTCACCGAACCGGACAAGAAAACCGGCCGCTTCCATGATAGCATCGTCATGGCAGGCAATGCGGCGGCGGATTACACCGGCTTCATCACCCTGCCGGACTATGAAGATCACGCCGTTGCCGGTTTCTGCTCCTATATACGCCAGCAGAACTGGACAGAACTGAAACTCGATTATCTCTCCGGCCCGCCGGAGCGTCGCGACGCAATGATCCGCGCGCTTCAGGGTCCGCTCGTCATGTTCCGCGACAACATGCCGACCAACCCCTACAACATCAACAATTGCATCTGCCCAGTGGTGGCCCTGCCGGAGACGTTCGATAGCTATCTCGACAGCCATATGAGCAGCCAGACCCGGCAAAAGCTCCGACGTTTCCTGAGAAAGGTCGAAGGCGGCGATGAATATAGCATCACCTTCGCGACGAGAGAGACGATCAGGCGGGATATGGATATCCTGTTCGATTTCTGGCGCATCCGCTGGGCGCCGCACAAGGGCAAGGAGCGTACGGAACTCCTGATCGGCGCGACACGACAAATGTTGATGGATGTCTATATCCGCGGCGATCTGGAAGTACCGGTCCTCTGGTTCGGCGACCAGCCGTTGGGGGCACTCGCCAATATCATCGACCGCCAGAAGAAATCGGTCCTGTTCTATATCACCGGCCGCGACGAGAACTGGAAGACCCCTTCCCCCGGCCTCGTGCTGCATGGCCACTGCATCCGCCGGGCGATCGAGCAGGGTTTCAGGACCTATGATTTCCTGCGCGGCAACGAGCCTTACAAATATTTCTTCGGGCCGGAGGAGCAGAAGCTGAGCTGCACGTTGTTCCGCACCCGCTCGGGCGAAAATCTCGGCGGCACGCTTCACCCCCGCAGCATCCGTTTTGTCTACGAACAGGCGCTCAAACTCTACAAGAGCGGCCAGAAGGCGGCCGCCAATATCGCCTTCGGGCAGGTGCTTGCCGCAGCACCTGACCATCTCGGCGCGCAATTCGGGCTCGCCAATCTGTCGTTCGACCGGGGTGAATTCCGGGAGGCCGAGATCGCCTTTCTAAGCCTTCTGGCCGCTGGCCAGGAACCCGTCGTCCTGTGGCTTCGCATCGGCGAGGCCCGGCTGGCGCAGCAGTACTACCACGAGGCATCCGAGGCCTTCCGCCAGGTAACCAATCGCGCACCCTTCCACCGGGAAGCGCTTTATAAATGCGCGGTGGCGCTGATTGCCGCCGAAAGAACGGTGGAAGGCGCTGAAATCCTCGACAGGCTGCAGCATTATCATTCCGACGATGCGGCGCATCTGGAATATGCAGAAAAAGCCCGTGCAGCCCTTGCCAGGCTGGAACTGGCAAAGACAAAGGTTCCGCTGCCGTCAGATATCGTCACCCTCGCTACCAAGCCGAAAACGGCGGGCAAACGCTGGCATCCGCCAAAGGTTTTGCATTAAAGGCAACGCCCTGTAAGTTGCGGCTGGAAAAACCGGCCGGACGACTTGCAAGGATTTTTGATGTTTCTGACCAACAAGGACATGCTCGATCTCGTTGAGCTTCGCCATGATCTGCACCGTCATCCGGAAATCTCCGGCGAAGAAAAGGAAACAGCGCGGCGCATCCGCACTTTCCTGAAGCAGGCGCAGCCCGACCAGCTTTTTGCGGATCTCGGCGGCCATGGCGTCGCCGCGATTTATGACAGCGGCAAAAGCGGTCCGGCGATCCTGATCCGTTCGGAGCTCGATGCTCTGCCTATCCACGAAAAGAGTGAGGCCGAATACCGCTCCGGCACTGATGGGAAGGGCCATCTTTGTGGCCATGACGGCCATTCCACCATTCTGACGGCGCTGGCGCTCGGCCTTTCCCGGCAGCGCCCGGAGACCGGCCGCGTCATCCTTCTGTACCAGCCGGCGGAAGAAACCGGTGCGGGCGCCGCCGCCGTGCTCGCCGACCCGCGCTTCGAACACATAAAGCCGGACTACTCCTTTTCACTCCACAACCTGCCGGGCCTGCCTTTCGCCCATGTCAGCGTCGTGGAGGGACCGGTCAACTGCGCGTCGCGTGGTGTCAAAATCCGCCTTTCCGGCAAGACCGCGCATGCTTCCTCGCCCGAACACGGCATTTCCCCCATGCGGGCCATCTCTCAGCTAATGCCGGCCTTGGCCGAACTCGGCTCCGGTTTCCCGCCTGAGCCTGATTTTTCGATGGTGACGATCACCCATGCCGTGATGGGCGAAGCCGCTTTCGGTATTTCCCCGGCCGATGCGGAAATCTGGGCGACGCTGCGGACACTGACCGACGACCGGATGGAAAAACTCTGCGAGGCTGCGGAGTCATTGGCGAGAAAGGTTGCAGCCGAGCAGAAGCTCACGCTCGACATCACCTATGACGATATTTTCCTCCATTGCGAAAATGCGCCCGACGCGGTCGAGCATATCCGGCAAGCGCTGGACGAGGAGAAAATCTCCCACGGTTCGGAAGGGCTGCCCATGCGGGCTTCCGAGGATTTCGGCCGTTTTCGCGCCGTTTCGTCTTCGGCCATGTTCTTTCTCGGCGCAGGCAGGGACTACCCCAACCTGCACAATCCCGACTACGATTTTCCGGACGCGCTGATCGGCAGCGGAGCACGCATCTTCATGCGTATCATCCGCAACCTCACCGACGTGAAATAAGCGGCCACCGGCGTCACGCCGGCCTGCCTCAGCCGCCGCCCTGCGGGCCGTTACTCGGACGAGCGGCGCGCACGGCAGCCAGGCCCTTGATCCCATCCTGATTTCCGATGGCTGTCAGGCTTTCGAAAATCTGTGCCGCTTCGCCGTAACGGCGCATGGCGAGGTAGGAATAACCACGCAGCACCATCAGGTCCGTGCGCTCATCCGCCAGCCGTGCCCGCTGGTCGAGCAGGAGAAGCGTTTCGGCATAACGCTTCGACTGGAAGGCAGAAACCGCGCGGTCAGCAAGGATCGAGACCTGCAGCTCCGTCGCGCGCGGGCGGTCCATGCTCGATTTCGTCGCCGAAACGGCGGCGTGGTCCGTCAAGCCCATACGCAGATAAGCAAGGCTCTGGCCATAGGCTGCGTCGCTTTTAACTGCTGACTGACCGCCTTCAAGCGCGGCTTCGAAGGCTTTCAGCGCCTCCGCCGGCCGGTTCGTCTCCATCAGGCACCAGCCGAGATCGAGCGCCTGCTGCGGCGGCAGACGCTGCGGATCGGGATAGGCCGCGCAGGAGCGTGGGCGCGATGCGGCGCTGGCTTCCCTTTGCACCTGCACCGGTCGGCGCGCCTGCTTGCGTGCGGGTTCCGGCTGCTGGACGACAGGCGGGGCATATACCACCGCCGTCTCGGCCTGCGGCACATAGGCCGATACGGGCGCCGTCGCCTGTGGGGCAGTGGACGGCGCGGTTATGGGGGCAACCGTCTGCCCGGACTGATCCACCATGCGCGCCGTTCCCACATCGGCGATCCGCTGGGAGCGGCTTGCCCATTGCTGCTGGATGCCACGCAGACCGGCGAGATTGCGAAGATCGTGATAGCTGACGGCCATGCCGTAGGCAGACGGCTCATCATCGGGCTTCCAGCCAAGAGCCGTGCTGAACCATTGCAACGCAAGCGGGGTCTGCCGGAAGGCGAGCGAGTACCAGCCAAATTGCTGCGCGGTGGCCGCATCCTTGCGCGCCACGGTTTCAACGGCGATGCGTTGCAACACATCCGGCGGCAGCACGACCGGCGGCTGCAGCGCAAGAAGATTGGCCGTTGCGGCAAGATACGTCGCAAGCGCATCGTCGGAAGCCGTGCGCCATTTATACATGACGTCCTCGGCCTCGCGCGGCTCGTTACGGTCGATCAGCGCCAGCGCCAACCCTTGAGAGGCGGACGCGCTGTCTTCCTCTTCCCGCGCCTTGCGGAACCACTTTTCCGCCTCTGTCATGTTCTTCTGGCGGATATTGTACCAGCCGAGCAACAGGGCGTCGCTCGCAAGCTTGTCGGTTTCGGCAAGCCGCTCAAGCCGCATCACATAGGCGGAGGGAACGGCAACCCCCTCTTTTTCGCCCTCTTTCACTTTTTCCCCGGCCTTCGCCACGAACTGGCGGGCGAGATCGTTCTTCACCGGTTCGAATTCCAGTTGGCCGTCTGCGCCAGGTTTTTCCTTGGCCAGCAGATCGTTCATCATTTCCGCCGGCAGAAGCGCAGATGCCTTCTGCACCGTGGCGAGCCTGTCGCTTGCAACAGTGCAATTGTTGAGAATGTAGAGATAGGCGTCGCGCGCCCGTCCCATCCGGTCGGTATTGGCGAAGGCGTCGGCCACCCGCCACAGAACATCGACTTCGCTGCAGGTCAGCAGGCCGGGATTGTTGGCCGCCGTATCCACCACCGTCGCATATTGCTTGAGATCGGAGGCATTGACGAGCCGCTGGCGCGCTTCGGCCAAGGTGAGCATGCCCGTCAGATTGTCGGGCGGCTGCCAGCCGGGTTCCGCCTGCTGGCGGTCGGCAATCGCCTTTCTCACCTCGGCATAACGGCCGTCGGTATAGAGCTGCCACATGGCATCGAGCCGCGGATCGCCGTTTTCGGGAATGGCGAGAGGATCGGCCGGCGGCGTCCAGTTGGGATAAAGCGTGCGAAGACGCGCGATTTCAGCCTGAAGGCGCTGGGTATCGCCTCTCGCCGCAAAATAGCGTAGCGCGCTGAGATCGACTTCGGGCATGCTGCCCGATGTGGGCTGGGGCGTACGAGGGGCCGGTGCCTGCGCCGTCTGTGTTTGCGGTGCTTGCCCGCCGGCCTGCGTCACCGGCAAAGGATCGGTCGCCGGCACCGTTACCGGCGGTGTCGCGGGCTGAGTCACCTGCGCCATCTCGCGGTTTTTGACGAAAGCGTTGATCTGGGCCGGATTGGCTGCCGGCGAAATGCGCTGCACGGCGCGGTTATCACCGACCGCCGAGGTATGCACGTCCGAAACCCGCCCGAGAATGCTGTCGCGCCAGTGGAAGGCGGCGAGCGCAATCAGAAGCAGGATGAGAGCCGAGGTCGACAATGGCTTGTTCATCGGCATTCCCCGTTATTCCTTGCCAGAAACGACAATGCCAGAAGATGCAATGTGGAAGGATAATAAAGTGTTGGCTGAAAGTTTTTAAGTTCGGCGGGAATGGCCGCCCCCCCGCTGACGCAGCCGGCGAGCGCCGGAATGATACGATAGCCGGGATCCGACAGGACATCCTTGACCTCGCCACTCTTCAGGTCGAAGGTTCCGGCAGCGCCGCTTTCCAGCGTCATGCCGGTTTTCAGACGGGAAAGCAGATCCGGCGAGCCCATCTTCGCCATTGCAAGATAAAGCGGAATACGCACCGCATTATAACCGAATTCCGGCGGAAAACCCGACGCCGGCTGCGGCTTCGTCTTCACAGACACCCAATCGGCCGGCAGTTTTCTATCGCTGAAAGCGAAGGCGCCGATCTGCGCCACGCCGTCATCGGCAAGAGCTTTCCAGAGCGGCGATGGCGCGACGAGATTGAGGACCGGAAACGCCTCGAAAATCAGATAGGAAGGATTGACCACTGGCCCGTCCTCCCGGTCGCCCTCGTCAAAACCGCTGGCAGCCGGCAGAAGCAGCACCCGCCCGCCACGTTGTACCACCGTCTTCTTGAGAACGGCGGATGCGATGGCCGCGGATGCTTCGGCATAATCCTGACGGTTCCATTGCCCGGCCGCCAGCGCCAGCGCATAGGCGATCAGAATATCGCCATCCGTGGCATTGTTGATATCAGTGACATGCGGCTTGGTGCGCGGATCCCATTTCCAGGCGGAAAGTCCGTCATCACGCACTAGGAGCTCGGTACGTGTGAAACTCCAGATCAATTCGAAGTCGGACAGGTTGTCTGCAAGCACGGCAAGCCACATGCCGTAGCCCTGCCCTTCGCTGTGGCTGATATTGCCGTTGCCGGTATCGATGATACGACCACCGGAATCCAGAAATGCACCCTTATAGGTCGACCACGCTTCCGGTGAGACCGAAGCGGCGCGGCTGACGGAAATACCTGCAAACACCGCCATCACGGACACGAGGAGAATGCCGGCCAGTTTCGAGATCCCGTTCTTCATCGATGCCGCCCCATCATGCGCAGCATCGTGAAAGTTGCGAGGCCGAGGAGAGACACGAAACCGATGAATGCCAGCGAATAGGAAAGCACATTGGATGACAGCCAGTTGGCGGCAACCAGCCTCCAGTTGGACAGGGAAAACGCCCGCGTGACGTAAAAATACGGCCGCTCCACCTCCACCGTTTCGAGCTTTTCGGCAGCGGCATCGTAGGCGGCGACACGACCCGTGACACCGCGCCAGCGGTTTTCCCGCGTCATCGCCGCCATGCCGTCAAGAAGTTCCGCTGATGTCGGTGCTGTGGCAAGCGTCCACACCCCCTGGCCGGAGGGGCTGAGTCCCTGCGCCAGCATGAAGGAGACATTGCCGGGTGGCGCATAAGGCTGCTCGGCCGCCGGCAGGAAGCGCAGCGTATCCGAGCTCAGGTCGAAATTCCGCTTCATCCAGTCCTCGAGAGACGACACCTGCCCCTCCCAGACACCTCCGTCCACCCGCTCCCGCCAGTCATTAAAGAGGGTTTCGCTGCTCTGGGCGGGCGGCTGAACGCCGGTTCCCATTTTCCAGGATATCTGGCTGGACGGAACGAGATTGAACTGGCCGATCAATGCCTGCGGGAATTGCGAAATCGTTCCGACGAACAGCGCGTCGCGGTCGCCGATCACCAGCGGCGATGCGACAGTCTCGATGTTGATGGGATGCCCCGCCACGCTTGCCAGTCGGCTGATCAGCGTCGCTGCCGCAGACATGGTGTCAGTGTCAAAACGGTCGAGTGACAGTGCAACAGGAGTTCCGCCGGTCCGATAGGGCTGTCCGGCGCCCGCCATCGCGGCGAGGTCGGGCTTGCGGCCGATCTGTGCATAGTCCGGAATATGAAGTTCAGACGTGTCGAACAACGCAAAACGCGGGGTCGTGCTGGCGGGCGCGCCCGGCGCACAGGCCTGATCCTGCGCCGTCATCAGCACCGCCTCGATGGTTACCTTGTTGGGCCCCGGCTTGAAATGACGCATCGTCACATTGATCGGCAGATGCCGGAAAATGCCGCCGCCATTGTTGGAAATCGGCACGGTCGAGGCGATCTCGTCATTGACGTAGATATCGATATGGCTGCCCGGCAATACCTGCGACGAATAGGCGGCGTCGAGCAGAAGCGACGCCTCACCATAGGCCGAGGCATAAAAATCGGCGGGCATGCCCACGTAAAACTCATTGCGGAAACGCCGGCCGCCAAATTCGGTGCTTTCCAGGCCAAGTTCGGAAAGCGCGATACGGCGGTCCGACATCACAAGCGGCACATCGGGCGCATGCCAGCTGCGGGTCGAAAAGGTCGTTCTCTGCGCGCCGGGCGTACGCGATATCGAGGAAAACAGCGTCTCTATTGCCGCCTGAACCGCCTGCGGGGTGGGGCCACTGACGAAAAGCGGCGAAAGACCACCAGGTGCTGCGGCGCCAAAGCCGGCAAAGGCGCCCGCCGACGCCTCGGGCGGCAGCGTACCGACTATCCCGGCAATCTCACGGGCGGTTCCGACGAGGACCGTCAGCGTGCCTGCCTTGCGTTCTGTGGAAGGCGCGGCCACGAAACGGATCGCCTGGTTCGGCATCTGGGTTCTGAGCGCCAGCGCCTGTGAAAGACGCAGGAAAGAATCCGCAAACGCCGGATTGCCGAGTGCCGGCGCGACAATCTCGATCGACGTCATCGCCTTGCCGTCCGGCCCCGTTGCCTGAATATCGTCGATATTGGCAAAGCTTCCTGCGACATCGGCATTAAAGCCGATATAGGTGCTCGCAGGGTCGACATCGGTCCACAGATCATAGGTGGACTGGATCGTGCAATCGGTTCTGTGGCGTTGCTGCACGCCCAGTCTCACGACATTTGAGCCGACCTGCAGGACGCCGGGCGGAATCTTCAAGGAGACATTGCCCTCGCTGTCGGGCGCTTCAATACGCGCCGGCTCCAGCGGGACATTGTTCAGGCTGACCTGAAAATTCGAGCTTTCCGGCGCGACCACGATGGCGTTCTGATAGCCGATATTGAGCGAAACGGCGGCATTCACCTGCTCCGGCGTCAGATAGATGCTCCATTGCCGGCGGTCGATCTCACCGGAAAGGCTGAGCTTTTCATAGGGCAGGATATATCGGCGGCGGCTGTCGGCGCTGAGCGGCGAGGCCTGCGCCGGAACCGGCCTTGCGCCTTCCTGACGCGGAGGAGCCGAAACCGGCGGCGGCAACGGAACGGCTGGGCGTTGTTGCTGCTGCGGCGCGGGCTGAACCGAAAAGGGCGGCGTGGCGGATGGCTGAGACGGCGTTGGGGCCGGCTTCTGGGCAGGAGGCTGCTGGCGCGGTACGGCAGGCGGAATGGTGGACGGCGGTACGGGTGTCGGAGCAGTTTGGGCGGGCCGTTCCGGCGACATGTCGAAGGGGGAGGACTGCGCCATCGCGCCCGTCGCAACGGCCCCCCATACCAGCACTGCCAGAGAATCCCGGATGGATTTACGGCCGGTCATTTTACGGCTCCGACAGGTTTGGCGTCTTTGGGAGCGGGCCGAAGCGTCCGGACCAGATAATAGAGGCCACGCTGCGTCTGGAAGAGCGAGATGGCCAGGAAGATCGCCGTGCCGCGGATAAGGCCGGGGTTCTTGCGGCGCACCCGCTGAAACTCGCTCCACTGTTCCGAATTGGCGAAAATCAGGTCCGCGATCAGGCGGTGATCGACGGCGCGCTGCGGCGAGAAGGTGCAACCGATCGAGACGAAACCCTCGCCCTTGACCGTCCGCACCACGTTGACAGGCATGGTTTCCGGCACACCCTCGCTATGCGGCTTGACCTTCACGATGGCCGTCGCCCCTTTTTCGATATTCGTCGCGCTATCGAAGAGATTGATCAGCAACCCGTGCACCGACACGTTATCGATAGAAGCCGGCACCCAGGCGTCGCTGCCCTCAAGCTTGACTTCGCAACGCCGTTTGACCGTGATGCGCCGCGACGCCGACTTATCGCCGCGTTCGGAAACGACACCGAGCGCGCAGCCTGCAAAGATGAGATTGAGCAGGTTCCAGCCGCCGACCACGAGCGTGACATCCGCCTTGTAGGGTTCGCTGTAGATGCGCCATACGGCAAAGGCCATCGCCACCACCAGCAGCGCGAAGATGACGAAGAACGGCCGGCTGATTTCCGAAAGCCGCGCCTCGGCAATGGATTCATCCTTCGCCGTCACCTTGAAGGTGGGCTTGCCGGGGTTGAAGATCACCGAAACCACGGCGGGCAGAAGGTGAACCGTCTGCACATATTCGTAAAGCTCAGAAATCCATGGCCAGCGGAAGCTGCCATAGAGATAGTTCTGCATCATCAGGTTCACGAGCATAT
>RCUH01001750.1_pt1 | contig 14971 bp, 13 predicted proteins | sample 2166191 | NCBI WGS metagenome assembly RCUH01 (sample SAMN09932848, study PRJNA488358) | compost metagenome | feature: garden; material: soil; isolation source: compost soil in an enriched community after 214 h of incubation | place: Germany: Experimental Botanical Garden Goettingen | collected...
GCAATCCCGAGTAGAAGACGCTGACCATGTCCTCGGGTTGAAGTGAGTTTCCAGAGCGCATTGTCACTCTGCTTGCGCCGGTGATGACGCCTGAGCAGTCGCTGTCTTCGGATTGCTGCGGGTCGGTGGCGTGAACTGTGGCCCAATTCGAACTTTAGCCCCGAAGCGGATGTTTGTTTATGCTCTCCGGCAGGCTGGCCGGCCGGTCGAGTGTCGATCCGCCGGAGAACCCCGCGCTTAGTCTGACTCTGGTGTGCGCAGTGGTTTTGTGGTTGCACGGGCTTGAGTCTCTCGTGCCATGTTCAGTAACTTCTGGGCCACTTTTTCCAACAGGCCAGCTTGATCCGCCTCACTTTCACAGCGAATGGTACGAGCGGCTGCGGTAGCCAGTATTGTGGCGAGGTGTTCTGCATCACCAGCGAGCACGCTTGCAGCAATGGCTCGGTCATCGCCTGCTGGTTCAAATGATGTCTCCGGGAAGTCGAAGGTGTAGTTGCCTGCCGCAATGACGTCCTTGTGCTGGCTGTAGTTGCCGTCTATGCGCGCGTAGTCAACACGCATCGCCGTCAGGCCTGAAGGGAAGGGGATACCTTGAATCATCGCGACCAATTCGTCGAGATCGATTGGGTACTGGTTTGCCCAGCTCATTTGCCTCGCTGAAGCTGGGGTGACACCCACTGCCTGGAGCGCTTCGAACACCAACTCTCTGTAGGCCGCTTCACGGGCCCACTTGTCTTCCGGAGTGGAGGGCGCGCGTTGAGTGACTTCATCTATGCTTGGTGGACGGCTATTCAGTAGCCCAAGCACTGCCTGGAAAAATGACCGGCCGTCGAATGCATACAAATCAGACACGGTGAAGTCTATGCTACCTATCTCGCCAGCATCGTCCCACTCCGGAGCCTCCGAATCCAGCTGAACACCTTCTATGCAAGAGAGTGCGATACGGTCGAGTTCGGTGTATTGCCTAGAGAAGTACAGGGTGCCTCGCAGGAGAACCCTCTCCGGGAGGCCGTCACCTTGCGTATCGCCCTCGTCGCCGGTCTCCTCTTGCGCGGGAGCTAGCGCCGCGTCTGCATCCAGCGCTTCCCGCACGCGCACTCCCGGCATTGTGTCGTTGATCCCGAATTTCTGTCGGAACAGCATGAGCAGGGCGCCAACGGGAGTAGCAGCTACGCGGTCGTACGCCTGGAATGAAGAGTCTCCCAATGCTTCCGTAAGCACCTTGTCGATCTGCTTCGGAATCGTTTTGGCTGCTTTTGCGTTGTTGAAGAACTGCCGTTTGGACAGCGCTGCGGCGTGCCTCACGGAGCGCCAGATGGCATTCCGGACCTGGCCTATGGAAAACTGATCCTGAAGGAAGCCTGAGATGAGTCTGCGGACTGAAGCATCCTCCTCCTTTTCGAGATGGAGCCCGTAGGAGTCCATCTGGTGCTCCAGATATGCCACGCAATCTTCAGTAGCACAGAAGAGCCAAAGTTGCAGACATGCGTCGGTATCCGAAACGTGTTTGGCCTCCGCTACATTGATTGCGCTCGCCCGGGAGCCGTCACTGTGGGCGGTCATTCGATAGCTCGCATCCAGTGGCTGATATCGCAGGACTTCTCCATCGGGAGAAAGGAGGAATCCGGTCACCGGATACAGTAATGCTGGACTTCGATGAACTCGGCCAAGCATCTCTTGTAGCTCGCTGACTGTCGCGCAGGTCGGATCAGCCCCGCTGTAAGTGAGGTGCACACTTCCACCCTCGCCAAGGGCGCCTGCTGACCAGTCGTTGAGCGCCTCCACGATAAGGAGGCGGTCTGTTGGCACGCGGTCGAAGTTGATTCCTTTTCCCTCGCCCTCCATTCCGGCGACATAGGCGTCCGCCTTCTGTTTGAGTACGGCGGCCTGTCTCGCTTCTTCCGGGTCTGGTTTTGTGTTCTTCATCTAGTGTTCGTGTGCCTTGATTGGCGCTCCAGCGGCGAGTCCGACTGAGGGCTCCGGTGAAAGCTTAAACCACCGGGCTCTCTGTTCATATGCACACATGGGCCCAGCTGATAGCGTTGAGTGAGGGCAATGGGTGAGCCGTCTGGTGGTCGCGACGCTGACTAATTCGGGGCCGCGCTACCGGTTCGAGAGCATCGATCCAGCCCTGATGCTGACGGCACTGTTTGTCGGCGCGCGAAAGTTGACGGGCCCTTTCGACAGAGACGCCGACCGGTTCTCTTTTGTATGTTGAGAATAATTCTCATCTGATGAGTTAAAGTCCGGGACACCTCGCACTGGAGAACTGAACGTTGTCGCGCCGTCCCTTCGCCCGCAATTCCCGCCGCCGCCCAGCACCGGCAGGAGGTCGTTCATGAGCGATCCGGCCTATGGTTGGCACATACCGAACGTGTCGCCCAGCATCTCGCTGTCGGGCGGCGTGCTCCAGTTCGCCGAGCCCGCGCATGTCACCGAGGTCGTCGCCCCCGGCCTGAAGTTGGTGCTGGTGCTGGATGGCCAGATCAGCTACCGTCTGCGCGACCGCGACCCCCTCGATGTGCAGGGCCCGGCCTTTCACCTGAGCCTGAGCGACGACCCGTTCACGGTGCATCACCGCTTCGGCACGGCGGCGCCGTTGCAGTACGTCACCGTCTGCATGCCCGCAAATACCCTGACCAACGTGTTTGGAATGGATATGGCGCGGCTTTCGCGTCGACTCGACCGGTGCAGCATGTCGGGCCAGCGCTTGACTGTCGACCGCCGCGCCAACCGCGTGTTGATGGCGCTCGGACGGCAAATGCTGCTGTGCCCCATGCAGGGCGCGATGCGCAACATCTACCTCTCGGGCAAGGCGCTGGAACTCACAGCCACCGTCATGTCGGGCATCGACGAGCCGGAAACGGAGCGCACCGGCACGCCGTTGAATTCTCAGGACGTGCGCAAGCTGCGCGACGCGCAGGACATTCTTTTGCAGCGGCTGCAGGCGCCGCCGACCTTGCCTGAACTCGCACGCCTGAGCGGGACCAACGTCAACAAGTTGACCCTGGGCTTTCGCCAGCTCTTCGGCTGCAGCGTGTACGACTTCGTGCGCGAACAGCGACTCGAACTGGCCTACCGAATGCTGGCTGCCGGCGGCATCAGCGTGGCGGACGCTGCACTGGCCTGCGGCTACACCGACTCGCATTTCACCAAGGCCTTTCGCAAGCGCTACGGCGTCGCACCGAGCGCGCTGCACTGAGCTGTCCGCGGGCACACGGGCTGCTGCCCGCATCGCTCGTACGCTTCCCTTGTGCTTACTTCCGCAATCGCTAGCGGGACTTCGGCAATCGCCAATCGGCCCATCGACCCATTCCTAGAATTTGTTGAGATTGATTCTCAATAAGGAGTGGGTTCATGGGGCAACAGGTGTGGAGCGCGGCGTGGGGCGGCGTCCGGGTGGGCGGTACTGACGGGGCGCATCAGAATTTCAAGCCGGTATGGCTGCCGATTGCGGCGGCTGTGGCGGCGCTGTTCCTGGGGAGTGGCGCGGCACATGCGCAGGGCGCGCTGCCCAGCGTCACCGTCACAGCGGCGCCCGAGCGCGAAACGGCCATCACCAAGCTGCCGCAGTCGCTCAAGGAGACGCCGCAGTCGGTCACCATCGTCGACAAGGCGCGCATGGAAGAGCAGAACCTGCGCACGCTCGACGACGTGCTGCAGCAGACCCCGGGCATCACCGTGCAGCCTTATCAGCAGCTCACGACCGGCTACTACGCACGCGGTTTCAAGGTCGACTCGTTCGAACAGGACGGCGTGCCGATCCTGCTGGGCAACACCGCCAGCCCGCCGCAGGACATGGCGATGTACGAGCGCGTGGAGATATTGCGCGGCGCGGCCGGTCTGTTGCACGGCGCGGGCAACCCGTCGGCCACCGTCAACCTCGTGACCAAGCGGCCGCAGCGCACCTTCGGCGCCAACGCATCGCTGGGCATCGGCAACTGGGACCGCTACCGCGCCGAGGCCGACATCGGCGGCCCGTTGAACACCGCGGGCACCTTGCGCGGCCGGCTCGTGGTGAGCCACGAAGACCGGGGCTTCTTCTACGACGTGGCGAACCAGCGCTCGACCAGCATCTACGGCGTGGGCGAGCTCGACCTGGGACGCAACACCGTGCTGAGCTTTGGCCTTCAGCAGCAGCGCATCCGCTCGATCACCAACATGGCCGGTGTGCCTTTCTATGCCGACGGCCGTGATATCGGCCTGCCGCGCTCGACCTACCTCGACACCGCCTGGGACCGCTTCGACTGGGACACGACCCGCGCCTTCGCGGGCTTGGAGCATCACTGGTCGAACGGGTGGCAGGCCAAGCTCACGCTGAACCATCTCGAAGGCGATGCCTTCATCAAGTACGCGGGCGCCAACGGCGCGGTCAACCCGGTGACGCGCATGGGCCCGAAGCTCATGGGCGGCGCCTACCGCTTCGACAACCGTCAGGACAGCGTCGATGCCTTCGTGAGCGGCCCCTTCAGTCTGCTCGGCCGGCAGCACGAACTGCTCGTTGGTGCGAATTACCAGAAGACCTCGACCGACCAGCTCTCGGCCAACTTCATTCCCGCGCTCAACGTGCCGGTGAACGTCTTCGGCTGGAACCCCTACAGCGTGCCCGAGCCCGCGACGGGCTCGTTTACTTCGCGCGGACCCACGCGCACCACGCAGTCGGGCCTGTACGGCATGGCGCGCTTCAGCCTGGCCGATCCGCTCAAGCTGATCGTGGGCGGCCGTACCAGTCAGTGGAAACAGGAGGCGCCTGGCGTCACGACCAAGCCGGGCTCGCAGTTCACGCCCTACGGTGGGCTGGTGTACGAGCTCACGCCGCAATGGTCGGCCTATGCCAGCTATGCGCAGGTCTTTCAGCCGCAGACGCAGATGACATGGGCGGGCGGCGTGCTCGACCCCGTCGAGGGCAACAACTACGAAGCGGGTGTGAAGGGCGAACTGGCCGACGGACGCTTGAACGTCTCGCTCGCGGTCTTCAAGATCCGCCAGAAGAACCGCGCGCAGCAAGACCCGGAGCATCCGTGCGCCGGCGCCAACTGCTATTACATCGCCGGCGGCGAGGTCGAGAGCCGGGGCTTCGAGGCCGAGGCCACGGGGCAGCTCACGCGAGACCTGAGCGTGTCGGCCGGCTACACCTACAACAGTACCGAGTATCTGAAGGACGCGAAGTCGCAGGGCCAGGTTTTCGCGAGCTTCGCGCCGCGCCACATCCTGCGCCTGTGGGGTAACTACACGCTGCCCTGGCAAGAGCGCCGATGGAGCCTGGGGCTCGGCGTGCAGGCGCAGAGCAAGTACTCGGTGATCTCGGGGCCGGTCACCCTGCGCCAGGGCGGCTACGGGTTGGTGAACCTGCGCGTCGGCTACCGCGTCAACCGGCAGGTGACGGCGGCCCTGAACATCAACAACGCGTTCGATCGCAGCTACTACCAGGGCCTGTCCGGCACCAGTTGGAACAACCGCTACGGTGAACCGCGCAGCGTGATGCTGACTTTGCGCGCGGAGTACTGACATGGCCCAGGGGAGAGGCGCACGCATCGGCGCCGGCTTGCTCGGCGGCACCGCGGTCGCGTTGGCACTGGCCATCGCCGTCGTTTGCTGGTATCCCGATGCGCGTGGGTTGCACCGACTGTACGCCGGCATCTTTTGGGGCGTGGCCGCATGGATCGTCGCGATCTTCGCGTGCCTGCGGTTGAAGCCGAAGGGCGGGGCGGCGCCGTCGATGCGGTGCGCGCTCCACACCGCCCATTCATGGGCCGGTGCCGCCTTCGGCACCGTGCTGTTTATCGTCTGCTTCAGCGGGGCCTGGGCTGTCGTGGACGAGAACCTGCGCGATTGGGAGGCGCGCGACCACCGCGCCCCAGCCGTGCCAGCGTCCGATATCGATCTCGACCGGATGCTGCATGCCGCGAGTGCGCAGGGCATGGACTGGCGCAATGCGACGCTCGTGCTGCCCTACGCGTGGCAGCGCGATGTGTCGATCAGCGTCAACGGCCGTGGCCGCGCGGCGCCCACAACACAGCAGCCGCAGAAGCTGCTGCTGGATCCGGCGATGGGCGCCGTGGTGCAAGCTCCGCCCGGCCAGATGGCGGGGATCGTCACCACGCTGCACAAGAGCCTGCATGCCGGCTTTCCAGGCCGCATCGTCGTCAGCCTCTTCGGCGTGGCCCTGACGGTGCTGGCGCTCAGCGGCATCGTGCTGCACGCGCGCCGCTGGCGCGAGGCGTTGTTGCTGCGAACGGCGCACGGCCTGCGCGTGTTCACCGCCGACGCCCACAAGTTGATTGGCTTCTGGCTGCTGCCCCTTTTGCTGCTGATCAGCGTCACCGGCATCTTCTCGGGGCTTGGGGCTCTGGGCACTTTGACGCTCTCGGGCTTTGCCTATCCGGGCGGCATGCCGCAGGCGATGGCAGAGCTCATGGGGGCGCCGCCCGCACGCCCTGCGGGCACGGCCGCGGCAATGCCCAGCGTGCAGACACTGTTCGAACACCATCGGCGCATGCAACCGGGGTTCGAGGCCGAGATGCTCACCTTCGCGCACTGGGGGGACGTCAACGCGACCTTCACCGTGGCGGGACACCGGCCGGGGCAGCTCAGCACGTCCGTCTTCGAACGCTACCACTACCGTGCGGCCGACGGCGCGCTGGAGCGGGCCGACACCGTGGCAGGGCGCGGTTTCTGGCTGCAGGCCTTCGCAGCCATCCAACCTTTGCATTTCGCACGCTATGGCGGAGAGCCGGTCAAGTGGCTGCATTTTCTGGGCGGCCTCGGCGCGGCCGTGCTGGCTGCGAGCGGCACCGCGATGTGGCTGCAGCGCAGGGGACTGCGTGGCGAGGCAGGGCGGGGCGCACAGGTGCTGCATGTCCTTTCGCTCGGGCTGGGCGGCGGTCTGCTGGTTGCCGCCGCCATGCTGATGCTGGCCACCAGCGCGATGCCGCCGACCGCGGGCACTGCCGCGCTGCAGCAGCCGCTGTTCTGGGGAAGCTGGCTCTTCATGCTCGCCTTGCCCGCATGGCCGGCGTGCAGGCGGCGCGGCGTGCAGATCGTTGCTGCCCTCTCGGGCATCGGCTTCGGCCTCGCCGGACTCATCGACGCCGGCCGTGGCTGGCGCGAACCGTTGGTGGCCACCACACCTGCGTTGGCCGTCGACGCGGTGGCCATCTTCTTGGGGCTGGGACTGTGTGTCCTGGCGTTCCGACTTCAAAGGAAAACAACATGACATCCCACACACCACAGATCCCATCCGAGGTCTTCGAACTCGTCGACCACCTCGTCGCACTGCGCGCCGACGCGGCCGCGGCGCCCCTCCCATTCCGCGACCGGGGCCGCACCGATGCCGACTGGATCATCGGCGTCAAGCACGTGACCGACGATGCCTCGGTGCATGGCAGCTACTGGGAGCGCCATCCGCGCGGCGACGAGACGCTGTGCCTGCTCGAAGGCCGTGTCGTCGTCACGCTGGAAGGCGAGGGCGTGGCGACGCGGCAGATTCCGCTGGACGCTGGGCAGGCGTTGGTGGTGCCGCGCGGCACCTGGCATCGGCTGCATGTCGATCGGCCGGGGCGGCTGATTTTCATCACGCCCAGCGTGGGCAGCGAGCACCGGCGTGTCACTGCGTCTTCCGATGTGTCTTCCAATGCTGCGGGAGCTTCGCGATGAACACGCGCGCACGCTCCCCGCACCTGTGGCTGCTGATCGCCGGCCTCTACTTCACGCAGGGCATTCCATTGGGGCTCGCCATGGAGGCGCTGCCCGCATTGTTACGGCGCCAGGGCGCGTCGCTCGACAGTCTCGCGTTCCTGCCGCTGGTGGGGCTGCCGTGGGTGCTGAAGTTCCTGTGGGCTTCGCAGGTCGACAACCACTGGTCGAGGGCGGTGGGCCGCCGCCGCAGCTGGATCCTGCCGATGCAGGCGCTGGTGCTGCTGTGCCTGGTCGCTGCTGCGGCCGTGGGCGTGTCGTCCGGCACCGCCGCGCTCATCGTTGCATTGGCGGCGGTGGGCTCGATCGCTAGCGCCACGCAGGACATTGCCACTGACGGTCTCACGGCCGAGCACTTCGAAGGTGCCGCGCTGGCGCGCGCCAATGCCCTCCAGGTCGGCGGAACGATGATCGGTTTCTTCTTCGGCGGCTCCGGCAGCCTGCTGCTCACGGGGTGGATGGGGCAGCATGCGGCCCTTGCCGTTCTTGCCGTGCCAGTCGCATGCAGCCTGCTGCTGGCATGGGCGTGGTATGAAGCGCCCTCGGCCCGTTCGCTCATCGCGCCTGCGCGCCGCGCCAACCTGCGCGGGTTCGCCGCGCGCCCCGGGTCCGTGCCCTTGCTGCTTGCTGCCTTCCTGTCCGCGATGACGGCGGTGGCGGGCTATGGCCTGTCGAAACTGCTGTTGGTGGACGCCGGCTGGCCGCTCGAAGCCGTGGGCCGCGTGGGTATGGTGGGCGGCATGGTCACGGTGCTGCTCGGGTGCGGCGGTGGCGCCTGGCTGGTCGGCCGCTTCGGTGCGTTGCGCATCTTCGCCTGTGGCCTTGCCGTGTCGGGCGTTGCCGCGGGCCTGTGGACCTGGCTGGCCACGCTGTCACCTGCGCTGCCCGTGGCGTGGGTCTGGCTTGCCACCGTGCTCGGCTGCTTCGGCGCGGGCTCCGCTTCGGTGGCGATGATGACGATGGCGATGGCCTTCGCAAGCCGTGGCGCGCAGGCCGGCACCGACATGACGGCGGTGCAGAGCACGCGCGACTTCGGCGAGGTCGCGACCTCTTCGTCGCTGACCGCCGTCGCCGCGCAGTTCGGCTACGTGGGGAGTTTCACGGCCGGAGTCGGCGTCGTGGTGGTGACGCTACTGGGAGCGCTGGCCCTGCGTAAGGATGCAAGGTAGCCGAGAGGCTTCTGCCTGCGGTAGCGCTGGCCAGCCGTCACGACCTGTCGGTTGGCACGCCGCCAGGTGCCGCCGTACTCTCAATCCCGCTGTTCGCGTTCGCAATGAATACGGTCGTGGGCCTAGATGAGGGCTGTGTCCTTCGGCTCAGGGGCGCTCCTGTCGAAATGCGTGTGCCTGTGGAGGTCGAGCGTGCAGCAGCCTGCATTCGAGGAACCAGACCCTTCCCCGTGTCCACGCTTTTGGAGCTCAAGTCCACCAGCGACGCTCCCGAGAGAGCATCCGAGTCGGAGGCACCATGAATACCGCTGTCGGCCATGAGAAGTCACGGCCCAACTACTAGAGCAGACGTTCAAGGCTTGCGTTGGATCGGCTCGGCACTTTTCCGACGCTTTGGAAGCTTCGCTCTTGCTTTCCGGTTCCAAAGTAGATGGCTATCAGACGAAGAGTTTCGGCTGATCAGTTCCTCTTCTATTGAGAGCCGCATGGAGTCCGGTTCAATAAGGATCCCAGTGACCCCGATCTGAGCCCCGGCCTCGATCGCGGCTCGCACTTCCTGCAACTTCGATTGAGTACGCTGAGGCGTTGAAAAAAGGTGTTGCGCGACACGATACCAGCCGGACTGTCGGCTTCGTTGGCCGATGTACATCAGTTCCCATTTTTCTTCCGAGTTCGCGCGCTTCCAGAGTGCATAGACGTTGATCTGTGACTTTCCGAGCAATGGCGGAAGCTCATTTTTCTCCAGAGCCGTTCTATCCACGTAGTCAATGAGGACTGGGGCAGACTCGAGGAGCCGCTTCTGGGCAGCGGCGATCAATGCACTAATGTCAATGTGAAGAGCATCCATGCCGAATAGCGTTGAGAATGAAGGGCATAACCCGGGCTGCTCGGGTACTTGCTGTCGATTGAATGATTAGGCGCCTTGCCAGCGATTGGGATCATGCTTGAATCCCTCTGTCTCTAGCCGGCGAAGCTCTTGGAAGCTCTCGCACTGACCTTGGATTTCTGACCATGCTCGTTTGAAGGATGGAAGCGCCAAATTTGCTTGGATGCCTAAGCACCAGTATTGCCACACACCTTCACCGATACGGCCACGTTTCCTTAGTGAAACCTGTTCATTGGACAGATCTACGTACCGGTAGAACTCGTCGAACGAGTTTTCATACTCATCTTCCGTGAGTGGTTGACCGAGCAGGGCCTTCGTTGGAATCCGGCTTGCCAACTCACGGTACTCCTTCGCCAGACCATCTTCGAACTGCAGCTGTGCAATGTTTTTCGAGACGCGCAACTGACTGAACGCGAAGATTACGCCAACAGCGGCCACCGTCGATGCGACGGCGGAGACCCATTCAGGAGTGATGTTCATTGGGAAGACGATATCGCGCAGAAGCTATCTGATACTGTAGCCCACAAAACTATCAGGGTGAGTCCGGAGAGTACAACCTGACGCGGCCAGAACCTGACATTCACCAGTCGCTGCTGTTCGCTCACCAGCAGCTCAAGACCTAGCGCGTATGCCCGGTGCAAAAGTAATCGTTGAGTTTTTCGATCCAGATGTGGGTGGCCGAAAGGTTACGTACTTGACCAGCATGTATCGACCGCACTTTCGCGTCCAGTGCGGCGAGTACCTGGGCATAGCGTTTTCCGGAGATGCATCCAGTGGACCGATTTATCCCGGAGCTTGTGTTCCTGCCGAGGTCATGTTCCTCTACTCTCCCAATGTCGGCTATGAGGACCTGGTCGTAGGTGCAAGATTCCAGATCATGGAGGGCGCAAGGGTTGTGGGAATCGGCGTCGTCAGTGAGCTGGTCCTATGAAGGTCTTGTCGCGGCCAACAGTGGGTATGGACAGTGCTGCCATGAACGTCTACTTCAGACTAGTCAGAGACAGTCGTCGGTGAAAGGCGAGTGTCAGCAGCCGCGGCAAGCGATCGTCTAGAGCAACCGGGGCTAACTGGCGGAGTGCGTTTTGAATCTACCGGTAGGTGGCCGTAAATAGCCTCGGCCGGCATTGACAACCACCTAAGACCATGAATGCGGGCCAATCACGCAGCTGGACCTTGCGGCGCGGCGAAAAAAGCGATCAAAGTGAAAACAGCTCAGTGCATAAATTACTCTGTCGCATCAGGACCTTCGTCCAGCTCCGGTGAGCCGCCAACCGATGCGAGCAGCGATTCAATCTCACGTGCCATGCCTGCCCACTCGATGTCGGAGGCAGCCTCACTGCCATACGGACTGATGCTTTCCAACCCACGCAGCAACCACGGAAGGAAATTTCCGACCACGGTATCCACAAAAGCGACGAAGTCCTCGAACATGGTTTCTACAGTGTCCGCCTTTGCTTTAGAGGTCGGACTGCGCAAATTCTCGAAAACCTTGCGTCTATCGATTGGCGCAAGAAGCTCTCGGAGCATGCCTTCAAGGTTGCGCACAGTCAGCACATTCTTATGGCTCACTCCAGAGAATATCTTTCGGAGCACGTCATTGGATTGCTCAGGAATGTCATGGAAGTCGCCCAGAAGCTCGGTGAACAGTGGGGGGCCTACTTCAAACGCATCAGCCGAGAGGAATTCGACCATCCTGCGGCAGGTGCGCGGAGAGAATCCGCTCAAATTGGCAGCTTGCCCGAACTCCGTGAGTCGAATCGGACTATTCCTGACAGCCAGTGCGCCACCGGATTGAGCTCCGTCCAAGATTTCCGCAACTGAAGCGTCCAACACTCGGCGAATGTTCGTCTCTCCATCAGTCGCTCCCGCGTACGAGGCCGCCACCAAGTCTGAAACAACGTCATCCGCATCAGGATGCTCGTCAATGCACGCGAGGAGTTGCGAGCTGAACGTCGCCTCGAGATGCTGCTGGACGTTCGGTGCTGTCGCTGTCCACTCCGCCCCTAGCGTGGACCCAAGCGGAGCCGAGGAGAACATCACCGCTTCCATTCTTGCGATGTTGGACTGGCGGAGATTCTTGGACGGAGGCCCCATCAGATTCTCAAAGAGAATCGTGTCGCCTTCTGAAAACGCACCGGCACGCCCAGAGCGTCCTGCGATATTCCGGAAGGTCATCGATTTCATCGGTGTCCCGGCGTCTTTCATGCTCATCAGCCAGTGCGAAACGATGGTCCAGCGAAACGGCAAGTCGGCCCCCTCGGCTAGCGTTGTCGTCGCACAGATCACCGAGAGCTTTCGCGCTCGAGTGAGACGCTCGATATCCCGGCGTACGTCGTAAGGCAACGAGGCGTTGTGATAGGCCATGCCGTGCTTCACGCAGTTGGCGAGAAAGTCGAGGTACGGATACCTGCGCAGAATACCCGCTGCCGTGGACTGCAGGTCCTCGTCATGCGCCATCTCGAGACCTTGGACTAGGGCTCTGGCCAACAGGCGGGTGTCCACTTTTCGAGGGCAGACGACTAACCCAGGCGTTCCCAGTCGGCCGACGAGGTCTCGAGCCAGAGATGAAACATTGAGCGCAGAGCTTCTCTCGTTGACTTTCGCGAACTGCCCGTACTTGATTTCGCCGGGGAGCTGTACCGTTGTCGGTTCGGATATGGGGTCCGTTGCCTCGTCTGACGGTCTCAAGGAGTCATTGCCATGAATCCAGTACATGTCTCCCTTGGCCGTGCACATTGCCAACCTTCTGGCCGTCGGCCGCCAACCAATGCGGTGCAGGTCGTCTGGACCGACACCGAACCATGCGCACACGCGCTCCGGGTTTGTCAGGACGGCGGACAGTCCGACGAGGCGCAGCATCGGATTGGTTCGTTGAAGCAATCGCAGGCGCGATACCAGCCCTTCGACGCGCGCACCACGGACACCATTTTCTAGTATGTGAATCTCGTCAAACACCACCGTGCGGAGGCGGTTGACGTGCTCGCCGGCGCGCAGCCATCCGTCAAAGCGCTCTGGTGTCGCAACGATGACCTCACTATCCGCTAAGTCGTTCAAGCGCTCCAACTGGAAGCCGCCGAACATCGATACCACCTCAACTTCCCCACCCAGCCGCTTTTTGAGGGACTCCTTCACTTGTTCACCAACCGCAACGTAAGGCGCCACGTAGACGCACAGTCCGCCTTTGGAGAGGCGGGCAGCAATGCAAGCCTCCGCGACGAATGTCTTACCCGTGCTCGTTGGCAGCGTAAGAAGAGAGTTGCGCCTGTGTGAGGCGATACGAGCTGTCTCTAGCAGCTCGAGCTGAGGTGGCAGAAGTGTCACCAACCGCGACTTGATGGCGTTGACTACGAACCAGGAGGGAATTTCGGGGGCACTTTGTAGAAGGTTTGCCGTAGCCAACCGCATGGCTTGGTGGGCGGCCATGCGGCCACCTAGATAAAGTGCCCCCTCGGACATCGGTCTGTCCCGAACGACGCGCGAGAAACATCTCATCGCGAGAGCAAAATTTTGCTTTCGTTGCTCCTTGTCTTGACCTCTTAAGGCGTTATACCAAGGCCGAGAAAAGTTCACGGTGTACGGGTCAACGTTTCGTGAGAGGGCTCGTGGGCCACCCGGGTCACAAATGGCCGCGACCATGCGAATAGTGTCGTTCGACGAAAGGTAGTCTGAGGAAACGTCTGCGAGCGCAGCTCTGGCGCTCGGAAAGTTGCCGTGCATAGCAAAGGCAAGTGCCGCTTGGAAAGACAGCTCGTCGACCTCTTCGGTCTCGGGCGAGGGCTCAGAACGGCGCAAATGCTGCGACGTCGATTGAAGGATGCGCGCAGCAGCGACCAGCGGCGCTGCATTTTCCTCTCTATCAAGGACCTCTAGCGACTCGACACTCACTCGAAGCTGGTATGAGTTCATGCACTTGAGCGCAGTAGCTACGTCTACCGGATCGCGCGTTGCCATAGTGGGCACGACGCCCCGGGCTTTGGCAGCTGATGACGCAGCGCTACGTAGGAAGTCGACTGACAACGGAAGAGCGGTCATGGCTTAAAGGGAAGATTATTCGAGAGGTTGATGAGGCAGTCGGTGAGTTTGTTCATCGCGATGCTCCACGGCTCGATGTTCTTCTTGCGCCAGCCAAGCGCCTCGATGTCTTCAGCCACATCTTCAAGAGCATCGATGGCCGCCTGGTCTCCGCAGGAGCGGTCATGAACCAAGGTAGGCATGAGCTTGACGCCCTTGCAATCCTTGGGCTTTGGCTGAAAGAGGTCACCGACGCGCTCCAACTGCTCAGTAGAGAACTCATGGACTTCCAGCAGATAGGCCTGCAGCCAGTTCATTCGCTGACCTAACGAGCCTGCGACTTTCGTCGTCCCCAACAGCTTGTCGTAGTCCTTGACGAGCGCCTTAGCGTACGTCAACTTCACACCACCAGTTGTCTTTACCTCCATGATGAAGAGGCAATCCTTGTCTGTGTCTCCACCTGGGTCCAAATGAACGATGGTCGTGTCCAGGCCAGTCGGCGCACCATCTTGCAGTGGTGTCAACGCACCCATGATGGCAATGGTGTAGCCTTTTGATTTGCCGTAGAGGCCGCTGGCCTTGACCACCTTGTAAGACAGGTACTCCCCTAGGTTTCCCCGTCTTCCAGTCGTTAGTTTTGTGATGGGCGGCGGCCAGTGCTTCGTTGCGGCGACCAGTTCCGCGTGGACCCAGGCGAAAAATGCCGCGCAGTCCGGGTCGCCTCGAACAAGCTGAATTGCTCGCTTCGCAGAAGTGGGTTGAGATGTTTTTATGAATGCCACAGCAGCCTTCTTTTTTTGCTTGTCGCATGGCCTGCGTTTGTCGCGCGAGACCTGCCGTCTCAATCTTAGCAATCGCGAGACTTAGATTGCATCGGTAGCTGCTAAGCCGGCGGCGCGGGCGGCCGCTCATGCCGCCCAAATGCTTATTCTTCATCCTCGTTGCCACGCTTACTCAAGCCAAACTGTCCGGAGCGAACGCTATTCGACTCCAGCGGAACCGGAACGGGACCGTTCACCAACTGGGAGCTCTACGACCGCTTTATGCCAGGTAGCGTGATTCCGCTCGGTGGCGGGCACGGGCCGCAATCGCTGCATACCAGACCCCCAGTGAACCGAAATGCTCGCAACCGGCCGCAGCGAACGTCTGTCTGTCGATTCGTCAGCACGGATATCGGCTGAGCGCGGCCGGGCGAAAATCACCTGAGGAT
>RCUH01001752.1_pt1 | contig 14966 bp, 7 predicted proteins | sample 2166191 | NCBI WGS metagenome assembly RCUH01 (sample SAMN09932848, study PRJNA488358) | compost metagenome | feature: garden; material: soil; isolation source: compost soil in an enriched community after 214 h of incubation | place: Germany: Experimental Botanical Garden Goettingen | collected...
ATATCGCCGTGACCGGAAAAGGAACTTTGGATGGGAATTCAGATTTAGACAACTGGTGGTTTTGGTGTGGTGCTACAAAATATGGCTACAACACATCCCGTCCGGGAAGACAAAATCCTGCGAGAGCGAAACTTCACGAATATATGGCCAACAGAACGCCTGCCAGAGAAAGAATTTTTGGCGACGGATGGTATTTAAGACCAAATTTTATTCAGCCTTACAAGTCTAAAAACTTTTATATGGCGGATGTTTTGGTAAAAAATTCTCCAATGTGGAATTTGAATCCGGTTTTGTGTGAAAATGTTTTGATTGAACGAGTAAAAGTCATCAGCCACGGACCAAACAACGACGGTTTCGACCCTGAAGCTTGTAAAAATGTTTGGATTAAAGATTCTTATTTCGACACAGGAGACGACTGTATCGCCATAAAATCCGGAAGAGACGAGGATGGAAGAGATATCGGAAGACCTGCCGAAAATCACATCATCGAAAACTGCGAAATGAAAGACGGTCACGGTGGTGTTGTAATTGGAAGTGAAATTGCAGGTGGCGCAAAAAATATTTACGCTATCGGAAATGTAATGGACAGCAAAAATCTTGACCGTGCTTTAAGAATTAAAACCAGTTCAAGCCGTGGCGGAACTATTGAAAACGTATTTTTCTACAATACAAAAGTAGGGGCTTATAAAGAAGCAGCAGTGCGTTTCAATATGCATTATGAAAAACCTGGAAATCATATTCCGACGATGAGAAATATCTGGGTTGAAAATCTTACGGTTGACAAAGGTGGAAAATATGCGGTATTCTCTGATGCCTACGAATCTTCTCCTGTAACCGATTTTACGATGATTAATGCTAAAATGGTTGGCGTTCAGATTCCTTACAAAGTGGATTATATGAAAAACGTGACGCTGAAAAATGTAACCGTTAACGGACAGCCATTAACAGAGTTAAAACCATAAAATGCGAAGAAAAACCATTTTCGCCGGACTTCTTGTTTTGTCGGCATTCTCACTTTCGTTTTCCCAGTCGAAACACTGGCAGAACAACGAGCGTGAATTGCATTACAAAGAAGACAAAGGCGATTTTTTATTGGTCAACGGAAAGTACAGATTCAACCGTGCTTTGTATGGCGATAACCGTGCATCGAGAGTGGAAGCAGGAGATTTGCCGGAATTTGCTTTGTATCTTCCGGGAATGGGCGGGAATCTTCAATTTGTTATTCAAAAGGGAAATTCAATTAAACAATTAATAAAGGCTGATAAAATTGAAACGCGTTACCGACCGGGAACGATGTTGTATGAAATCAAAGACCCGATTCTTGGAACTGGAACTTTAAAACTAACCGTTTTGGCGCAGGCTAGAGAAGAAGGTTTGGTTTTAAAAATGGAAACTGTCAATATAGATTCGTCAACAAAAATCTATGCAGTTTTTGGAGGTGCAAGCGGAACGACTTTCAGCAGAAACGGTGACATCGGCGCAGACCCGGAATCCGGATTTTATCTGTTGCCGGAATATTGTTTGAACAATCAGTTTCAATTGAATAAAAATCAGTTTCAGCTTAATTATTTAAATAAGAAAAAGGAAAGTCAAACGGTAAGCGGAAGTTTTTCAAATGTAAATTCTTTACAGCAAACCGATGCGACGACTTTGGAAAAACTGTCTGAGTTTACTCAAAATAAAACGGACAAATCTCCGATTGTCTATGCTTCTTATTCTTCACAGAAACAACCGGTTTACATTCAGGTTGCGAAAGGAAAATCAGATAAAAATTTTTCGGATGAAGATTTAAAAAACATTTTTAATGAGGCTGAAAAATCCCGTTTAACATTAACCAATCGTATCCAACTTAAAACTCCGGATGCAGATTTAAATAATTTCGGAGCCAATTTAGCAGTCGCAGCAGACGGAATTTGGGAAAGTCCGACCTTCCTTCACGGTGCAGTGGCGTGGAGAATGCGGCTGAATGCCTGGCGTGGTGCTTACACAGCCGATGCGTTGAGCTGGCACGACAGAGCGAAAGAACATTTTGAAAGTTACGCCAATTCGCAGGTTCTGAAACCCGATTTTGCCCCTGTCGAAATGGATACGATGCGTCATCTCGCGCGTCACGAAGAAAAAATGGGAACTTCTGTTTTTTCAAGCGGATATATTTCCAGAAATCCGAATGACAACACAAAACCGCATCATTACGATATGAATCTGGTGTTTTTTGACCAAATCTTTTCGCATTTCAATTACACCGGAGACAAAGAATTTCTTGAGAAAATGTGGCCGACGATGGTTCGCCATATCGATTGGGAAAAACGAAATTTCAAGCGTGGCGATTTATACGATGCGTATGCTGCGATTTGGGCGAGTGATGCGCTTCAATATTCGGGCGGAAAAGTGACTCATACTTCGGCATATAATTACAGAGCCAACCGTGAAATGGCGAAACTGGCGAAAATCATTGGCGAAAATCCTCAAACTTACGAACAGGAAGCTGATGCGATTTTAAAGGCGATGAAAAATGAACTTTGGATTAAAAACAAAGGATATTTTTCAGAATACAAAGATGCTTTAGGCAACCAAATCGTTCACGACAAACCAGGAGTTTGGTCTATTTATCACGTTTCGGATGCGTTTATTTTAAATGAATTTGAGGATTATCAGAATTTACAATACATCAGTAATCACACACCGAAAATTCCGATTACGGTAAAAGGTGTGGATAATAAAAACTATTTTACTTTAGCAACCACCAATTGGCAACCTTACGACTGGTCGATAAACAATGTCGCTTTGGCGGAAAATTTACAAACCGCTTTGGCGTATTGGCAAGCCGGAAGAAATGAAGATGCGTATCAACTTTGGAAAGGAAATTTGGTTGAGTCGATGTATTATGGTATCAGTCCGGGGAATTTTGAACAGCTTTCTCATTACGATGCGTTTCGTGGGGAATTGTACCGTGATTTTGCTGACCCGATTGGTGTGGCTTCAAGAACTCTGACAGAAGGACTTTTCGGGGTTTATCCGAATTTACTGGAAAATAAAATCAGCATCAAACCTGGTTTCCCGAAAGACTGGAATTCTGCCGAGTTGAAACTTACGGATTGGGATTATCAGTTTACGAGAACTTCGAAAAAAACTGAATATATTTTTAGTTCAAAATATAAGAATCATGTATCATTGGAAATGCAGATTCCTGTGAATTATTCCAATATCAAATCTGTGAAAGTGAATGGTAAAAATGTGGATTGGAAAATTAAACCTAATTCTATTTTACAGCCGATTATTCAGTTTGAAACCTCGAAAGGAAAAGATTTTAAGATTGAAATTAATTATTCAGGAGACGCGATTAAAAACGAGCAAACAGATTTTATTAATTACATTTCTGAAAATTTTCAGTTGAATTTTGATTCAAAAAAGAAAATTAAAGATGTTCTTGATCCACAGGAATTGATTAAAACCAGAAATGGAAATAAGTTTGATTTAATTAAAGAAGAAAGAAAAGGAACTTTCTTCGTACAAGTTGAACAAAACGAAACAAGTTGGTGGCAACCTGTAAATGTTGACATCCGTTTTCCTTTGGAGACAAAATGGCTTAATAAAAAACTTCAAATTAAGTCAAAATCATCCAATACAATTAATGGAAAACTTTCTGTTAATGGTTTAAACAAAACTTTTTCTATTAAAAAAAATCAAAGCACTTCGATTGAAATTCCTTCAAATTATTTAAGCAAAGGAACCAATTCAATTACACTTGAATACAACGGAATTAAACAAAATATTGAAATTACAGACTGGGAAATTGAAAATCAAGGTCAGTTCAACAATATTTCTTTGGCTTCAAAATACAACGAAAAAGTCACTGAGATTTTCAATCAGAAATACCTTTCACCGAGACTGGAAGTTCCGACTTTACAGCTTCCGTGGCAGGGAATCGGAAACTGGTGTTATCCGTTAATCACCTCTCAAATCGATGATTCTGGATTGATGAACAAAAGAAAAAACGGCAAAGTTGAGTTTCTCGGAGTTCCATTTTTAATTGATAAAACGGATAAAAATATTGCTTTTGTCAGTCAGTGGGATAATTATTCTGATTCTCTTGAAATTCCGGTTTCTGGGAAAGGAAAGAAAATTTATTTTCTGATGGCGGGAACTACCAACCCGATGCAGTCGCAGATTGTGAATGGAAAAATTACGGTTCAATATGTTGATGGTTCAACTTCAGAATTAGAGTTGAAAAATCCGACAAACTGGTGGCCGATTGAGCAGGATTTGTTTGATGATAATTTTGCATTTGAAATTCCGGATGATAAAATTCCATATCGGATAAAACTGAAAACGGGAGAATTGTACAAAGGCGGAACGTTGAGCAAATATTCGAGCATCAAAGGATTTACAGACCGTCAGGTTGATGGTGGTTCTGCAACGATTTTGGATTTGCCGATTGATGCGAATAAAGAATTAAAATCGATACAATTAACAGCCGTGAGCAATGATGTGGTGATTGGAATGATGAGTGCGACGGTTTTGAAATAAAAGAAAATAATTAAAGACTTCGAAAAGCTCAGTCTGACAGCGCAAACGCAGTTAGTATTAGAATTGTCAGGCTGAGCCCGTCGAAGCCTTAGTGATAATAAAAATAAATTAAAATGAAAAAAATTACAATATATCTGGGGATTTTCCTGATGGGATTTTCTTCAATGAATGCCCAGAAAATTGACCGAAAAAAGGTCGTTCAGCGACATAACATTGTCAACACAAAAGCTGACACCCTTTCCACTTTTACGGTTGGAAACGGAAAATTTGCGTACACGGTTGATATTACCGGAATGCAGTCGTTTCCTGAATATTACAAAAATGGTGTTTCTCTCGGAACGCAGTCTGAATGGGGCTGGAACAGTTTTCCGAATACTGAAAATTTTAAGTTTGAGGAGACTTTAAAACCTTACGATTTTAATAACGATGGGCGAAAAGCTTTGTACTCCGTTCAAATCAAAGAACCTGAAAGAAACAAAGGTGCTGTGGAATATTTCCGTGTGAACCAACACCGTTTGCAATTGGGAAATATCGGGATTGAACTGACGAAAAAAGACGGTCAGAAAGCAAAAATTTCAGATTTAACCAACGTCAATCAGAAAATTGATTTGTGGACAGGAATTATCACGAGTGAATTTTCTCTAGAAGGAACTCCGGTAAAGGTCTGGACGGCTTCTTTCCAAAATTCAGATAAAATCGGGGTGAAAATTGAATCTGATTTGGTGGCTAAAGGAAAGCTTAAAGTTTTTGCCAAATATCCGCATCCGTCAGGACAGTTTTTGGATGACGCGGCATTTTATGGAAAAGAAAATGACCACACAACGAAAATTGTGTCGTCACAATAAACGCAAGGTCTGATTCAACACAAATTACAAAGCACGGATTATTATACTCAATTGAATTTTACCGAAGGAAAACTTCGTGAGGCTGGAAAACATTATTTCGTTTATGAGCCTTCTTCGAAAAACAAAACCGTTGAATTAAGTGTTGAGTTTTCAGCTAAAAGTCCGAAATCTGACAGAACTTTATTCGCTGATGCTGAAAAAGAAAGTACTTCCGGCTGGAAAAACTTCTGGGAAAGCGGTGCTGCTGTTGACTTTGAAGGAAGCACAGACCCGAGAGCCAATGAGTTGGAAAGACGAGTTGTGTTGTCAGAATATTTAACTAAAGTTCAGTGTGGAGGAAGCAATCCGCCTCAGGAAACGGGTTTGACCTTCAACAGCTGGTACGGAAAACCGCATACAGAAATGCATTGGTGGCACGGCGTTCACTTTGCACTTTGGGGAAGACCGGAAATTTTGGAGAAGCAACTGGATTATTATTTCAGGTCGTTTGACAAAGCCAAAAAATTAGCCGAAAGACAAGGTTACAAAGGTGTTCGCTGGATAAAAATGTCGGATAACGAAGGTAACGAAAGTCCGTCCTCTGTTGCTGCATTTTTGATTTGGGAACAGCCGCATATTATTTATATGACCGAACTTTTATACCGCAACAGCAAAGGCAAAAAGGTTCTTGAAAAATATAAAGATTTGATTTTTGCAACGGCTGATTTTATGGCTGATTTTGCTACTTATGACAAAGAGAAAAACCGTTACAACTTAGGAAAAGGAGTCATTCCAGCTCAGGAAGTTTTCCCTGCGAAAGATACTTTTAACCCAACTTATGAAGTTGCGTATTGGGATTGGTCACTGAGAATTGCTCAGGAATGGAAAGAAAGATTGGGACAGCCAAGAGATAAAAAATGGGATGATGTCATCAATAAATTAGCTCCACTTCCGGTTCAAGATGGCGTTTATTTATCGACAGAATCGGCGAAAGATTCATTTACCTTTCCAAAATGGATGACCGATCATCCGGCAGTTTTGGGCGCATTGGGAATGGTTCCGGAATCTCCAAAACTGGACAAAAAAATAATGAAAAATACTCTTGATATTGTTTGGGAAAGATGGAATTGGGAGCACACATGGGGTTGGGATTTCCCGATGACGGCGATGAACGCTGCAAGATTAGGACTTCCAAATAAAGCTTTGGATGCTTTGTTTATGAACATTCAAACCAATACGTATCTGAAAAATGGTCATAATTTCCAGGACAAACGACTTAGAATTTATCTACCTGGAAACGGTGGAGTTTTAACAACCGTTGCAATGATGTTGGAAGGTTGGGATGCTTCAACAGGAGAATTTCCTGGTTTCCCGAAAGACGGAACCTGGAAAATAAAAGCAGAAGGTTTTAAAAAGATGCCTTAAAAAATTTCACATTCATATTTTTAGGTTAGGAGGTCTGTCAGAAATGACAGGCTTTTTTTATTATTAAATTTAAATACAAACCTGATAAACAGCATAGTGCAGGATGATTTCTCATTGATATGACTTTAAATTGATCACATATTATTAGATATGAAAAAAATTACCATAACGTGTTTTGTTTCACTTTTTCTACTTTCGTGTCATTCTCAAAATAAACTTGATCAATCAAATGAAAGTTGCAATTCAAAGAAGGTTTTGGCTTTTCCAGAGGCGGAAGGTTTCGGGAAATTTGCGAAAGGTGCAAGAGGCGTTTCGAATCCGGAAATTTATACCGTAAGCAATCTGAATGACAGTGGAGAAGGTTCTTTTCGCGAGGCTGTGAGCAAATCAGGAAGATTTATCGTGTTTTCTGTGAGCGGAATAATTAACATTGAAACTCCGGTAACAGTTTCTGAAAATCTGACGATTGCTGGACAAACTGCACCTGGAAAAGGAATCGTTTTGTCTGGTCAAAAAGTTTCTTTTTCAGGCGCAAATCATACGATTGCGAGGTATTTGAAAATCAGATTGGGAAATAAAAACAAGGTTTCGAAGAATACCGATGCTTCTGGAATTTCAAATGGAAAAAATATCATTCTCGACCATCTCTCGATTTCTTGGGGAATGGACGAAGTTTTCTCCATCAATTGGGACAAAAGAGGATTCGAGCCCGACAGCATCACGCTTCAAAACTCGATTATTGCGCAAGGACTTCATCTTTACAATCATTCTGCAGGTGGATTGATTCAAACAAATGGTAGCATTAGCATCATTAAATCCCTGTACGCCAGCAACAAAACGAGAAATCCAAAAGTAAAAGGCAAAAATGAATTTGTCAATAATGTCATTTATAATTTCGGAAACTTAGGAAATGAAAACGGACATTTTGTTTCCGGTGACGGCTACATTATGGGTGGTTCAACGCAGATTTCGGAAGTGAATGTCATTAATAATTATTTCGTTGCAGGACCGCTTAATGTCGAAAAACAACCAACGCCTTTCAGCAGAGGAACCAATACTTTTAATTTGTATGAATCCGGAAATTATTTTGATGCGAATAAAAACGGCAAATTAGACGGAACATTGATTCCTCACAATGAAGTTGGATATCCCGGAGAAACGCCGTTGCAGTTTAAAAATAAGCCTTTCTCCTACCCTTTTTCAAAGCCTGAAATGTCGGCAGAAGATGCTTTTAAATATGTTTTGAAAAACGCTGGAGCCAATTTCCCGATGCGTGATGATGTGGATGAATTGATTATTGCTGAAGTCGATTCAAAAGGTAAAAAAGGTTTGTATGTTTTCACGGAAACTGATCTTCCGCTTGCAAACAATGGGTTGGGTTATTTTCCTTTTTATAAAGCAGAAAAAGACAGTGACAAAGATGGAATTCCAGATGCTGTTGAGCTTAAAATGGGACTTGATCCGAATAATCCTTCAGATGCTTTGAAGCCCAATAAAATTTGCAAAAATTATTTGAATATCGAAATCTATATCAACAACATAATGAACTAACAATCGTCATAAACGTCTTCTTGACTGCGAAAAATGGTATTTGAATTGTTAAATTAAAAAGAATTTTTTGACCATTAATAAAGTAAACATGCGAGTTTGAACAATATTAAATAATAAAATCTTATTGATAGAAATTTAGTATCTTGTCTTTACTTATTAAATCAAATTTCTAAGATGATATTTTCTTAGAATTGAAAATAATATTCCTATTTAAAATCGTCATGTCAGAAATATTCGAAGTCAATATTAACGAAAACTCCCGAGTTCCAAAGTACAAACAAATTGTAGATTCTATCCTGAATGGAATTGATGCTGGAGAAATTAAAATTGGAGAAAAAATACCTTCTATTAATGAATTGAGTGAAGCTTGTTTTCTTTCCAGAGATACAGTTGAAAAGGCTTACAAGGAGCTCAGAAAAAGGCAAATCATAGAATCTGTAAAAGGCAAAGGTTATTATATTTCGAGGATTAATAAAAGTGATGTCATTAATATTTTCTTTTTGATTAATAAACCAAGTACTTACAAAATGATGATTTATGATTATTTTGTAAACGCCATCGGAACCAAGGGAAATGTAGAAATGTACATCTACCATTGCGATGAGACGCTTTTTATCAATGCTTTGAAACGAAATTTGGGAGGATTTGACTACTATGTTGTGATGCCTCATTTCCGTGATGATCAGTCCAAACACACCAGTTCTACGCAGGAAGTGATCGATATGATCGAGAAAATTCCAAAGAATAAATTGGTGATGCTGGACAACACAAAACCAAATATCTCCGGCGAGTATGGTTCTGTTTTTCAGGATTTTGCGCTTGATATATATAATGCTTTGAAGGAAGGTCTGGAGAAAATCAAGAAATATGACAAGCTTATTTTGGTTTATCCTAACAAATCTGTGAATCCCTATCCTTTCCGGATTGTACGAGGTTTTGAGAAGTTTTGTAATGAATTCAAATTTGATTATGAAATTCTAGACGCCATCTATCCTGATATGGAATTGCAGGACAAAGATATTTTCATCACAATTCAAGAACGTGATCTGGTAAATTTGGTAAAGCAAATCCGACAGAAAAATCTGAAATTGGGCGAAGATATTGGCATCATTTCCTACAACGAAACACCTTTGAAAGAATTATTGGGAATTACTGTAATTACAACAGATTTCAAAGCAATGGCTGAATCTGCGGCTTATATGGTTTTGAAAAATAAAAAGGAACAGGTTAATAATGTTTTTAAATTTATTGAGAGAGAATCGTTGTGATAGTGTCGCTCCTACGGAGCTTTTTCATATTTGATACTTATTATTCTACAAACATTTCGCTCCTTTGGAGCTTGTCTTTGATAAAATAAACGAGCTTAAAAAACCCGTTTATTTAGTATAAAATTATTTTATTTTACCCTAAAATTCTGTAATTCAGTCGTTTCATTACAACAAAGTTGCTCCATCACTTGTCTGAACTGCATTTTTAGCATCTCGATGATATGATCGCCGCCTTTTTCGCCTAAAGCTCCAACAGCATACATAAATGTTCTTCCCATAAATGTAAATTCGGCGCCACAACTAAGAGCACGAGCAACATCAGGACCAGTTCTTACACCACTGTCCATCATTATTTTGATTTGATCTTTGTATTTTTCACTGATATCTTTGACTACTGAAATTGTTGATTCTCCAGCGTCCAATTGTCTTCCACCGTGGTTTGAAATGATCATTCCATCAAATCCTAATCTTACGGATTCTGCAGCATCTTCGTCGGAAGCAACACCTTTGATGACCAATTTACCTTTCCATTTGTCACGGATTGCTTTGATTCTGTGTGAGTTTAATCTTCCGGAAAACGTAGAATTCATGAACTGTCCGAGCTGTTTTACGCCCATATTTTTGTCCATGTATTTATCCATCGTGGCAAAGCTTGGAACGCCGTGTTTTAGCATTTCCAGACACCATTGTGGTTTTACCATCGCTTGAGAAACTGTTCTCAAATTCAATTGAGGTGGCATTGCGAGACCATTCCGGATTTCCTTTGCTCTGTAACCAAACGTCGGAACGTCTGCCAAAACTACCAAAACGTCGTAGCCAGAAGCTTCGCAACGTTCAAGAATATCGTCACGCAACCATTCTTCTCTGGGATGATACAATTGATACCAGGCTTTTCCTTCCGTTAATTCAGCAATTCTTTCAATACTACTTGTTGTAACAGTGCTTAATATAAAAGGAATATTATGTTTGAAAGCTGCTTTTGCTAAAATTTCGGGGGCATTTGGCCACATTAAACCTTGTAAACCAACAGGCGAAATACCGAATGGCACAGAATATTTAACACCAAATAATTCCGTTTCCATATTGGCTTCACGGTAATTATCCTGAAGATATTGCGGACGAAGCAGAACTTCTCTCAGCTCGCTTGTATTTCTGTCTCTGTTGATATTTTCATTGCAACCACCATCCAAATAGTCGAAAGCAAATTGAGGCATTCTTTTTTTAGCTTTTTCGATCAGAAGTTCTAACGAAGCATAATTTGTATCAAATGGAAATGACATAATCTATAAATTAAGAATTAGTGGTTGAAGCACTTTCATCTGATAATGCTGTTGAAGGAATGTTTCGTCAATTTTTTTGTTAGAAATTACCATTGATGCTCCCAAAGCTGAACCAAGTGGCGAATGCGTTGACATCACATTGTAATGTTGGAAATGATGCGACATCAGTTTCATGAAAACATCGTTATCTGTGAAACCGCCATCAATATAAATCGTGTCAATCTCTGAATTTCCGATGGCGTTTTTGATCGTGTGAATCTGAAGATCCATTAATTCTATCATTAATTGATGATAAGCTTCTTCGAAAGTTGCGAAGGATTTAAGGTCTGTTTCAGTGATCATTTTTCGTTTGAGAATAATGCCTTCAAAACGGAAATAGACCGCTTTGTTTTTCATTAAATTTAAATATAATTCCTGATCAAACTCCACTTCTCTGTGTGCGCCATATTCTTTTCCGTAGTAAGCACAAAGTTTTTCAACCTGGATTCGGTATTCATTTCCCATAAAAAATCGGGAAGCTTTTACGCGTTTTCCATCGATTCGCATGTAATTAAGGCAATTGTTTTCGATGTCTTCATCAGTCAAACTTTCATCATTAAAAGGATTCAGAGAAATACTCCAAGTTCCTGTTGATAACAATAAAAATGGATTTTTCTTGCTTAAAATATAAGGCAATAATGCCGAAGAACTGTCGTGAATTCCGACGCCAATTTTGATTTTTTGATTTCTGTAAGAAGTATTGATACTAGCAGAAGTGGGTACGATTGGTGGCATCAAAACATCGATTTCCTCTTCGTAAACCCAGTCGTGGTAATCGCCTTTGTCGTAATCCCATAAGTTGGTGTGACAACCGATTGACGTAAATTCCGAAACGCAAATTCCGGTAAATAAGTATGATAAATATTGAGGTAAATGAAGACTGTAACGGATTTTACTGAAGACTTCCGGATGTTTGTATTTTAACCAGAATAATTGTAGTCCTGAGTTCAGCATTCCTGCTTGTGGTGATGCTGTTTCGCGGGCAATTTTTAGTTTGTCGCCGTGTTTTTCGTAAAACAAATCGAGAATATCTTCGTCAATTGGTTTGGTGTAATTGTATAAAGGTGTCAGGACATTTCCCTTGTGATCCAAGTGTACAAAACTGGCTCCGTAAGTTGAAAAATTGATGGCTTTTACATCGAAATTTTCATCATCAAGAATCGCATTGAAATTATCTTTGATCCAGTTTTGAAGTGCCACAAGATCTTCTGTTGGATAACCGTCTTCGTCCGTCGTGAGCGGTAATTCTGTATATTCCCGAACGACTTCTTTGTAATTTTTATCAAATAAAAAAAACTTCTTGTTGGTTTTTCCAATATCAAAAACTATCGTGACTTTCTTTTTGGACATTCTCTTGATGAATTTAATTTTATATCAATAAATGAAATATTCTCTTGTCTTATTTTAAACACAAATATCACAAATGTTTTTACCAATGACAGAAATTATCATTCGTGAAATCAGTGTGAAGAATTGTTGTTTTAGATTAGATTTTCATTCAAATATTATTTTGATCATTAAGGAATGTTTAGGTATTGAGAAAATCATTACTAGTGGAAACTCAACACGCTAAACATTTGTCCTTAATGATAAAAAAGTGGTTGTTATAATAAAACTTTCAGATCGCATGAAAGTTAGAATTATCAAAATTTAAAATTGGATTTTACAATCCTGTAGCTTTCGCCCAGCCTCTTTCGGAAATCAAAGCTTCTCTTACTTTTAGATTCCTGTAAGTGGCAATTGGGTCTAATGCTGCACCGGTCTGCAACCTTGCAGCCTGTAACAACGGACGAACATCAGTTCTGTACGCGTTCTGCAAAATATCCTGTGCGCCTACAACATCATTATTTAATTGTGCAGTTTTCAAAGCTTTCTGATCAACCAAAAGTGCCTGAGCATAAGCAATTAAAATAGCTTCCAAAGATTGTAATAGATCTTCCAAAGGATCTTTGATATTATGACTTGCATCGATCATCCAAGCTGGATAAGGATTGTTTTTGTTATTCTCCATTCCATAAACCAATTCATTGAAAATCAAGAACAAAGCGTAAGGTTTGATGGAACCAACCGTCAAATCATCGTCGCCATATTTACTGTCATTGAAATGGAAACCTCCCAATTTACCCTTGTACATCAATGTTGCAACGATTTGCTCGATATTCGTGTTTGGTAAATGGTGACCAAGGTCAACCAACGTGAAAGCTCTTTCGCCACAAGCATTTGCCAACATGAAAGACGTTCCCCAATCCTGAATTGTTGTAGAATAAAAATTTGGTTCATAAGGCTTGTACTCGATGAACAATTTCCAGTCTTCTGGCATATCTGCGTAGATTTCTTTCAAGCTTTTTTCAGTGTTTGATAAAGCGGTTTGAAAGTTTAATTGTCCAGGAAAACTTGCGCCATCAGCCAACCAAACGGTTAAACTTTTGGAATCTAATTCTTTTCCGATTCTGATTACTTCCTTGTTATGTTCAACTGCGTAAGCTCTTGAATCTTCGTTAACAGAATTAAGAGAACCGAATTTATAAGATTGTTTTGCATCCGGCTGATCTTGAAAAGTGTTGGAATTCATTGCGTCAAAAACGAGTCCGTGGGATTTTGCACTTTCTTTCAAAGCACTTACATCACTCGGAATATCCCAAGGAATGTGAAGGGAAACCGCTCCAGCAGAATGTGTAAGCGCGTGAAGTAAACCAACATCATCTAATTTTTGTTCCAAAACAGCAGGTTCGCCACCGTAAGAAAACCTCCCAAATCTGGTTCCGCCTGCGCCTAAAGCCCAACTTGGAATTGCTACCTGGAAATCGGCAATTTTGTTAACGATTTCAGCAACATTTGCTCCTGATTTTGTCAGTTTATTTTGCAGAAAATCAAAATCTGTATTGAAGTTTTCAATGCCTGCTTTGTTGTATTGATCAATAATATCTTTGCTTATTATCATAATCTATTTTTAAAATTTTAAAATTGAAAGCTTACCCGAAGCAAGCATTCAATTTATTAAAATAAAAACCTTTTGAAAAATTAAATTTATCTTGGGAACGCGTTCGCCATTCCGCCGTCTACATTGATGATATTTCCTGTCGTTTTGTCCAAGATCGCAACACAAGCGAAAACGCCATTTGCAATATCTTCAGGAAGAATAATTTCGTTCAATAAATTTCTTTTGGCGTAAAATGCGGGTAATTCTTCTACAGAAATTCCGTTTGCTTTTGCACGGCCTTCTGCCCAAGAACCTTCCCAGATCTTGCTTCCAACGATCACGCCGTCTGGATTCACAACATTGACTCTGATTTTATCTGCCGCCAATTCTGCTGCCAGTAATCTTGTCATGTGCTGTTGAGCTGCTTTTGCAGTTCCGTAGGCTACATTATTTGGACCCGCAACCAAGCCATTTTTACTGGCGATGTTGACGATATCTCCTCCAAGATTTTGTTTTTTCATAATTTCGGTTCCGGACTTTGCAATCATGAACTGACCTTTAACCAAAACATTTTCAAGAAGATCCCAATCTTTAGTAGTTGTGTCTTCCAAAGATTTAGAAATCGCTAAACCTGCGGAATGAACCAAAATATCAACACCTCCAAAAGCTAAAACCGTTTCTTTGAAAGCATCTGCAATTCCCTCTTCACTCGTTACATCACACTGAACTGCGATTGCCTGATCTTTGCTGTATTTCGCCGTAACAGATTCTGCTGCTTCTTTATTTAAGTCTGTGAAAACTACAACTGCACCTTCCTGAACCATTTTGTCAGCGATTGCCTGTCCTATTCCACCGCCTGCGCCTGTTACAATAGCAATTTTTCTGGACAATGGCTTTTCTTTCGGCATTCTTTGAAGTTTTGCCTCTTCCAACAACCAATATTCGATGTCGAATGCTTCCTGTCTTGGTAAAGATGTGTATTGAGAAATAGCTTCTGCGCCTCTCATTACGTTGATTGCATTAACATAAAACTCATTAGCAACACGAGTTGTCTGCTTATCTTTTGAGAAACTGAACATTCCAACGCCTGGATAAATAATGATCACCGGATTCGGGTCACGCATTGCAGGAC
>RCUH01001757.1_pt1 | contig 14941 bp, 11 predicted proteins | sample 2166191 | NCBI WGS metagenome assembly RCUH01 (sample SAMN09932848, study PRJNA488358) | compost metagenome | feature: garden; material: soil; isolation source: compost soil in an enriched community after 214 h of incubation | place: Germany: Experimental Botanical Garden Goettingen | collected...
CCCTAAGACCGTAGAATCGTCCAGGTAAGCTATTTCGAATCTTGTAGCCTCTGCGCCTTGCACTGCATAGAATTCATAACCACTTTCATCACTGAGGTTAATGTGACGGTTGAGTAATTTATCTCTAAGGTAAATGTTTTGATTTTTACCGAAGATCCCTTCCGGCGTTTGGAGTTTGATATTGTAAGTTCCAGTTGCAGAAAAGACCGTACCCAAAGGCACCACATCTTCTACATTGAAAGGATATGCTTTCCCCTGAATTGCCAATTTCCGCGCACCTAATATAGAATAAAAAGAATCGGAACCCACAACAAACAACTCACTGTCGAAATCGGTTTCATAATCATCTGTAGCTCCTGGGACATATCCAATCAAAATCGTATTTACGAGATCGGAAGGCGATGCCATTGCCAACCAAAATCTATTTTTCGGATTAGATCTGTGGAAAAAAGTACTGTTTTCGGCAATCCTGATTCCATTGTTAAAATCCAGAGGTAAATCTTTACCACCTTCTTTCGCCTGTACTATGAAGGCCTGGCCGACTTTGACAATGCCGTTGGGAACCAAGGAGCCACTGTAAGGATTGTTGGGATTGTAAGTTGCCGGCGAACCTCCGGTCCCGTTGTACACTGCATAATTATTACCACTGTATTCCGATCCCATTTGCGTAGCCGTGTAGCTATTGTTGGTCCAGAAAAAAGCAGTGCTGTAAATCTTAGCACTGTTGCCAGCCGTTGAAAACAATGCATCGAAGCTGATGTTTGAAGGGTAAGGATTCCCGACAAGGTTGTAACCTCTGGTAGGACCGGAATATCTCAGATCCTGAAACTGCAGGTTGCCATTATGCGGTAATCCTGTAAAACTATAAATCTTCGAGTAAGGATTTGGCAGACCATCCTCTGCACGGATTGCATAACCTTTCGCAACTAAAAATGTGGCATCATCCGTCACAGAAAACTTGTCATTACTCTCATTATATTGTTGATAGCTTTCTTCCGGAGTACCAGGCGAAAATCCTAATGCACCTTTGATCACCTGCCCGTTTACCGGCGAACTCCAATAGACAAAATCCAATTGTCCTGACACATTATTCATATCCGTGACCAATCTTTGAGACTGGACACTACCCGAGTTTACGGCATCTGCATCTTGCAACAATTGTGCATTATTCTCAAAAATCACACTTCCGCCCGTATTCTGAATTCCTTTCCGCGCAGTCAAAACCACCGCAGGCACATTATCCAGCGTACTTGGAATTTTCAAAGAACCACCGTTAACCTTAATCAAATTATTAACTGTCGTGCTCCCAGAAAGTGTTTTGATACCTAAATTTGAAAATGTGAGATTCTGATAGACATCACTGCTTCTCAATGTTTGATTTCCCGATGAAGCCAAATCTATCTCACCACCAGCGAGATTCATATTATAGAATCTTGGAATATATTCTGCCACCGTTGCATCAGCGGAAGCTTTAATGATTTTGTAAGTGGTTCCCATTGCCATTTTGAGAGTAGAAGAATTGACGGAACTAGTGCCTCCAGTAATGAAATTAAGATCTGTCTCTTCCAACCTTCCTCTTCTAATATCCAAAATACCACCCAAGCCCGAATTGATATTGGCGTTTGTGGCGTTATTAATCCCAAAAGCTGTACTTGGTGACAAAACCAAGTTATTGTTATCCAGCTCTACTATCACAGCACTACCATTGGCTCCTGTCCCAATGCCGACTCCCATACTTTGGTTTACTTTTCCGATGTAATGGAATGTGCCAGCAGCATAGCTTGGATTGTTGGCCGTTCTTACATTGCCTACAGCTCCAGCAGTATTCGCAATACCTTGAGGCGAGCTGATCTTGAGATATGCACCTGTAGAAGCAGAGAAACCTGTCGCCACTCTTGTGTTTCCGGTAATGTTATTAGCCACACTTCCTGTAAATCCGAAATCCAAAACAGCTCCACCATCCACATAAAACCTGGAATTGTCTCCCAAATCAAAATCACGTGTCAACTGTAAATAGCTTCCTGGTTTTGCATAAAATTGGATTCTACGATTTCGTGCAGCGTCCGGAAACGCGACATTTAAACTTTGAATCTGGCCTGCAGAAGTTCCATTACCTATTCCGTTAAAATTAAAAACTTTGCCTGTATTATTCCCTTGAGTAGCATCCAACTTTCCAATACCACTTACTGTAAGATCTCCTTTGAGGTTGACGGTGGAAGTCGCACCGGCAGTTGCGTTGGCATTCATATCAAATGTTCCGCCCGTGATATTCATATCACCGTCGATATTCAGGGTATTGCTCCCACTTGTAAAATTGGTTAGATTCACAATTCCTGAGGACTGGGAATAATTTCCTAAAACATTAATTGTATTGCCTAGCCCAATCGTGAATGTAGCAGTACCGCTGAATCGTAGATTATGATAACTGAATGGCGACATTGTGAAGGTAGTTCCAGTCGCTGGTGAGAAATAATTCACGGTACTTCCTGTCACAGTGTAAGTTCCCGCTCCAGGACTGAAGGTGTTACAAATACCAACCGTTCCGCTGCTTGGCAAGATCCTATTCCCACCTGTCGCATCCAAACTACCATAGTTGACAGGCGGAATGGTCTGTGAGGCATTGCTTCTGATTTCGATTTTGCTGGCGCAATTTAGATTCGCAACTGCAGAACTGTTGTAAGAAACATTTCCTCGAATAATCAGATTGCTGTTTGCCGCCATATTCAGATTGCCATTCCAAGACATATTAGCTACCGTCCGAGTATCTGTAACATTGAGAGCATTAACACCAGAGTTGATTGTGACGTTATCAAAGGTGGTTGGAATTCCATTGGGAGTCCAATTGGAGGCAACTTGCCAATTGGAATTCACATTTCCATTCCAAATGTAATTGGTAGCAATAGAAGAATCCACAATATTTACATTATAATCCTCGGTATCGCCATAATTGGTTTGATTACAAGCGCCGGCTGCCGTATAAATAGCATTACTTCCTCCCCGCAATCGAATCCTTTTTTGTCCCAGGCTTGCCGTCGTCGGAATGGCAAATGTATAAATTACGGTTGCATTAGCAGTTGCTGCAGATGTCGCCAATGCAATAACTTCCGAAGCCTCGAAAATACCATTGCCATTAAAGTCTATCCAAGCGGCACTAAATTGCGCATTTGCCACATCACTTGTCCCAAAAGTCATTGAGAGCGTATTGTTTGTAGACCCTCGTACAAAATCCAACGCTGGCTGATTGTCAGTATATAAATATCCTGAGTTTCCTGTTGGTGTTGCGTGCGAATAGTTGTTTCCCAGAGAATTTGTGATACTTGCATTTATGATTCTGTCAGTACTTGTCGCGAAAACTGGATTTACTGTACAATGAGAAGCAAATAGAGAAACATTATCTATCGCGGCAGGTGGCTGGTTTCCGAAATTATTATCATTGGTCCATTCGAACAGGAGCTTCATAGTAGTTCCAGCAAAGCTACTGAGGTTTTCCGTACGCGTAAAAGTGATAAAATTGGTTTGACTTATAAAATAACCAATCAACACTCGGCTGGAAGATTCTGAAACGTTTGAACCTGCCGTTGGTAGATAATTTGAAGGAACAAGCCAGACACGCAGGTAGTCGTAATACAAAATACCAACTCCTAACAATGCTTGTCCTCGTCCCCTCCAATCAAAACTTAACGTTGCATTGGTAGTGCCCGCAGGGATTGTAATATCTCGGTAAGCGTGTACAATTGAGGCATTGGTAACACTAAATTCGTTTTTAACGCCATTGTCATTGGAGATATAAAGAGATTTAGTCCCTAATCCATTTGACACAGCATTGCCCACGTGCCATTTGTTAACCTGATTTCCATTCACCAGAATCCAATTGTTGGCTCCTTCGAAGTCATCGAAAAAATTAAGAGTTGCTTGCGCAGAAATTTTGCAATTGCAGAGAGTAAAACCAAGAACGAAAATAAGTTTGCAAAAAAACTGCCTAGATTTGAAAAGTAATGTAAAATTCTCCATAATAATTCTATTTTTATGTTTAAACAAAAGATATAATTATACTTTGATACAGATACTGTAAAAAAAAAGGAAGCAAGAGATATGCCACTACATATCAAACATTTAACATTTTATTTGATCACCATCATCTGACTATGAAGATTCTCAATATGCAAGATTTTTGAAAAAGGACTGCTAATATTCTTCAATTCTTCCTTGGCGTGGATGTACGTGTATCTCGAAGCAATGTTGTACATATTTGAAACTAAGACCAACCAGCATTCTTTGGCTTTAGTATTATAAAGTTTGTATTTGCTGTTTTTCTTTTCGATGACTTGGCGGATCTTTTCGGAATGAAGCTCATCAAATAGAGAAAAGCGATATTCCAAAAACAAAAGAACGCCCTTATGATGAGGCGTTCTTCTGATATGTTTGACAAATTTTGTGTTCTTGTTGTTGGTGATCGCAGACGATATTTCTTTGATCAATTGCTCTGGTTGCTGGTAAAAATCCTCCTGATGATAATCGATGCTGAGGTAATAGATTCCGGAAAGACTTTTATAATCCGAAAGCAAACTTTCCACGGTGCGAAAGATATGATTGATGTAACTTTCTTTTTTCTTGAGTTCAAAATGATTGATAATCTCCGAAACTTCAACACCGATGCTATTCCCTTGATAATTAATAATGAAATCCGGACTCTCACCAGTCAAATTTTCGATTTCAATATCTGGATAATGGGCGAATAATGTACTTAGAAGAAGGAGCTCGGTTTTCTTTTGATATTCCTCGCGCTCGTGCAGATTGGCGTTGCCAATGGAGTCGTACCACTTTACCATATTATCGGATTGGCAAGTTTTGGAAGCGACGTACACATCCAAATTTTTCTGAAGGTCTTCACAATAGATCATCTTGAATTTATTAGAAATTAAACCTTTTTAAAATTAATAAATAATTGATTACAAAACACTTATATGAATTAAAATTAATAATAAAATGAAAAAACTTCGAGAAACTCAGCCTGACAATTAAGAAACAAGAATCAAGATTTAACGATAAAAAAAACAAATAGAGCTTCAAAAACAAGCAATGACAGCTTGAATGCCAAAATTTCTTATAGATTTTTTTAACATTAGTCCGACTAAACTACTGTACCAAAAAGTAATTGTTATATTTGCAAGTATATAGACAAGACCTTAAAAAAAATAATACGAATGGATTTTAAAAACTTCAAGATGCCTTACAGCATCAATCCAGATTACTCAAAAAAAACAGCTTATTTCTCCATGGAATTCGCGATAGATCAGGCACTGAAAATCTACAGTGGCGGTCTAGGATTTCTTGCGGGTTCTCATATGAAAAGTGCTTACAATTTGAAACAGGATTTCGTGGGAATCGGGATCTTGTGGAAATACGGCTACTATGACCAAAGCAGAAATATGGATCAAACACTGAATCCAATCTGGACCAAGAAAATGTACAGCTTTCTGGAAGATACAGGCATCAAATTCCAGATCGAGATCCACAACGCGCCGGTCTGGGTAAAAGTTTGGTACTTGGCCCCTGAGACTTTCAAGACTTGTCCGATGTTTTTCTTGAGCACAGACGTTCCAGAGAATGATCATTTATCAAAAACAATTTGCCATAAACTATACGACGCCAACGAATCTACTAAAGTTGCACAATACATCCTTCTAGGAAAAGGTGGTGCAAAATTGTTGGACGTGATGAATTTCGAAAGAGATGTTTACCATTTGAATGAGGCTCACGGATTGCCAGCGGCGTTTTACTTATTAAGAAAATATGGTGGTGATTTGGCTAAAGTGAAAGAAAAATTGGTTTTCACAACGCACACACCAGAAGAAGCAGGAAACGAAAAACACAACATCCACCTATGTCACGATATGTCATACTTCTGCGGATTGACAATCGATGAGGTGAAGAAGATCGAAGGTGTACAAGACGACAGATTCAACCACTCGCTTTGCGCCTTGAGAATGGCGAGAGTGGCGAATGGTGTTTCCCAGTTGCACGGCGTAGTTTCCAGAGAGATGTGGAACAAATACGAAGGGATTTGTGAAATCAAATCCATCACCAATGCTCAGGAATTCGGTTATTGGGGAGACAAAGCTTTGTATCAGCACAAAGAAAATGGCGACAATGAAGAATTTGACATCAGAAAAGCTTATCTAAAGAAAAGAGCCTTCAGAATCGTAGCAGACCAGACTGGAAATATGTTTGACACAAAAGTTCTTACCATTGTTTGGGCAAGACGTTTCGCTGGTTACAAAAGAGCCGACCTACTTTTAGCAGACAAAGAGCGTTTCAGGAAATTGCTATCAAACAAAGATCATCCAGTTCAAATCATTTGGGCAGGAAAACCTTATCCGATGGATTATGGGTCTATTTCTACCTTTAATAATTTGGTTGAGGAAAGCAAGAATCATAAAAATATGGCGGTGCTTACAGGCTACGAATTGGCATTAAGCAAATCATTAAAACAAGGTTCTGACATTTGGTTGAACAATCCAAGAGTACCAAGAGAAGCTTCCGGAACCAGCGGAATGACAGCTTCTATGAACGGATCCGTCAACCTTTCAACTGACGACGGTTGGATTCCTGAATTTGCGAAACACGGCGAAAATTCATTCGTAGTTCCAAAAGCAGATTACGACAACTGGCCAACAATCGAACAAGACAATTTTGACCTCAACAATCTATATGATGTTTTGGAAAACGAGATCATCCCTGCTTATTACGAAAAACCAGACCAATGGAGAAAGATCGTTCACACAGCAATGGATGATGTAAAAATCCAATTTGGAAGTGATAGAATGGCAGATGAATATTACAAATTATTGTACTAATTCTGAATCTATCTCACTATTATAAAATCCCAAACCTCTTCTTTTGAAGGGGTTTTTTGTTTTGAATATTTTTATTAATTTTAAATCTCAAAACACAAATTATGATTCTCGATTTTCTTTTTCCAAACCGATGTCTGGATTGTAATCAATTGATTGACAAAAATGAAATCGTCTGCGAAGTTTGCAAAGACAAAGTTCATTTTTCTAATCATCAATTCTCTGAAAATAATAGTTTGAAAGAAAAGGCTTCTCTCCTATTCCCGGTTGAAAATGCATTTTCATTGATGTTATACGAAAAGGAAAGTCTGGCGCAAAAGATCATTCAACAACTCAAATATAATCACCGCGAAAAGATCGGAAGGAATATCGCAGAATGGACCATCGAGAAATTGAACTTCGGAGATAAAAAACCGGATTTGATTGTAACAGTTCCACTGCATCCCAAAAAACTGAAACAAAGAGGTTACAACCAACTTCATATTTTTGCGAATGAGTTGTCAAAGCATTATCAGATTCCAATCAGTCACCAATTACTTCAACGAACGAAACATTCCAAAGCGCAAGCCAAGAAAGGACAGAGCGAACGCCTGAAAACAAAAAATACCTACCAACTGACCGAGAAGATGCGTGATAAGCATATATTATTGATCGATGACGTTTACACCACTGGAAACACAAGTGCAAACATTGCTTGGGAAATTCTGAACAATTCTGAAAATGTGAAAATCAGTCTGCTTGTGATGGCGATGGATGTGTAAAATATAAATGATAAGTGATAAGTTATCAATTATCATTTATCGTTTATAATCTTTTTATCTCTGAAGTTTTTCACCATAAGACAAATCGCCCGCATCGCCTAAACCTGGTGTGATGTAACCTTTTGAAGTCAGACTTTCGTCCAAAGCACCGATCCAGATATTTGCTTCAGGATAAGCTTTTTGGATGGTTTCAACGCCTTGTCGGCTAGCAATGGCTGCGACAATATGGATTGAAGTTGGTTTTCCATTGGTCAAGAGATCTTTGATAGCTTCGATAAGTGATGCGCCGGTTGCCAACATTGGATCTGCAACAATCAATGGGCGATTGTCCAATTTGGGGCAAGTGAGATAATCTTGTTTGATGGAAAAATAATCGTTGATATCGTGTTTTCTGTAAGCCGCCACGAAGCCACAATCTGCTTTATCAAAATAATTGAGAATCCCTTGGAATAATGGAACGCCAGCTCTAAGAATCGTGGTGATCACCGGCTGTGTTTCGATTTCTTTTACAGAGATCTTTTCTAGTGGCGTTGTGATTTCGATGTCGATGAAATTCAAAGTTTTGCTGATCTCGAAGGCGGCAATTTCGCCGATGCGCTCCATATTTCGACGGAATTTTAAACGGTCATTTTGGACATCTACATTTCGAAGGTCATTGATCCAGGAATTCACTAGTGAGAATTCTTCTGATAAAACTTTTAGCATTTCGTTTATTTTGTGGGTAAATATCGTAAAAATTTGGAAACTGTTTAAATTTGGTTTCAAATTATTTTAAATGAAATTCGTTATTAAATGATATTTTGATTGTTATATGTCGCTCCTCTGGAGCTTTGCCAATAACGTTATTTTTTTCCTACCAAGAGGTTATCGCTTTGCGACTTTTCTCATATTAGCTTTTTAATGAAATTAATTTTTTAAATCTTGAAAAATGATGGAAACCTCAACATAGCCCCGATAGGAACGGCATCCTTTTTCTTTTAGGTTTCATTGGACCAAGTTGTGGCAACCTAAAAGAAAAAGATATAGTGGATAGCGGGTTGGAATAGTGAATAGAAATCGAAAACGTCTTGCTCCTAAATAAAAAACCCTCTCGCAGTTTGAACTAAGAAAGGGTTTGAATTTTTATTTTTGTCTGAAATAAATCTCGATCGGAACTCCAGTGAAACCAAAGTTTTTACGAAGTTGATTTTCTGTGAATCGCTTGTACGGTTCCTTCACATATTGCGGAAGGTTGCAGAAAAATACGAATTGTGGCGACGGCGTTGGCAATTGCACACAATATTTGATTTTGATGTATTTTCCTTTGTTGGATGGCGGTGGCATTGCTTCGAAGATCGGCAACATCACTTCATTCAGTTTGGAAGTTTTGATTTTCTTTTTACGGTCTTCGTAAACGACCATTGCCATTTCTACGGCTTTCAGGATTCTTTGTTTCGTCAAAGCGGAAACGAAGAGAATGGGAATATCGTTGAACTGACCGATTTTGTCTCTGATGGATTGTTCGAAATCACGGATCGTGTTCGTGTGTTTGTCCTCGATGAGATCCCATTTGTTCACCAAAATCACGATTCCTTTTCTGTTTTTCTGAGCCAGTCCGAAGATGTTCATATCCTGAGATTCCCAACCTTGCGTGGCGTCTACCATCAAAATTACAACATCAGAATATTCGATAGAACGGATGGATCTCATTACAGAATAGAATTCCAGATCCTCGGAAACTTTCGCTTTACGACGCATTCCGGCTGTATCTACCAACACAAACTCGTGTCCGAATTTGTTGTATAAAGTCTGAATACTATCTCTTGTAGTTCCGGCAACATCGGTTACGATATTTCTTTCAACATCCAGAAGTGCGTTCGTCATTGTAGATTTCCCTACGTTTGGACGCCCTGCGATGGTAATTTTTGGCAATCCTTCGAACGGATCTTTGTAATCCGTTGTCGGGAAATCTTTAACCACCTGATCCAGTAATTCTCCAGTTCCAGAACCGGTTGCTGAAGATAAAGTGAAATATTTTTCGATGCCTAATTGGTAAAATTCAGTTGCAGGAAGTTCTTCTTTTGAAGAATCCACCTTGTTTACTACTAGATATAAAGGCTTGTTTGATTTTCTTAATAATTCGAAGATCTCCTGGTCTGTGTCTGTAAGTCCGTCGTCAACGCTTACCATAAAGATGATAGAAGTTGCTTCATCAACAGCCAACTGAACCTGCTTGCGAATCTCCACTTCGAAAACGTCGTCTGTTCCTACGTCATAACCACCTGTATCAATCACGGTAAAATCAACGCCGTTCCAGTCAGATTTTCCGTAATGACGGTCTCTGGTAACGCCGGCAGTGGAATCTACGATAGCTTCTCTTCTTTCTAATAATCGATTAAATAATGTGGATTTTCCTACGTTGGGACGCCCAACGATTGCGACAATATTTGACATAAATTTGTTTCTTGGTCTCAGCTCAGATTAAGAATCATTGAGCGTAAGACTTGGTTAAGAATGGGTTACTTCGACTTTCGAAGCCCAAAATTTTTGCAAATGTACTGATTTTATTTGGGATAGGATTTTTGAGTTAAATGTTTTGGACGAGATTTTGTTATATCAGTTTTAAAATCATATTATGAAAAAGATATTAATTGTTCTTTTGGTGGCTTTTATTATGATTCAATTTTTTCAAATTGATAAGGCGAATCCTGCAACAAATGATGGAATGGATTTTATTAAAATTAAAAATACGCCCGAAACAATTGCCAATATCATCAGAAACTCGTGCTACGACTGCCACTCCAACGAGACCAAATATCCAACTTACAGTTACATTCAGCCAGCAGGTTGGCTTTTGAAAAGTCATATAGATGAAGCGAGATTGGAACTTAATTTCTCTACATTTGCAACCTATGATTCCAAACGTCAAATCCATAAGTTGGAGGAAGCTTCGGAATATGTTGAACAAAAGAAAATGCCTCTGGAAAGTTACACGCTCGGACATCCTGATGCAAAACTGACCGACGAACAAAGAAAACAATTAGTGGATTATTTCAGAATGGTCCAAAAACAAATCCAACAAGCCAACACATTATGACAACAGATATCTCAGCAAGTTTCAAAGACAAGAACATCGTTTTCTATGACGGCGAATGTGGATTTTGCAATCATTGGGTGCAATGGATTCTTGAAAAAGATAAAAATGACAAGTTCTTATTCTCATCTTTACAATCAGAATTTGGACAGAAATTTTTGAATGAAAGAAATCTTCCAAATCAGGTTTTTGATACGCTTTACCTTTGGAAACCGAATAGTTTTTATTTGACAAAATATCAGGCGATCTTAGAAATTGCTTCTGAGATCGGTGGAATTTATTCATTGGCCAAAATTGGTAAAATAATTCCTGATGTTATTGGAAATCAATTTTATAATCTTGTTTCCAGAAACCGACAAAAATTGGCTTCAAACCAATGTTTTTTGCCAAGTGCGGAACAGAGGAAAAAGTTTATTGAGAAATAGGATTTCATTAACGAAAAGGCTTCGAGAACCTAAGCCTGACATTATTGATAACGCTTTGAGAGTCTCGGTTTCCTGATAGGTTAAGTAAGCCCATCCTTTCAATCAAGAAAGACATTAATCAAGAAAAAAATAAACACTCAGATTTGAATTTCAAACTTTGAACCCGAAATGTTTTATATTTGCACTATTATGGAATATAATACCGACAGAACACAACTACTAATGCCCGAATATGGGCGCAACATACAACAACTGGTAGAGCATTGTAAAACGCTTACCAACAGAGACGAACGCAACGAAATGGCGCTTGCAATCGTAGAATTTATGGGTCAAAGAAACCCGCATCTTCGCGATGAAGAAAACTATAAACATAAACTTTGGGACCATCTTTTCATCTTGTCAAATTACGAGTTGGACGTAGATTCTCCCTACCCTATTCTTACAGAAGAAGAATTGATCACAAAACCAAGAAAAATGGATTATCCGTCTTTGGATAACGCCTACAAATTCTACGGGAAAAGCATTCTTCAATTGATAGAAAAAGCGATTGCTCTGGAAGAAGGCGACGAAAAAGAAGCTTTGACCCACGTGATTGCCAACAATATGAAAAAGTCCTACAATGTTTATAATAAAGAACACGTTCAGGACGATGTTATTTTCCGTCATTTAAAAGAATTATCTGACAACAAATTGGATCTGACAACTTTGGAGTCTCTGGAACGAAGCAAAATCTATTACGCTGCTAACAGAAATAACAACAATCGAAATCCGAATAACAATAACAGAAACAACAACCAAAATAACAACAGGAAAACCAATTTCCAAAACCATAAAAACAACAGAAGATAATGAGTGATGCGTTCGAAATAAGAGGAGGGAAAAGATTAAGCGGAGAGATCACACCTCAAGGTGCGAAAAATGAAGCTTTACAAATCCTTTGTGCTGTTTTGCTAACCGAAGATGAGGTGCGAATCAGCAATATTCCGGATATTAAAGATGTCAACAAATTGATTGAGATCTTACAAGACTTTAATGTAAAAGTTACCAAAAACGGAAAAGGAGATTACACTTTCAAGGCAGATGAAGTTAATTTCGATTATATAAAATCTCAGGAATTCAAGAAAGACGGCGCAAAACTGAGAGGTTCTGTGATGATCTTGGGACCAATGTTGGCGAGATTTGGTGAAGCATATCTTCCAACGCCTGGCGGAGACAAAATCGGAAGAAGACGTTTGGACACGCATTTCCAAGGTTTTGTAGAATTGGGAGCAGAATTTTCTTACGACGAGGACGAGGCTTTTTATTCTTTGAAAGCTAAAGAATTGAAAGGAAAATTCATTCTTCTTGAAGAAGCTTCTGTGACTGGAACTGCGAACATTGTAATGGCAGCAGTTTTGGCAAAGGGAAAAACAAGTATTTACAACGCTGCTTGCGAACCATATCTACAGCAACTTTGCAAAATGCTAAACAGAATGGGCGCCAACATTACAGGAATCGGCTCCAACCTTTTGATTGTAGAAGGCGTTGACAACTTGAGCGGAACGGAACACAGAATGTTGCCAGATATGGTAGAAATCGGATCTTGGATCGGTTTGGCAGCAATGACGAAATCAGAAATCACAATCAAAGACGTCAACTGGAACGAATTGGGCGTTATTCCTAATACTTTCAGAAAGTTGGGAATCCAATTGGAGCAGAGAGGAGATGATATTTATATTCCTTCTCAGGAGAATTATAAAATCCAGAAATTCATCGACGGATCTATCTTGACGGTTTCAGATGCACCTTGGCCAGGATTTACGCCAGATTTGCTATCAATTATATTAGTTGTAGCAACTCAGGCAAAAGGTTCTATTTTAGTTCATCAGAAGATGTTCGAAAGCCGTTTGTTCTTCGTTGATAAATTGATTGATATGGGTGCGCAGATCATTCTTTGCGATCCACACAGAGCAACCGTTATCGGAATGAATCAAGAAACGCCTTTGCGTGGAACGTCTATGGTTTCGCCAGATATCAGAGCTGGAAATGCTTTGTTGATTGCGGCTCTTTCTGCAGAAGGGAAATCAGTCATTCAAAACATCGAACAGATCGATCGGGGTTATGAGAATATCGACGAGAGATTGAGAGCAATTGGTGCAGACATCAGAAGAATTGAACAGTAATGACTAGTATTTAGTTGTCAGTAGACAGCTAAAATTTATAAAAAATTAAAGGAAGCTTTATGAAGCTTCCTTTTTTTGTTGTAAGACAGGTATTTTGCAACTCATCATTTTATATTCGCCAAGATAATTTTCGATTTTATCAATCTCATCATCCGTGATTTTAAGGAGTAATTTTACGTTTCCGAAATTGTTTCCATTCAGATATTCGATGTGTGCGTTCACGATTTTGTAACTGATTTTGTAATGGTTGTAAATCGTGTAAAGCAGAAGATCAAATCTGATTTTACCATTCAGTTCTATTTCCAGAATAATTTCCTTTGCTGGCTTCGGAACAAAACTGTTGCCGAAAGTTTCTTGTTTGTAAATCATAATCATATATTATTTTGGTGAATTGTTGAATTTGTTTTGAATTGGAACGATAAGAAAATTGTAAATGTAACAGCCGATACAGACATTGAAAACACTTTCCAAAGCGGCCAAAGCAATCAGCGTAATTCCAAGGAAAATCCCGATTTGAGAATCATAAGAAAAAGCAATCAGGATTGTCATTACAAATCCCAGCATCGCTGCAAATCTCTTGGGTCCTGCGAAAACAGGTTTTTTTTCAAAACAGAGAAACTCGGAAACTTTTTTCGCAACGAAATATAGTGGCGAAGCGAACAATCCCGTGGCACGAAGAAGAAAATCGAAAGCCAGAAAAAGCAACAACCATTGTTGTTGAAAATGAATCCCGAAAACGGTAATCAGAATCACTTGGTACGCCACAATCGACACAGCATTCTCATCGACGTAGATATTTTTGTTGTTAAGTTTTCCCATAGTTTATATAAATTTTGAAATAAAAAAAGCTCTACCGAAAAGGGTAAAGCTTAAGACATATTCTCTCCTACCCAATGATCTACTTGGAGTTACACATTATGATTTGAGAGAATATGCTTTTCATTTAATCTTAATTCTATTGCAAATATAGAAATATTTTAATTCCCACCAAATAAGTAGGAATTAAATTTCAGAAATTAATCATTTATTAATATTGGTGGCTGACTCGATTCTTTTTTCAAACTCTTAAACGCCAACAGAAGTTGTTCTATCTCAAAATCAGTATGCTCTGCTGTCGCAATGATTCTCAACATTACCAAACCTTTTGGAATGACAGGATAAACCACAATACTTGTAAAAATCCCGTGAACTTCTCTCAATTCTTTCACAATTAACGTCGCTTCTAGTGTATCAGCTTTGATGTAAACCGGCGTGATGCAAGTATCCGTCTTTCCAATATCGAAGCCGAGTTCTGTCAAGCCTTTTTGGATTTTGTAGACATTTTCCCAAAGTCGATCACGCAGTTGTGGATTTTTCTTGATGAGTTCCAATCTTTTTTGAATTCCGATGACCATTGTTACTGGCAAAGCTTTTGCAAAAATCTGCGAACGAATGTTGTATTTAACATATTTAATAACGCTTGCTTTCCCTGAAACAAACGCTCCAAATCCTGCAAAAGATTTTGTGAAGGTTGAAAAGTACAAATCAATCTCATCCTGAACACCCTGCTCCTCGCCTGTTCCGATTCCATTTTTTCCCATCACGCCAAGTCCGTGTGCATCGTCAACAATCAGTCGGAATGGATATTTTTTCTTCAAAGCGACAATTTCTTTCAGCTTGCCTTGTT
>RCUH01001758.1_pt1 | contig 14939 bp, 17 predicted proteins | sample 2166191 | NCBI WGS metagenome assembly RCUH01 (sample SAMN09932848, study PRJNA488358) | compost metagenome | feature: garden; material: soil; isolation source: compost soil in an enriched community after 214 h of incubation | place: Germany: Experimental Botanical Garden Goettingen | collected...
ACGATATGGTGGTCAATTTTATCCCCTAGCAGATCCCATTTGACATATCCAACGACGTTGTCGGTATAATCACGGCCATGACGGTCAAAGAAACGCATATTCATGATGGTGTTATGTGGGGCATCCGCAAAAGTATTTAGCGTCCGGTGTTCGTTGACATCTTCCTGATAGATGGATTTCATATAGCTCAGGTTCAGGCTCACATTTTCTTCCAGCCTTTGCGCCAATCGTCCACTAAATGAAAAAGTCTTGGAATTATAGAAATCAGAAGGCTGACTTAAAGTAAACGAACGTGGCAGGGCATAAAAGTTATTCTCCTTTATCCCCATTCCCCGATCCAGATAACCGTTGAATTGATTGTATACCACATCGATGTCCACGGTTGTCCCTGCAGCGGGCTTAAATGTAAATGAAGGTGCCAGCATCATCCGTTTTTGACGATTCACATCGCGAAAGGTTTTGGTATCTTCATAGCCTGCATTAAAGCGATAGAGAATTCGTTTTGCACTATCCAATGGACCACCCAGATCTACTGTGGTGCGCATCGTTTCAAAACTTCCGGCAGCAAAACTGATATGACCTTTAAAATCTTCCAAAGGCTTTTTCGTCGTCATATTGATGGTACCACCGGGTACAATGTCGCCAAATAGAGAAGCTCCAGGGCCTTTCAGCACCTCAAGGTTTTCGAGATTGATTGTTAGTGGGGAATTATAATAACTATTGCCGTAACCATAGCCCGAACGTAGACCGTTCACCAAACGGACTCCAGTTTCATAACCACTTTTAAAACCACGGATCACCACATCATCATAAGATGAAGCCTCAGTGACGCCTGCCAGGTCCTGCACCAGTGCTCCTGTTGTAAATGCTTGCTTATCTTCAATAAATTCCTTACTCAGTACAGCCACAGATTGTGGTAAGTCTTTCAGCTTTCCAGCGAACTTACCGCCCAACTCCATGTTGTTTGTCAAATAGGAATTATTACGACGGCCGGTAACCAATACCTCATCCAAGGTTCGCTCCCCCTCTTCCATCATGAGTCGAATTCCTTTTTTCGGATTCCAAGTAGTCTCATTAATAAGAATAAGCTGTGATTTATAACCGATCGCTTCGGCACGCAATTGTACCGGAAAGGTTGTCGCTGTAGTAAAAGCAAATTCGCCATTCGCGGTAGTACTTATCTTTTGTCCTTGGTTTTCAAGCATCAAAGTCACTCCTGGAATTGGATTTCCGCTTTCGTCCTGTATCTTCCCAAAAATCATAAAGCTCTTTTGGGCGTAAACAGCCACCGGTGTGACGGCACTTGCCAATAATGCGAAAGCGAGTGCTTTCATTGTGTTTTTCATCTGTATAAATTGTTTTTTCAATTGTGATGAAGCTATCAGATTTATTCATCGAGTGTATGTTTTATGCGGCAGTCATGAGCTCGCTTTGCTCGGTCTGAATAAATCATGATGGTTTCATCCGTATTTTTTCATTAGTCAGATGGCACATACCCTGTTTAAAACCCACCTACGAAGATCTTATTGAAATAAGATTCTAAACAGGGACAGTTCCTCTGGAATTATTTTTTATCTTCTATTGCTGATTTATTTTATTTCTTGCATTCAGCATGAATTCAGTTCACAAAACTGAATAGCCTTATTTTGACAATTCCAGTTCCGCTAAACATTTCAGTTTACCAGGTTGCCCCAGCAGTAGCTCCATGTGAATTGTCGGAAAGCCCGATTCATCGCAGCATTCTTTGAGATAGAATCCTTGTTTTAACCAGAATTCATGGGCTCCCTCCAAAAAAGGATGGGTGTGTAAGTAAAGTCTTTCGACCGCTTTCTCCTTGGCCACCTTTGTCAATTGGCGGAAAAGTGCTGTTCCAAGTCCAGAACGACGGTAATCGGGGTCGACAAAGAGACGCGCGACCTCCACAGTCTTCCGGGCGTCTAAATCCAGATGCGGAAAACGATAGTCATAAGCGAGCATACCGATCACACCGACCAGTTTTCCGCTGTTGTCCCTTGCCTGTAGAAATGTTCCAGCTTGTTCATCCAGATACAGCTGTTTAAAGTCCAGCAAATCTCTGGGAATCTTTTGCGGGTCAAGCATGGGAAACAGCTGTTTCCGAAATTCAATAACATAAGGTAACACCGTTTCCAGATCCTGAACAGTGGCTGTACTTATCGCAATATTTCTGATTGAATCTGTCTTTTGCATACCTATTTTATTCATACTATTTCGTTTTTTGCGTCCATTGCCGCCACTAGGATCTGTACCTTGTTCGCACATTGTTTACAGCCTTTATAGCTTATTATTTACGCCTTCCAGTTCAAGGGATTTTATCGGAGCCCAGTCATGTGCATGAAGCATGGGTGCAAACATCCATTTCCCTTGGTTTTCCAAACTGATCAATGGCAACTCATAGGTCTGTTCCAATACTTTCCGAACCTGCTCTCTGTTCATCCCCTGTAGATCCACCAGTGTATTGTCCCGCATCAAATAAAAGTGGTCGCCAAAAAGATAGGCCATATTGGGGTCGTGCATAACACAGAGCACAGTTGTACCCTCCTTGACCAGTTCTTTAGCGGTCTGCAAAACGGCAATCTGATAGTTCAGGTCAAGATGGTTTGTCGGTTCATCCAAAAGCAACAGATCAGGCTGTTGCACCAATACCCGACAAAGCAAGACCAGCTGCCGCTCCCCTCCTGACAGGGATGTATATGATTTATGCTTTAAATGTGCGAGATTAAATTTCTCCAGGATTGTATCCACAGCCTCAAAATCTTCACGGCGCGGTGAAAAGTTGGAGAATGATGCACGTCCTGTTAAAATAACATCCGCCACCTTAAAAGGGAAAGTTGTCTGATGAAACTGGTTTAAGAACCCCAGTTTAAGCGCATTTGATTTGCCAACCTTCCAGTTTCTACGTTCCGTTTCACCGATCAATACCGATCCCTGATAGTGTTTCTCCAATCCGGCAATAACATTGAACAGGGTCGACTTACCGCTACCGTTCCGGCCCAGAATAACCGAAAGCTTTCCCTCCGGAAAGGACACATTGACGTCCCGCAAAATAGTATCCTTACCATAGGCAAAGGATAGGTTTTTGATATGGATGGATTTGCTCATGAGTTCCAGTTAATTTCGTTCCGGCGCATCAGGTAGATAAAGAGTGGAGCGCCAATAATCATTGTAAATACCCCTATCGGAATTTCGAAAGGCATGACTGCACGGGAAAAATCGTCAATCAATAACAGGAATGTCCCCCCGATACTGATATTCGCCCATACGACAATATTATTGTTGGGCCCAAAAATCATGCGGCTGATATGTGGAACAATGAGTCCAAATAAGCTAATCACGCCTACTGCAGCAACAGCTGATGCGGTGATCATGGTCGCAACCCCGATCATCACCAATTTCAGGAGTTTTGGATTCACCCCCACAGCAATTGCTTCCTGATCTCCCAATGCCAACAAATTCAATTTCCAACGCAATAAGATCAATATGATCAATCCGATCACTATCGGTAAAAAGGCGTTCTGCACTTTTGACCAGGAGGCAGTATGGAGATTTCCCATCGTCCACTGCACAATAGCCTGTAATTTATAAGGATCACTGATATATTGTAACAGGGTAAGCATCGCCGTAAATACCCCTGAAATAACCATTCCTGCCAAAACCATCCCAATGATGGATGTTTTTAAACCGGCATTGGATACAAAGTAAGTCAAGGCCACAGCACAGACACCAAAAAGAAATGCCGAAACATTGACGGACAAAAGTGGAAACAGCATGGCTAAGGCGGCACCGAAAGCAGCACCGGAAGATATCCCCAACGTAAATGGGTCTACTATAGGGTTTCGAAAAATCGCTTGTAAGGTCCCTCCAGATGAGGCAAGAGCGGCACCGACCATAAAAGTCAATAAAATCCGTGGCAAACGTACTTGCCACAAAATGGTATCCATGCTGCCCATCAATACCGTCGTATCATTTCCTTTATAAAGCCCTAATTCCAATCCGATACGTTGGCAGAGTTCAATAAAACCAATATGCTGACTTGAGCCGATCAATAATGAAAGCAGGAGCAGCACTAATGGCAATATCACCAGCAATAAAAGCTTTTTTAATTGAAGTATCATTGCAGAAGCCCCGCTTTACCGTATAATTTTTCAAAAGCCATTGTCATATCCTGATCGAGCTGCTCCTTGGTATAACTCGGAAAACACCAATGCCGCACCTGTTTGGCAAAGAGCATAAATTTCACGGTATGTGGATCAAAAGGAAAGGACGGTGACATCACAAATACCTGTTTATTTTTTACGGCGGGCAGTGCGGCCAACTCTTTCAAATTGTAAACATCAGAACTTTTGGAATTCCATAGAATCATGAGATCGGGATTCCACTTATAGATCGTTTCAGCCCCTACATTTGGCGCTTCCATTTCTAAGGGACAGGCATTTGCCGCCCCAGATAGGCGGATGGCCATGTCAATGAGACTACCTCTTCCCGAGGTCGAAAGTACACGTCCTTTTGACCAGGCATAATAGACCTTCTTTTGCGGTTGATCGAGCGGAGCTGCCATCTTTTTGACCTCATCGCCGACAAATTTCACAATTTCCTCAGCCCGTGCTTTCTTGTCCAAAAGCGTTCCCATTCCGATCAATTCGTTAAAGATACTGGTTTCATCTTTCGATGAAAAAGTGAAGACGGGAATACCCAAATTTTCGAGCTGTGTGATATTATCCTGATCGGTATTGAATGTCAGAACAAGATCGGGGTTCAGGCTTACTATGCTTTCTACATTGTTGGCCTGACCACCAAAAGTTGGTGTAGCGATACTTTTCTGAACGATACGTGGGTCTAATTTCGATAAAAAAGCATAGGTATCTTCCATTTGATAGACTTGCTCAGGAATGCCGACCAATCGGTCACTGGCCTGTAGCATATAAACCTCATCCACCAGAGAGGGATACAGGACAACAACACGTTGGGCCGGTCGCTCCAATGTGATTTCCTTGCCGCGGCTATCCATGGCCTTCACCCCATTTTTACCTGCATTGGACTGTTGGTTTTGGCAGGCTTGTAAGCATGCAAGCAAGACCAGTGGCAACAGCACTATATATATTCTAATTTTCATGCTTTCTGCTATTCTTTAGCTGTTGGCGAATCCGATTTTCAGACAGCAATATCGCTTCCTCCAATTGGACAGACGCACCATATTTCGCCGCAATTTGCTCATATAGCCGACCATCATACGGCAAATGGAGAGACTGGAGCTGATCGACCTGGAATATCGGTAGATGTCGGTTACCGACGAAATAACCAAAATCTGCCAGTTGAACCAAATCCGAAGGGTTAAACCTGATCGCCAAGGTTGGCTTAACAGCGACGATTGCCTGCAGTTCCCCATTGTGATAAAGGGCGTCTCCATGATGCCACTCCTGCCCCTGCTCCAATTGCATCAAGATCATCTTGCCAGACAAGGTATTTCTGGTCAAACGGCGTTTATTAATTTCAAACCATTCGATGTATACCCGATCCACTTGATCAGTGGCTTGGCACTGTGTCACAATGGTATCTATCGTTACAGGCAATCTATTCATTGTTTTATAGGGTATGTCTTTCAAACTTTGCGCTGTGATCAACCATCGTTCGATCTGATCGTTGATCACCGTCGCGCATTTACTATTTCGCCGCAGTTACTTGCTGTTGTTCTTTTTTCAGTTGGACTTTCTCTTTTAACCAGTCACACCAGCTATCAAGGCCATCTCCATTCAAGGTACTGATCGTAATCACTTCCAGGTTTGGATTGACTTCACGTGCATCTTTTGTCACGGCATCTACAGAGAAAGGCACATAAGGTAACAAGTCTGCTTTTGAAACAAGCATCAATTCGCTAGTCAAAAACATACGTGGGTATTTTTTTGGTTTATCATCACCTTCGGTTGTCGCCAATAAAGTGACGCGATAGTCTTCTCCAAGATCAAAAGCCGAAGGGCAAAGTAAGTTTCCGACATTTTCGATAAATAACAAATCAATGCCTTCGATATCGATGTGATCCAGTGCCTGCAGAATCATTTGTGCTTCGATATGGCACATACCGCCGGTAACGATCTGCAACGCATTGATTCCAACATCACGCATACGGATCGCATCACGTTCCGTTTCAGGATCTCCCACTAACACAGCAATGTTTAGATCTTTTGAAAGACGCTTTCCAGTCTCTTGCATCAAAGTTGTTTTACCAGAACCCGGAGAAGAGCATACATTAATCACACATACATCTTTCAGTCTGTCGCGGATACTTTTAGCGACAAAATCATTTGCCTTTAATAAATGTAGGGTTGTATTTTCACATTGAACCGAACCGACACGGTTACCTAAACTTTTAGGATTTTGAGTATTGTCTGACATGATAAATGATTTTTTAATCGTGTTTAAAAATTACTTTGGAAATATAGAGTTCATTTCCTTGAACAATTGTACTCGAAGGCTGTCCACAATCGCAGACAAATCGGTGAAAATGAACAGGAAAATTCTTCTGACAGTGCTCACAATAGGCGATGATATCATTTACCACAACCTCCATTTCCATATCCCGGTAATGGGTATTTTCGGTGATAAACGCGTCAAAAGCATTTTGGATCAGCACAGGCTGCACATTGGACAATAGTCCGGCTGTCACCTGAATTTTCTGGATATCATCTACTCTGGTCTCGTAATGCGAGGTCAAGGTATCGAAGATATCCTTTACTATACTTAGCTCGTGCATTGGTATATTTTAAGAAATCAATAAAATAAATTAGAAAAGAAATACGATTTTTCGTTCAATTTCCGTTAAGCATAAAAGCTCAAAAACGCTAAAATGGGATTTTTATTTGCTCAAAAAGCAGGAACCGTGCTATGGGAATCGGTTCAATATCCAAAATATGCAGATAACGGTAGTCGTTCTGCAATGCTGAAGGCTGTAATTCGTGCCAGAGCAAATCGACGATAACTACCCAGCGGTCTGTTAACCAATCCTGATTATTCTCGACGTCCAATTCGGCGATAGATTGCACCGATGGATATAAAGGATCTAAATCTGGATTGTCTATTTTTAGCAGGGTGGAAAGTGGAAAATCAGCTTTATTTGGTTCAGTTTTTAGAGAAGATTGCTCGCCGTGAAAACTATCACTTTTCGGTACAATACTGTTTGCATTTAAACTTTTAAATGAAACAAACAGAACTGTAATTAGAAAAATAAAGTGCTTCCACATAGCTGTAAACTAACAAAGTAACAAGTTTCCCTTTGAAAACAACACAAAGTTACTACCGATCAAACAACAAAAAGTAGCACAAATCTTGAATTTTATTTCACAAAATAGGAAAAGCCCAAAGAAAATTCCATAATTCTTCATATATTAAATTAAAATTTGGTTAAAGCGAGATTAAAATGATCTTAGAGGCATAAATTGACGATTTTGGCACAAAAAATTAAAACAATTTTAAGAGACTATAATCATCGTCCATGGCCTCTACCAAACAGCCCCTGGCGGTACTATCAGGAATGGCTTGATTTACTCTTTTTACATTTTCAAGTCGATTATGATCTACTCCGGCCATTAGTTCCTGCCGAATTGCAAATCGATCAGCATGAAGGTAGCTGTTATGTATCTTTGGTTGCCTTCAAGATGCAAAATATCCGTCCCAGATATTTACCTGCGTTTCGGCCCATCTCGGACTTTTATGAGATCAATGTACGCACCTATATCGATCAGAATGGTCAAAAGGGTGTTTATTTTATCCATATTGAAGCCAGTAAATACTTATCCGCATTAGTCGCAAAAAAGTTGTCGGGTCTGCCTTACGAAGAGTCCACCATGATGCGGGATGCACAAGGGTATCACAATCTCAATCAAGAAAGGGGCTTTAGCTTGAAAACAATATTTGAGGTGACCGATGAGTTCAAAATAAAATCCAGCCTTGATACCTGGCTTACAGAACGCTATTGCCTTTACTTGGACAAATCCGATGGAATCTATTGTTTCGACATTCATCATCCGGAATGGCCCTTGTTTTCAGTGCAGCTGCAAGAATGCCAGTTGAACTATACAACGGGAGATATTCATCTCCATAATGAAAATATTGCGCTTATACACTACTCTCCAGGTGTACAAGTGCTGGCCTGGAACGCTGTAATGATCAAGCTCCACCAACGATAACAATAAAACCTAAATTCACGTTTTCTGAGCCGAATTGATCTGCCGAAATGCAAAATCCCAAGAGAGATTTACATTTCCTATCAAAAGATGTGTTTTCTTTCACATCAAATACCGAATAAAAAAGGGCTTGCATTTATTAAAAAGTACAAGCCCTCCTATTATTATTGGTTTTTAAGCTTCCATTTCTGTTTTTTAAACTTACTTTATGGAGCAAAGACCATACTGACTACCGATGGAGATCAAAACGATCTAATTCCATCACCTTATTCCAGGCAGCGACAAAATCCTTAGCGAATTTTTCTTTCGCATCAGCACTACCATAGATTTCAGCAACAGCTCTTAATTCAGCGTTAGAACCAAATACCAGATCCACGCGTCCAGCAACCCATTTCTTTGCGCCCGTTTTACGGTCTGTTCCTTCAAAGAGTTCCCGATCTTGTGAAATTGCTGTCCAAGCTGTCCCCATATCCAATAGGTTCACAAAAAAATCATTGGTCAACTGTCCAGGGCGTTCCGTCAACACACCTGTCTGAGAGCCATCAAAATTAGCTTGTAATACACGCATACCACCGACCAAAACGGTCAATTCCGGAACAGATAAAGTCAGTAATTGTGCTTTATCAATCAATAATGATTCTGTGGAGACTGTGTAGGAACCTTTCCGATAGTTTCTAAAGCCATCAGCAATAGGTTCTAAATATCCCATTGATTCTACATCAGTCTGTTCTTGAGAAGCATCCATACGTCCAGGATTAAACGGAACCTTCAGCGCCTGTCCGCCAGCTCTTGCCCCCTGTTCGATTGCTGCTGCACCGGCAAGGACAATTAAATCAGCCAACGATACTTTTTTACCACCTTGTTGTTTACCATTAAAATCCTGTTGGATCTGCTCCAGCACAGTTAGCACTTTTTGCAATTGCGTCGGGTTATTAACCTGCCAATAACGTTGTGGCGCCAAACGAATGCGGGCTCCATTTGCTCCACCACGCATATCCGACCCTCGGAATGTAGAAGCCGAAGCCCATGCAGTAGTCACCAACTCCGAGATACTAAGACCTGAAGCCAAAATAGCAGATTTTAAGCCTTCAACATCGTGTTCATCCACCAATACATGATCTACGGCTGGAATAGGGTCTTGCCATAACAATTCTTCGCTCGGGACTTCGGCTCCAAGATAACGTTCACGTGGACCTAGATCACGGTGCGTCAATTTAAACCAGGCGCGTGAGAAAGCATCTGCGAAAGCATCCTGATCTTCATAGAATTTACGGGAAATCTTTTCGTAAACAGGATCAAAACGCAAGGACAGATCCGTTGTCAACATCGTAGGTCTACGTTTTTTATTTGGGTCAAAAGGATCGGGAACACTTGAATCAGCTCCTTTTGCCACCCATTGATGCGCACCTGCGGGACTTTTTGTAAGTTCCCATTCATTTTCAAAAAGATTTTTAAAAAAGAGGTTCGTCCATTCGGTCGGTTTTTGAGTCCAGATAACTTCCAGACCGCTGGTAATGGCATCAGTACCTACCCCCGTACCGTAACTGCTTCTCCATCCGAGCCCTTGTTGTTCAATCCCTGCAGCTTCGGGCTCCTTACCAACATTATCGGCTGGTCCGGCACCATGTGTTTTTCCAAAAGTGTGTCCTCCTGCGATTAGCGCAACAGTTTCCTCATCATCCATCGCCATACGACCAAAAGTATCCCTAATATCCTTTGCCGCTGCAATAGGATCCGGATTTCCATCAGGTCCTTCCGGGTTCACATAGATTAATCCCATCTGTACAGCTGCCAAAGGTTTTTCGAGATTGCGTGAATGTTCTTTACCATCAGCATTATCATCCGCTGATAAAACACCATGCGATTCAACCACACCTTCAGAACCATGTGCATAACGTACATCACCACCTAACCAGGTTTTTTCTGATCCCCAGTATACATCCAATTCCGGTTCAAAAGCATCCACACGTCCTCCTGAAAAGCCAAAAGTTTTAAATCCCATTGATTCCAGTGCCACATTTCCCGTTAGGATCAATAAATCTGCCCACGAAATATTCTTACCATATTTTTGTTTGATCGGCCACAACAGTCGACGTGCCTTATCCAAGCTCACATTGTCAGGCCAACTATTTAAAGGTGCAAAACGCTGCTGTCCAGAACCTGCACCACCGCGACCATCACTTACACGATAGGTTCCTGCACTATGCCAAGCCATCCGAATAAATAAGGGACCATAATGTCCAAAATCTGCCGGCCACCAATCCTGTGAATCTGTCATCAATACATGTAAATCTCTCTTAACGGCTTCCAGATCCAATTGTTTGAAAGCTTCAGCATAATCAAAACCTTCATCCATTGGATTTGATTTCGTCGCATGCTGTCTCAAAAGATCCACACGAAGTCTATTTGGCCACCAATCTTGATTTTGGGTTCCCCCTCCCGCAACGGCGTTGCGCATAGTTCCATTATGAAATGGGCATTTGCTAATGTCTTTTTCGTTGTTGTCCATATGAAAAGAAAGTTTATTTATATAATACCTTAAATGATCAAATTGTTTGACTTTTACTTTCATAAAATTAAACAAATACACGATCGGCTGCTCATCGAATGATTCGATACAATATAATCAAAATCTATAAATAGAACTAAACATTATAAAAACAAACAGTTACAACGAACAGGAGACGCTATTTGTTCCGACCGTTCACAACAATTTTAAAAACAAAAAACACTCTTTTTTTATTCTACTAATAGATAGAACTAAGCATCCATTTATCATGGGGGAATTATCCACATATCTGGTCAGTGCATTTATTGGTATTAGTCTGGCTGCGGCAACAGGTTTCCGAATTTTTATGCCTCTGTTTTTGCTCAGCTTGGGCTGTCGTCTGGAATTATTTCAGGTGGGTAATGAATGGGCTTGGGCAGGTTCCAACTTGGTACTGATCACCACAAGCATCGCGATGGTTATCGAAGTTGCCGCTTACTACATACCCGTTGTTGACAATATTCTGGATACCATTTCCATTCCTTTGGCAACGATTGCGGGAACATTACTATTTGCGGTACAGTTTACAGATATTTCTCCGTTTTTCCGCTGGTCAGCGGCCATTATCGCCGGAGGGGGAACTGCGGCGACGATCAGTACAGTACTGGCTGGTACAAGAGCCGCTTCTTCCATCGGTACTGCGGGTCTTGGCAATTTTATTATTTCGACCTTGGAGACCATTGGTTCCTCCGTCTTAACCATTCTAGCCATATTCGTTCCTTTTATGGCTGTTTTGGTCGTTTTCGCCTTATTCTATTTCTTCGGGAAATTTGGAAAAAAACAATTGCAAAAGAAGCTCAAAAAAACATAAAAAAGAAAAGCCCTCCCCTTAACATTGAAACTATGGGGAGGGCGCGAACTATAACCACACTGCAATCCGTCAAACCTAGTCTATGATAACTTCTTGTGGTCTTTTTACCTTGTCAAGGTCCTTGGGAAGAATGACGGTTAGTACACCATCTTCGAAACTGGCATGTACGTTATCTGTAAGCACTTGTTCATTTAATTGAAATTCACGCTCAAATGCAGTGCCCAAATGCTCCTTATAGATATAAGCTGTCGCATCGTTTGTATTTTCTGTACAGGAAATCGTTAAGATTCCTTCATTTATACTCACCTGAAATTGCTCTTTCTTTCGGCCGGCAGCAAATACCTGCACTTCGTAGAACTCAGAATTTTCAGAAATATTTACAGGAACAAATTGCTGTCCCTCCCCGCGCTGTCCAGCTTCGCCTTCAAAAAAATGCTGTTGAAATTTTTCAAAACGGTCTTTGAAATGTTGACCGCAAAATCTATTTTGATTTGAATATCTGCTGGAATAATGATCTCTTTTAAACATGTCTTTATTTTTTTAGTAATGAATATTGTTTATTGCGCAATGAGCAGTCCAAGGGACTTCGCTATTGCCGCTATTTATGTTATTTGGTTTTCTACTAAGTCCTGATATTAATATACCGGAACAATTGTCGCATTCTTAACCCGTTGTTGTTTGTGTAAAGGAACGATTGCACTATTCGTCCTCGAAGCACTGTACATTCCGGAATGGACCGGAGCTTTGTCCATTTTAAATGAACGCATTTCTCTCCTGCGCATTTTGGCCATTGCAAAGCTTCCTATTCCGAATAAGATCGTTGCAACCAACAACAGCTTAAAGATCGCTCCCATAATCAAGCTGGCTAAACCCACTATTACCGTCAATGCGATCAAGCGGGGTAATATAAATCGAATTTTATTTTTCATTTTTTCTTTAATTTAATTGTTCTTTAAACCCAAAATCTGTCAATCCACTTATCGGTAACTCTATTCGTTATCCGATATACTTCTTTCGTTGTCAATTTCTCAACCCGTATAATTGTTGCATATCGTTAGTAACAGATCATCGCGGCCTGTCATTACCTTTACAGTGTTTCTTCAGCTTTTGGCATAAAAAAAGGCGCCTTTATAGAAGAAGACGCCTGTATCAGGTTTTTACTTTAAAAAATTTACTTTTTTTTCAGAATCCACATCGTCCATTGAAACGACGTTTCCATTCCTCACGCAAACGCTCCCTTTCCTCTTCTGAAAGATCTTCATGGCGGCCCATATCGGGGGGGAAATTTTTACGGAACCCGCCCCTTCCCGGCTTACCAAATCCACGTCCAAATAGAATCCGTGATAGCACAAACAGGCCAAACGCCTGCCAATACGTGATTGCCTTCAAATTGAAAATATCACACATCAATGTATTCCACAGATATTGCAACAAGGCTACCAGCAAGAAAACTCCAATGATAATGGCAACAAACACAAAAGCAAATTTACCTTTTCCTTGTCTTCTCATTCTTCTATTCATAGCTTTATTTTTAAAATTTTAATTCTTCATACAAGTTCCGCAAACGTAAACGCAGATGTTTTACAGCATAGCCCTTTCTGCTTATTATCGTTTTCAGATTTTCATTTTCCATGTCGGCAATCTCCTGCAAGGTTTTATCTTCAATTTCATTGAGCATAAAAACCCGACGTTGTTTTTCGGGCAATTCTTCGAGGGCTTTCATCAATTCATCCCAAAAAATGTCTTTGAATAATTTAAGTTCAGGATTGTTCGAATCATCGGCCAGCAGAAACTGACGTATCGGAAAGGCCGTATCCACTTCCTCTCCATCCGCCATTAATTCATCAAGTGACTCATCTTTCTTCTTTCGATAACTATCTGTAATCTTGTTTCGCGTTACAGCATACAACCATGCTCCAGCATTTTCCAGTTCGTCCATATTGGTCAAACGACTGAATTGATACCAGACTTCCTGCAAGATATCCTCGGCATCTTCCGTCTTTTTGACCTTTCCTTTTACAAAACGCAGCAATTGACTCCCATAGGTCTTGACGATGTCTGTAAATGATCTGGAGTTTTTTTCTGCCATATGATTTTGGTATGCAATGTCCATAATTACATAGACGAACCAACAAAGCTTTTACTCTAAATTATTTTCAGCTGTGATGCAGCTATCTGATTTATTCATGCCTGTATGTTTTAAGCGGCATTCATGAGCTCAATCGTTCGGTTCACCCAGTGTAAAGAAATCATGATGGTTGCATGAACATACAGGTTGTTATTTAATAGGATTACTTGCGTTTATCCCGGACAACCTTTCCTTTGTCTGTAATAAAGATAAAACGATAATTTGGGAAATTACGGATTATTTTCTTTCCTTCTTTCTCACCCAGCACCATAATGGAAGTACTTAGGGCATTGGCTATTTCTGCCGACGGTCCATAGATTGTTACCGAAGTCAGCCCCGTAGCTGGATACCCGGTGATGGGATTAATAATATGGGAATAACGTTTTCCATTGATTTCGGCATATTTTTCATAGCTTCCCGAGGTAGCCACTGCCATTTCATTCAAGCGAAGAACCTGGACCATCTGATGTGATTTGAAGGGGTTATTCACCCCAATCTTCCAGGGTTCACCATTTGGTTGGCTACCCCAGGTAGATAGATCCCCGGAAGCATTGACGATTCCGGCAGTGATTCCACGGGCTTTCATGATCTCCCTTCCCCGATCCGCGGCATAGCCCTTCCCGATCGAGCCAAAGCCAATCTTCATGCCCGGAAGTTCCAAGAAAATAGTTGAAGCAGCACTATCCAAAACAATATGTTTATAGCCAACTTTGGCAACCGAATTTCTGATCGCATCCTCAGAAGGCATTGTATCCATACTGCCATCAAACTTCCATATTTTATCTAAAGCCACAATGCTAATATCAAAGGCTCCTTGTGAATTCCGGCTGTATTGAATTGCCCTTTTGGTCAGGTCAAATACTTCGCGGTCAACTTTAACAGGTTTAATCCCTGAATTGCGGTTGACCTCCGAAATCTGCGTATATGGACGCCACTCCGAAATTAGGTTTTCGATACGTTCAATCTCTGCAATGACTTCGACAATATGCTGGTTGGCCTGTACGCTATCCTGATCAACTAGCGTGATCTCAAAAACAGAGCCCATAAGGGTTACCTGTTTTTTAAGCGTTACCTGTGAAAAACCGTTAGCGACGGCTATCAACCAAAATATTGAGATCAGTAGATACTGCTTATAATAATTCATCACACATTGTCAAAATAAATGATAGCATAAGATTGTCGTGTTTAATAACAATCTGTCAGGATCTGACCATTTTCTTTGTAGATGTTGATCGATTTGCCTGTACTTACCAGCAG
>RCUH01001760.1_pt1 | contig 14882 bp, 14 predicted proteins | sample 2166191 | NCBI WGS metagenome assembly RCUH01 (sample SAMN09932848, study PRJNA488358) | compost metagenome | feature: garden; material: soil; isolation source: compost soil in an enriched community after 214 h of incubation | place: Germany: Experimental Botanical Garden Goettingen | collected...
AACTTATCGTGGAGCATTTTTTGTAAGTCTAATCTTAGTTTTGTCGAATATTAATCAAATAATATTTTAAAAATTATGAAAAAAATTGTTTTGGCTGCTATTGCAGTATTGACTTTCGGATGGGCAAATGCTCAAGAACAAACAGCAAAAGGAAAATGGTTAATTGAAGCTAATACTGGTTTTGGTGCTGGTGTTGGAAGTACTAGTTTTGGTTTAGCATCATCAGATGGTGAGACTCAATGGAACATTGGTGCGGAAGGTGGATATTTTGTAGCTGATAATCTAGCGGTGAAAGTTGGTTTAGGATATGGTGATGAAGGTCACGATTCTAGTACTTTTGCTTATAAACTTGGAGCTAAATATTATGTAGCGAATAAATTTCCATTAGAACTTTCTTATAACGGAGTTAGCTATAAAGGTGCTGACGAAAATCCTTCTTACCTTGGTTTACAAGGAGGTTATGCATGGTTCATTGGGAAAAATGTTTCTGTTGAGCCAGGAGTACGTTATAATGTATCATTAAATGATGATTATTATAAGAGTGTATTCCAATTCAACGTTGGTTTCGCATTACACTTCTAAGATTTAGTTAATAAAAGTGTTTTTTTTGAAAGCCTTTCTTTAAATGGAAAGGCTTTTGTTTTTTTACTTAATTTTAAGTTTTCAGCTAATTCACGTTGTTTTAACAATTAGTACGTTACTTACTATTTTATTTGTTAAATTCCTAATATACATTTATGAAGAATATTTTTATATTTGACCCATTAATTTAACCCAAAACAAATTAGAATGAAAAAAATTATTTTATCTGCCATTGCAATTATGGCTTTTGCATTCTCAAATGCTCAGGAAACAAGATTTGGAATAAAAGGAGGTCTTAATATTTCAAGTATCGTTGGTGGCGATGTGAGAGATGCTAATGCATTAGTAGGATTTCACATTGGTGGTTTAGCTGAAATCCACTTAGTAGAAAAGTTTTATATTCAACCAGAGCTTTTGTTTTCTACACAAGGAGCGAAATTTGATAATGGTTTTGGAGATGATTTAGATATAAAATTAAACTATTTAAATATTCCTGTTCTGGCAAAATATTATATCGTTGATAAAAAATTTAGCGTAGAAGCTGGTCCGCAACTTGGTTTTTTATTGTCAGAAAAATGGGATAATTCTGATTTTGACGGTGATGCGAAATCGGTAGATTTTGGTTTTAACTTTGGAGCAGGTTATAGTTTTACTGATAATTTTTCAGTTGGTCTTCGTTATACTGTGGGATTATCTCCTATTTGGGATGATAATATTGATGACTCAGGAGATTTGTATGACAGTGCAAAAAATGGTAATTTCCAGATTTCTTTAGCTTATAAATTCTAATCTGAATTTTAAAATATTTCCAGAAAGCCTTTCCATTGTGAAAGGCTTTTTAATTTTTTTAGGGGTGTCTAGCAAAATAAAAATTAATTTTATGTAAGTATATTTTTATACTTGCGCAGCAAATTTAATCTGATATAAAAATGAATAGAATTCTTTTTTCTGCGATTGCATTTATGGCATTTGCACACATAAATGCTCAAAATGGACATTTTAAAGTTGGTGCACATGTTGGTCTTCCCGTTGGCAAATCTTATGATTTATTTGATATGAATTTAGGAATTGATGCCGCTTATCTTTGGAATATTAATGATAAATTTAGCGCAGGAGTAACAAGTGGTTATACCATGTATACTAGTAAAACATATGTGGGACAAGCTGGAAGAATGCAAAGAAGTACAAATCAAGATTTTGTGCCAGTAGCGGGAACAGCGCAATATTCATTTTCAGAGAATTGGTTTCTTGGAGCAGATTTAGGATTTGCGATTAATGTTTATGGTGATCTGGATCGCGGTATTTTATATCAGCCCAAGTTTGGTTATCAGACAAAAAAGATTGAATTGTTTGCGTCTTATAAAGGAATTGCGGATGAATATACAGTATCTTCTCTGAATATCGGATTTAATTATAAGTTCTAAAAAACTTAATTAGTGCATAACCTTCCATAAAAAACCTGGAAGGTTTTTTTTATGCAAATTTTTTATATAAAATATTTATTTCGTAAGTATATTTTTATATTTGATTAATTAATCTAACTAAACAAAAGATCTTTAAAAAATGAAGAAAGTTATTTTATCTGGTCTTGCAATTATGGCATTTGCTTTTGCGAATGCTCAAGGAACAGGGAGTAGATTTGGAATTAAGGTAGGGGTTAATTTTCCAAATAGTTCTAGTGATTTTCATGAAAATGAAAATTTAATAGGGTATCAGGCCGGTATTTTTTCGGAAATTAAACCAGTCGAAAAATTTGGTATTCAGCCCGAACTTCTATACTCAACTCACAAATTAGAAAATAAGTTTGTAAAGGATGGTATAGCGTACGATAATGATATTAAAATGAGCTATTTAAATTTGCCTATTTTGGCTAAATATTTTGTAACTCAGGGATTAACTGTTCAAGCAGGTCCGCAAATTGGTTTTTTAATGCATGCTGAAGAAAATGGTATAAATATTACGGACCATGTTAAAACTATAGATTTTGGATTGAACTTTGGTGTTGGCTATAATTTTCTGGAGGTTTGTTCGGTAGATCTTCGGTATAATTTAGGTTTGTCAAATGCCTTGGATTTTCATGTTGGAGATGATAATTATAAAATTAAAAACAACGTATTTTCTTTGGCTGTGGGATATAAATTATAAATTCAATATTTTAATATTGAAAAAAAAACTTTCTCCTTAAGAAGGTTTTTTTTATGTCGTTGTATGAGACATTTTTATTTTTAAAAATGTTTACTTTGTAAATATGAATTGGAACAGATATATAAAAGATTATCAGGCGTACTTGAGGATTGAGAGAGGTTTGTCTAAAAATACAATAGAAAACTACGGCTTTGATATAGAGCGTTTATGTCTTTTTTTAGAAACCAATCAGATCGATGTTTCTCCAATAAAAATTTCCGATGAAACATTGCAGCAGTTTATCTATACTGTGGCTAAAGAAGTAAATCCAAGATCGCAGGCGAGGATCATTTCGGGGCTTAAAAGTTTCTTTAATTATCTGGTTTTTGAAGATTATAGAAATGATAATCCTTTAGAATTAATTGAAGCGCCAAAAACAGGCCGTAAATTACCCGATACTTTATCGCTTGAAGAAATTGATCGCTTGATTGAAACAATCGATTTAAGCACCAATGAAGGCGAAAGAAATCGAGCAATGCTTGAAACTCTATATGGTTGTGGTTTGCGCGTTTCTGAATTGATTTCGCTTAAAATTTCAGATCTTTTTTTTGACGAAGGTTTTATTAAAATCACTGGAAAAGGAAACAAGGAAAGATTTGTTCCGATAGGATCGTTAACACAAAAATATATCGGTATTTACAGAGGTTCTGTTCGTTCAAATCTTAATATCAAAAAAGAGGCTGAAGATACTTTATTCTTAAATCGTAGAGGGAATCAGTTAACGCGTGCGATGGTTTTTACTATCATTAAAGATCTTGCGCAAAAAATGGGACTTAAAAAGAGTATAAGCCCGCATACATTACGACATTCTTTTGCAACACATTTGCTTGAAAATGGCGCAGACTTGAGATCAATTCAGTTAATGCTTGGGCATGAATCTATTACAACAACAGAAATTTATGTGCATTTAGATCGCCGTTTTCTAAAAGAAGTAATGCACAGTTTTCATCCTAGGAAATAATTTTTTACTATATTGTATGTTTTTTTACTCATAAAAGTTTTATATTGTGTTAAAATTTTGTTTTAATTTGAATAAAAAGCATTGAAATGTTGTTTTTTGTTTTTCTGAACAAGTCCTGAATTTCTTATTTATATAAAAAAGTAGTATATGATTTTTGATTTATATGGGAATGATGATTGCTTAGAGGTAAATAATTTTTACAAAAAATTGTTGGTCGAAATGCCCGACCTACTTTTTCAGTTTAGTATTGATCCTGATAATAATTACAGATTTCCACTTGTAAGCAAATCAGCAGATGAAATATTTGAACTTTCAGCAGCAGATTTTAATAATGATATTAAGTTTATAGTTTACGATCGAATTTTATTGCAAGATCGTGAGCTTTTTTTTAAGTCTTTAGTTAAAGCCAGAAAAGAAATAAAGCCATGGGAAATAGAATTTAGGGCGACTCTTCCTAAAAAAGGAATTCGCTGGTTTAGAGTTTCTTCAAAAACTGAATCTTCTGCAGATGGTAATGTAATTTTTTACGGACATGTTTCGGATATTACCGAATTAAAAGATAAAGAAGAAAAACTTCGAATTTCTGAAGAACGTTTTCAGTTTGCTCTTGATGCTTCTACTGCTGGAATCTGGGATTGGGACATGGTTACCAACAGGGTTTTTTATTCGTCCTTGTCTCTTAAAATCTTAGAACTAGACTCTTCTGATATTTTTGATGATCCAGAACGGTGGGATAAAATTGTGCATCCTGATGATCTTCCCAAATATTATTCAGATATTCATGAGCATTTTGATAATAAAATTCCGTTTTACGAAAACTACCATCGTGTAATGACTTCGAGCGGTAACTATAAATGGATTTTAGACCGTGGAAAAGTAATTAAGCGCGATGAAAACGGAAAGCCCTTACGTGTAATTGGAACGCATACTGATGTTTCAGCGCAGAAAGAAAAAGAGTTGGAGCTAATGAAAACAATGAAATTGTATAGCGATCAAAATAGTCGTTTATTAAACTTTTCACATATTGTTTCTCATAATTTAAATACGCAGGCTGGGAATATAAAATCTATTTTAGATCTTATTGATGCCGATGTTAGTAAACAGACTGTAGCAGAAATGCTGGAATACTTGCGCGCCGTTTCTAACGATCTAAATGAGACTATTTCAAATCTTACCCAAATTGTAAAAACGCAAAGCAATATTAATATTGCAGTAGTTCCGTTAAAGCTTTGTGAGTATATCGAGAAGACAATTTCGACTATTAAAGGTTATGATAAACAGCGTAAAGTCACCATTGTAAATAATGTTCCAAAGTATCTAACGATTAATTTTAATCCAGCTTATATGGAAAGTGTTTTGTTGAATTTTACAACAAACGCAATTAAATATGCACATCCTGATCGAGACCCCATTATTACTTTTGATTTTGCAATTGAGCCTGAAGGTTATAAATCGCTCAAAATTACAGATAATGGTTTAGGAATCGATTTGAAAGTTTATGGCGAATTATTATTCGGAATGTATAAAACCTTTCATAAGCATGAAGAAGCTCGAGGTATTGGATTGTATATTACTAGAAATCAAATTGAAGCGATGAAAGGAACTGTTGAAGTGGAAAGTGAAGTAGGAGTAGGGACAAGTTTTAAAATCATTTTTAATGATATGTAAATAGATAATAAAAAAAATAAAGGCTGTCAATTGACAGCCTTTATTTTTTTTATTTATGTTCCTAAAAGATTATTTAGCAATGTTTACAGCTCTAGTTTCTCTAATAACTGTAACTTTTACCTGTCCAGGATAAGTCATTTCTGTTTGGATTTTTTGCGAAATCTCGAAAGATAAGTTTGCAGCATTGTCATCAGAAACCTTTTCGCTTTCTACAATTACACGAAGTTCTCTACCCGCTTGGATTGCGTAAGCATTTTTAACTCCGCTGAATCCGTAAGCTACATCTTCAAGATCTTTCAAACGTTGGATGTAAGAATCAAGAACTTGACGTCTTGCACCTGGTCTAGCTCCAGAAATAGCATCACAAACCTGAATAATTGGAGACAATAAAGATTTCATTTCAATCTCATCGTGGTGAGCTCCAATCGCGTTGCATACTTCTTCTTTCTCGCCGTATTTCTCAGCCCACTGCATACCTAAAAGTGCGTGTGGCAAATCGCTTTCTGTATCAGGCACTTTTCCGATATCGTGTAATAAACCAGCTCTTTTTGCTAGTTTTACGTTCAGTCCTAATTCTGCAGCCATTATACCGCAAAGTTTAGAAACTTCTCTCGAGTGCTGTAATAAGTTTTGTCCGTAAGAAGAACGGTATTTCATTCTACCTACAACTTTAATTAATTCTGGGTGTAAACCGTGAATTCCTAAATCGATTACCGTACGTTTACCAACTTCGATAATTTCGTCGTCAATTTGTTTTGCAGTTTTAGCTACAACTTCTTCAATACGTGCTGGGTGAATACGTCCGTCAGTTACTAATTTGTGTAGAGACAAACGAGCAATTTCTCTACGAACAGGATCAAAACAAGAAAGGATAATCGCTTCTGGTGTATCGTCAACAATGATTTCCACTCCAGTTGCAGCTTCAAGCGCTCTAATGTTACGTCCTTCACGACCGATAATTCTACCTTTTACATCATCAGATTCGATATTGAAAACAGATACGCAGTTTTCAACCGCTTCTTCAGTTCCAACTCTTTGAATAGTGTTGATGATGATTTTTTTAGCCTCTTGCTGTGCAGTCAATTTTGCCTCTTCAATAGTTTCTTGAATATGAGACATTGCTTTTGTTTTGGCTTCAGCTTTTAAGCCTTCTACCAATTGTTCTTTTGCTTCTTCAGCAGAAAGACCAGAAATTACTTCTAATTGCTGTAATTGGCTTTTGTGAAGTTTATCAACTTCAGCTTGTTTTTTGTCTAAAACTTCAATTTTGTTGTTGTATTCAGCTGTTTTAGCTTCGTAATCTTCGTTTACTTTTTTAGCTTTAGAAAGTTCGTTAGAAACTTGAGATTCTTTATCACGCACTCGTTTCTCTACTTCAGCAACTTTTTTATCGCGTGCCAAAATAACTTGTTCGTGCTCTGATTTAAGTTCGATAAAACGCTCTTTTGCTTGAAGAATTTTATCTTTTTTGATATTTTCTGCCTCTAAATTAGCGTCTTTTAAGATAGAAGCTGCTTCTTTTTTAGCGTTTTTGATTAGGTTTGAAATATTGCTTTTCTCGATAATTTTAGCTATTGCAAATCCTGCTGCAATACCTACAATACCAATAATGATCGTTATGATGTCCATGTTTGTTAGGGTTTATATATAAAAAAAGCCTACATTAATTGCTTGTATAAACTCGTAAAGACAAGTTTTGAGCTAACTCACTGTTCAAGTTTCCCAGCCAAATGGAGGGCATACTATAGTAGCGACGATTTGCTCATTCTAAATTGTTAGTGTTGAGTTTACCAATTGTGAACTAATGTAGGCAGTATCTTAGTTTCTGTAAAGAACGTTTATTTTTCGAGATATTGATCTAAAAGCGTATTTAATCTTTTAATTCTTTCGATAGTCTCTTCTCCATCGATTGTATTATCAATCTGTTTTTGTTCTACCTGCGATGCAAATTGCAATGCACACATAGCTAGAACATCTTGTTTGTCACGAACCGCGTAATTTTCTTCGAACTGCTTTATCATGGCATCAATTTTTTTAGAAGCACTTCTAAGTCCTTCTTCCTGAGCGGGTTCAACCGTAAGTGGGTAAACGCGGTCGGCAATTGATATTTTAATTCTAAGCTTTCCGTCCATATTATTAATCTGATAGTTGTGCTATACAGTAATCAATTTCGCGAATTAATGAATTTATTTTAAGCTTTGTCTCTCTCTTGTTATTGTCGCTGCCAAGCAACGAATTGGCTATCTTAAGTGTTTCATTTTGCTTCTTCAAAGCTTCCATTTCCTCAGATTGTTTCTGGATAATTTGCGCAGCTTTGGCTAGTTCTAATCGTAATACTTGATTGTTTTGTTCCAAACCTTTTGATTTTTCAAAAAGCTTTTCGACTTTATATTCAAGAGTATCAATTATTTCTGCAATTACACTCATTATACATCCTATTCATTACTTAATCCTACAAAGTTAATATTCCTTTTTATTAATGCAATTTTTTATCGATTTTTTTGCATTAATTTAGATAAATATGTGTAATTCAATTAATTGTAATTTTTGAAGCTTTTTTCTTGCTTTTATTGGCTTATTTTTGCTTATCTTAGCAAAAATGTTGTTTATGAGATTGTATGTACTTGCCCTTTTAATTTGTAATTCTGTGTTTGCTCAAGCACAATATCCTAAAAATTATTTTCGTCCCCCACTTGATATTCCAATGCAGCTTTCTGGCAATTTTGGGGAGTTAAGACCCAATCACTTTCATGCTGGTTTTGATTTAAAAACCAACCAAAGAGAAGGGTTGACTGTGCATGCGATCGCAGATGGATATGTTTCACGAATTAAAATTTCGACTTTTGGAAACGGAAAATGTATTTATATCACACATCCAAATGGATATACTTCTGTCTATGGACATTTGCAAACGCCAACTGGTGCAATTTTAGATTACGTAAAAAAAACGCATTATAAAGAAAAGGCATACGAAATTGAAATGTTTCCAAAGCCAGAGGAGCTTCCAGTAAAAAAAGGTGATATAATTGGACTTTCAGGCAACACAGGTTCGTCAGAAGGACCACATCTTCATTTTGAAATTCGAGATAGCAAAACAGAATTTGTTATCAATCCGATTTTCTTTGGCTTTGACCAAAATTTAAAAGATACCAAAAAGCCAACTTTGTCTAGTCTGTATGTTTATCCTTTGGATAATGCTACGGTTAATCAGTCTAAACAGCCATTGTTGGTAAATATGGCGCTTCAAAAAGACGGAACTTATTTGGCTTCAAAAGTTAAAGCAAACGGAAAAATTGGTTTCGGAATTAATGCTATTGATACCGATGATGTCTCGCATAATAAAAATGGAGTTTTTAATGTTTCGACTTTTTTAAACGGAAATCAGAATTATAACTATCAGTTCAATACTTATTCTTTTGATGAAATGCGATACATTAATGCGCTGATTGATTATTCTCGATATAAAAAAGCAGGACAGCGTGTGCAGAAACTTTTTATGAAAACGCCTTTTGCTTTAAGCATTATCAAAACAGATTCACTTCGCGGTATTGTAAAAGCAGAACCTAATTTAACTTCAAATTATAAAATCGAGGTTTCAGATTATTTTGGAAATATGAATTCGATCACTGTTCCAATTGAATACGATACTACAGCACCTCTAGTAGAGTCAGAATCGGTTAACGGCAAATATTTTATAAAATATAATAGAGATGCCAATTTTGAGAAAGATAACATGTCAGTTTTCTTTCCTGCTGGAACTTTTTATGATGATTTTAATATGAATTTTGATGTGAAAAATAACAAGATTTATATTCATGATGATACCGTTCCTGCGCATTCTAATTTTACGATTACCATAAAAGATTCCTCTTACCCAGAATCATTAAGAGATAAACTTTATATTGGAAAAGGAACGAGTTATAACGGAACCATTAGAAAAGGTGATGTTTTTACTGCGAAAGCAAAAATACTAGGCACATACGGTTTAGTTCTCGATACGATTGCTCCAGTTGTTAAAATTGCAAAACCAATTGAAGGAAAGTGGATTAGCGATCAAAAGAAAATTGATTTTACGATAAGCGATTCTTTGTCTGGAATAAAATCTTATAACGGATATTTGAACGGAAGTTGGGTTTTGTTTGAATACGAAAATAAAGCCAGAAGAATTACGCATACTTTTGATGATCAATATTTAGCTGAAGGCGAAAACTTTTTAAAAATTGAAGTGGTTGATAATGTAGGAAATACTACTATCTTTGAAACTCATTTTTTTAGAAGTCAAAAATAAAACCCAAAATCTTTGAGTTACAACAGGTTTACATTCGCTTTTCTTTTTTTATTTTTCAGCTGTATTGCTTTATCTCAAAATGCTCGTGTTAAAGGGCTTGTTTTAGATGCAGAAAAACATCCTGTTGCAAGCGTAAATATTTCATCGCAGGAAACCTCTGTGCAATCTGATGCAAATGGTTTTTACGAAATTGTAATTCCATCAAACAAAAAGGTTTCCTTGATTTTTACTCACGTTTCTTTAAAAACGATGAGTTTGACTCTTAGTTTAAAAACAAATGAAATTTTTGTTTTTAATCCGATTATGAGTAATTCTGAAGAACAGATGGGGGAAGTTTTTGTTTCTTCTGGAAATAGAAAACGGGTTCAGGGAATTACATCGGTTGATACCGAAACCATAAAAAAGATTCCAGGTGCCAATGCAGGAATCGAAAATATTCTGAAAACACTTCCCGGCGTTAATTCAAATAACGAATTAAGCACGCAATATATGGTGAGAGGTGGAAATTACGACGAAAATCTAGTTTATGTAAACGAAGTAGAAGTATATCGTCCTTTTTTAATTCGTTCAGGACAGCAGGAAGGCCTTAGTTTTACCAATACAGATTTAGTGCAGAACGTTGAATTTTCTGCTGGTGGATTTCAGGCGAAGTTCGGAGACAAATTGTCTTCTGTTTTAGATATTACGTATCGCAAGCCAACTCAGTTCGGAGCTGCTTTTGAAGCCAGTTTTTTAGGAGGAAGCGCAGCTGTTGATTTGGTTTCCAAAAATAAAAAATGGTCTGCCGTAACAGGGGTTCGTTATCGAAATAATAGCCTTTTGGTAAATAGTCAAGATACAGAAACGAACTATAAACCGACTTTTGCAGATATTCAGACCAATATAAATTATGATATTTCTGAAAAATGGCAAATGAGCTTTTTAGGAAATATTTCTCAGAACAAATATTCGTATGAACCTTTGGTTCGTCAAACGAATTTTGGAACAGCAGATCAGCCGATGGCGCTTGCGGTTTATTACGACGGACAGGAAAAAGATCAATATGATACTTATTTTGGAGCTTTAAAAACTACCTATAAAGCATCGCCTACACTTACTCTGAAATTAACAGGTTCTTTATTTCATACTACAGAAAAAGAACATTTTGATATTTTGGCACAATATCGCTTAGGAAATGTAAATGCTGAAGATCCAGAAAATACATCTGCAGTTGATTTTACTCGCGGAATTGGTTCTCAACTAAATCATGCTCGAAATGATCTCGATGCTTTAATTGCAAATATCGAATTGAAAGGAACTAAAGACTGGAAAGAAAGCCAGTTAGAATTTGGTTTAAAATATACCAGAGAATCTATTCGAGATCGAGTAGTGGAGTGGGAAGTTATTGATTCAGCAGGGTTTTCTATTAACCCGCCTTTGGCTATTCTTCCAAAAAATAATCAGCCATATACGCCTTATACAGGACCGCTTTTGCCATATCAAAATATCCGAGCGACCAATTTTAATACTATAAATAGGTTTTCGGGTTATGCGCAATGGAATAAACAGTCAGAAATTGGTTCAAGTCAGATCTGGTATCATTTGGGAGCGCGTTTTCAAGGTTGGAATGTTGCGGGAGCATTAGAAGAAGGAAAAACGCAGTTTGTGGTAAGTCCACGTGCGCAATTTGCCATAAAACCAGATTGGGATCGCGATATGGTTTTCAGGATTTCGGGCGGATTGTATCATCAGCCACCATTTTATCGAGAATTACGAGATTTAGAAGGAGTTGTAAATCCTAATGTCAAAGCTCAAGAATCTGTTCATATTGTTTTGGGTAACGATTATAATTTTAAAATGTGGAACCGTCCTTTTAAATGGGTAACAGAGCTGTATTATAAATCACTTTCTGATGTAAATGTATATTCGATAGATAATGTTCGAATTCGCTACGTGGCCAATAATAATGCAAAAGCCTATGCGCAAGGTCTTGATTTTAGATTAAATGGAGAGTTTGTGCCAGGAACAGAATCTTGGATAAGTTTTGGATATTTGAAAACGGAAGAGAATTACGAAAACCGAGGTTATATTGCTCGTCCGACAGACCAGCGTTTGAAATTTGCGATGCTGTTTCAGGATTATATGCCGAATATTCCAAGTGTGAAAGTCTATTTGAATTTGGTTTACAATACAGGTTTACCTGGAGGCGCGCCAGCATATTCCGATCCGTATTTATATCAAAACAGATTAAATGATTATAGAAGAGCTGATATTGGTTTTGCAAAGGTTTTTGTAGACGCGAGTACACAAAATACAAAAAAAGGCTGGCTGAAAAACTTTAAAGAATTAGCAGTCGGATTAGAAATTTTTAATCTTTTCAATAATCAAAATGCTATTACCAATACTTGGGTTCGAGATGTGTATTCAAAAAATCAATATGCGATTCCAAATTATATGACTTCGAGGGTTTTTAACGTTAAGATAAATGCGAGGTTGTGATAGAAAAACGTAAAAAGAGAAAAAAGATTTTTTACGTTCCGGGAATGATTTCTTTGGTTTTGATTCCGTTGATATGCATGGTTTATTTTTGTACTACAGATGCTTTTGTTGAAAAAGGCTGTATAGATGTTTCCTTTCCTTCAGATTCTTTAATGATAAAGCAATTTTTGTCGGTTGAAAGAAAATATAAAGTTTATAGTTTTAATAGTTCTGAAATTTCTGAAAGTGCTGATTTGAGTAATCTTCAATTAGGGCTTCGAAAAATGAAACGTGAAAACGACACAATAAACGGCATTAAAATTCATTTAGGAAATAACATGGATTATGAAGTTTATGTTAGGATTTTAGATATTCTTTCAATTGAACAAATGCCAAATTATTTGCAATATAATGATGATTTTTTTGTTTTAATGATGCCAAAACCAAGGACAGATAAATCTTTGAAGAAGTTTAAATTTTTTGTTTGCGGAAGCACTGATGTTACTGCATATAATTGGCTAAAAGAGAAGCAAGAAGCTGAAAGGAAATATGTTTTGTCTTTATATAGAAAAAATTGGATTCTTTTTTTAAGTTATTTTGGACTTGTTCTTCTCAACATCTTTGTACTAGTAAAATTCAATAAAAACAAAAAATACAATCAAAAATAGTATATTTGATAATCGTATATAATCATTGTAGATGAAAAAGTATTTTAAATATATCGCCTTAATACTTGTCGGAACAGTAATCAGCTGTCGAGAAGAAGTTCAGAAACCAAAAGTAAGTTACGGCGCTTCAAACAAAGTAAGTGTTACAAAAGCCGATACAACTCAGATTGAAATCGCCGATTTGCCAATTCAAATGGAAGGAACTAATTATTTAATTCATCCAGTTGGAGATTTAAGGGTTTTTGAAAGAGGATCTAAAGCTAGATTTGGTTCTTCAAGCGTAAATGATGTAAGTTTTACAATTTCTAATTTAGGCGAATATGAAATTACAGGTTATCTGCAGAATTTAAAATTCCAAAAAGTAGATTCTGATTCTATTCGTCCTTTGTCAGATAAGCCAGTTCTGATTTTAACGGCTACTTTTCTGAAAACCGTTGCAGATAAAACGCATAATAATGTGATGGTTTATACATTAACAGATTCAGATACCAATAAAGACGGAAAAATTGATACCAGCGATATTAAAACTTTATATTTAAGTGACATCAGCGGAGAAAATTTTACGAAAGTCTCTGCAGACCTTCAAGAATTGGTAGACTGGAGTTTAATTGAATCTAAAAATCGTCTGTATTTTAGAACTATTGAAGATACCAACCAAAACGGACAGTTTGATAAAAATGATGTTTTACATTATAACTATATAGATTTAGCTTCTAAAAAATGGGAAGTGAAGAGTTATAAGCCTATCTAAGATACTAAGGTTCTGAGATGCTAAGAATCTGAGGTTTTGTCACGGACTAAACAGATAAAAAGAATTTTTATAATAAAGAGGTTGTCTTGATTTATCGAGACAGCCTTTCTTTTTTTATGAAAAATACGTTTTCAGTATCTGATTATGTTCCTACGGAACATAATCAAATCAGAAACGGGAAAAAATATTTCTAATCCTTTAATCTGTGGTAAAAAAAACTTAGAATCTTAGCATCTCAGCGCCTTAGCATCTTTAAATCAATATATCACTTTCTAGATCCGATTTTTCGATTTCAAATCCAAAACCTAGACGTTCCACCAATTCAATTACCAGTTTTTTGTACCAGTTTTCAGATTTTGGATGAATGTATATTTTTTTGATTAATTGGTTGATGTCGACATTAATTTTTAATCCGTCGTTTAATTTGATACCACTTTTTGAAGTGTCACTCAGAATACGGACTTCTCTTTCGTATTGAAAACTTTTTCTTTTAAATAAAAACGGAAAGAATAAATCATCAAACGGAATGTATTCTTTTTTATAATCGATATAATTTACTTCGCCAATAAACTGGTCAAAATTATTTTCTGGCTTCACTGCTTTCTGAAGTCTTCCAATTGTAGATTGAATCGCTAATCCTTCGTTGTTTTTGGTGAAAATCTGCCACATGGCAAACGATTCATATTCGTTAATGTGCCAGCTGCTAATCGCTACTTTTTCGCGGTGTGTTTTGTAGTAATTTAAAAACTCAGGATTATCTGCAGCAAGTTTTTTAATCTCTTCATAAGTAGGTTCGCTGAAAGTTCCTTCATATTGATCTTCAAACTTGTCTGAACGTGACATAAAAAGTTTTTTCGAAAGCAATAAATCAAGAAATTTGGATAGATCTAGATATTTCCAAACAATAGTATCGGGATCGTCAGGAAGTTTTATGTTGGGGTTTTTGAGATACATTTCAGGAAGAGTTATAGATTATTCTTAACTAACCTAAAGTTATAAAAATAAACACAGATTAAAGAACTTAAATTGAGTTTTAATGTTTCCTTAATCTGTGTAAATTAAATTGGGTTTGATGTTTTTCTTATGATTCGAAAGATTGCATCGTTACCAGTTTATTGTAAGTTCCGTTGTGTGCAATCAGCTCTTCATGAGTTCCTTGTTCAACGATTTTTCCTTTTTGCATTACTACAATTACATCTGCTTTTTGAATTGTAGAAAGACGGTGTGCAATTACAATCGAAGTTCTGTTCTGCATCATGTTTTCAAGCGCAACCTGAACAAATTTTTCGCTTTCTGTGTCCAATGCCGATGTTGCTTCATCCA